>Ga0172377_10008866_pt1 | contig 10323 bp, 12 predicted proteins | sample Pumphouse3metaG_FD_119749 | JGI IMG/M metagenome (GOLD analysis project Ga0172377, IMG submission 119749) | Leachate microbial communities from a municipal landfill in Southern Ontario, Canada - Pumphouse #3 metaG | ecosystem: Engineered > Solid waste > Landfill > Unclassified | place: Canada... | reverse complement strand
GTTTTATCATCGGTAAGTATTTCACACATGATCTCTTTTGGTGAGTCATAGTAGCGATATAATCCACCCCGACTTATCTGGCAAGCCTCACAGACATCCTTCATGGTTACGCCCTCATACCCCTTGGTGGAGAACAACTGCTTTGCTGCTGTCTTGATCATGTCTTTTTTAACATCACTTTTTTTCTGCATACAACCTCTTATTGGTATGTAAAAAGCGACATACGTGTCGTTTATCGGAATATACGACACGCATGTCGCTTTTGTCAATAGCGAAGAAGCTTTCATCGAAAAAAGAGATTGCCTGGTAAAAAATAACAAGCCAAGACCTTCTCTGCTGTTTTACCTTTTGACCTGCATTATGTATGTGCTAGAATGAAGCATGCATTACCATTTGGGAGGTAGATATGGAAAACCTAAGAAGTGAATATGAGCATTTGCCTGAGGATGCTTCAGCAGAACAGATTGAAACCACAGCTTTATCCCTCGAGCGAAGGCAGTTCACCCCCGTGCTGATTCTGGATGTACCTGATTTCAGCAGACTGAACAAAGCATCAATGCTTGCAGAATATGATCGGGTCATGGCGCTTTCCCCTACGAGCAAGGAATTGAAGTCAGTGGTGGTGATCAATGATCCCGAACAGGTCAAAGAGAAGCACTTGCTTACGTTGCTCAACCAATACAAACTGCTCTGCGGCCTCAGGGAAAATTTGGCTTCAGCATGGGATGTCGTCAATGAGCTCTATGAAGATGACTGAACCTGTCTGCCTGCACTGCAATAAAGAATTGCCCTGTCTTCACAGGGTTCCCATATTCCAGAATCTTGATGCTATCCAGATACAGGAAGTACAGAGCCTCATCCAACAGAAAACCCTTGAAAAGGGTGAGGTTCTCTTTCGTGAAGGAGACAGCTCTGATCATCTGGTGATCATTCGTTCTGGTTCTCTGAAATTGATACGGTATGGGAGCGATGCACAAGAGTTCCTCATCGAAACCCTGTTTCCTGGGGATTTTTATGGAGGAGACAACCTCTTCGCTCAGAGTCATTGTCGGGAAAACGGAATAGCTGGTGAAGAATTGGGAGTCTGTCTGATCGCCAGTGAAAAAATCCGGACCCTGATGCTCTCGAATCCCCAGATTGGATTGAGGGTCATGACCTACTTGAACGCCAAGCTCGATGAGTATCGTCTGCAGGTTGAAATACTCTCCACCAAGGATGTAGAGAAGCGAATTGCCATGTTCTTATTGGAACGTCTTCGTAAAACAGGAGGGAAGGTCTTGTTTCTCTCCCAAGAAGATATCGGCAATTCCATCCATCTCACCAAAGAAACGGTCAATCGTAAGTTATCGGTATTGCAAGAACAAGATCTACTGGTGATATCAGGCAAGAAGAAAATCGAAGTGCTTGATCACCTGGGATTACAGACCATTGCTGAATCATGAATGGTCTATTAGAAATTATACAAGAAACTATTCAAAGTTGATTTGAATCATATTTGCAAGTGGAGAGTTCCCGTATGCTCTGATCATACAAGGAGACTTTTCATGCAAAACATCATTCTTTCTGATCTCATACGCAAACATCCTCTTGCAACAACGTTTCTCAATGAACACCACATCGACTACTGTTGTGGTGGAGACCACCTGTTGTATTCGGCAATAGAGGAACAAGGGCTGGACAAGGAATCCTTCCTCTTGGAATTGGAACAGTATCTCCATGAGATGGAAGAACGAATCAATCCAGTCATCCGTGAAGAACTCTATGAGATGAGCATTGAAGAATTGATAGATCATCTTGAAGACACCCATCACCAGATCGAGCGGATGCTGCTGTCGAGCATTGATGAAAAGCTATACACCATCCTTTCCGTGCACTATACTCATCATAAGGATGAGCTGGTGGACGTCTTTTCGCTCTTTGAGGACCTACGCAAGGAATTGTTGATACATTTTGTCCAAGAGGAGAAAGAGGTGTTTCCTTTGATGAAGCGAGAAGCGACTCAAGCCACCCTTATGAAGGTCGAAGCTTTGGAAGCTGACCATGAAGGAGCTGGAATATTGATAAAACAGCTTCAGAAACGTACTAATGATTTTACGGTTCCTTCTGATGGATGCCCGACCTATCGAGCAACCTATGATTTGATGAAGAAGCTCGTTGAGGATATTTTCCTCCATATCTATACAGAAAATGCGATTCTTTTTCCGAAATTCGAACAAGGAGCAATGCTATGAAACGAATGGTTAAAAACAATGTATCTTGGGTAGGTAGGATCGATTGGGAGTTGAAGACGTTTCATGGAGACGATTATTCGATCAACCATGGCTCGAGCCAAAACGCCTATCTGATTCAAGAAGAGAAGACCGTCCTCATCGATACCATTTGGATGCCCTATGATAAGGAGTTCCGTGACAACTTGGAGCGTGAAATCGATCTTGCTTCCATTGATTTCATCGTCATGAACCATGGTGAAGTCGACCATAGCGGAGCGCTGCCGTTCTTGATGGAGAAAATTCCACAGACTCCCATTTACTGTACTGCCAATGGAGTGAAATCCCTCGTCGGTCAATATCATCATCCTGAATGGAATTTCAAGGTGGTGAAGACTGGTGACAGTGTGGACATCGGCAATGGCAAGAGCCTGGTATTTGTCGAGATGCGCATGCTTCATTGGCCCGACAGCATGGCAACCTACCTCACCAAGGACAACATCCTGTTTTCCAATGATGCTTTCGGTCAGCATTTTGGTATTGAAGAACTCTTCAATGACAAAGCAGACCAATGCTTGCTTTGGGAAGAGGCCATGAAATATTACGCAAACATCCTCACCCCGTTTTCTCCCTTGGTGAAACGGAAAATCGAGGAGATTGTAGCACTGAACCTTCCCATCGACATCATTGCTCCGAGCCACGGAGCCATCTGGAGGGACAATCCCCTGCAGATAGTGCAGAGCTATGCTACGTGGGCTGACAACTATCAGGAAGATCAGATCACCATCATCTATGACACGATGTGGAACGGCACCAAGAAGCTTGCCCATGCCTTGGCCAAGGAGATACAGTTGCTCTCTCCTGAAACGAAGGTGAAGGTCTTCAACATCTCCCAAACCGATAAGAACGACATCATGACCCAGGTTTTCAAATCAAAGGCCATTGCAGTAGGTTCTCCAACCGTAGGAAAGAGCATCTTATCTGCAATGGGAGGATTTTTGCATTTCCTCACTGAATTGCAGTTCAAGAACAAGAAAGCCGCTGTCTTTGGTTGCTATGGCTGGAGTGGTGAAGGTAATGAGGTTCTTGGCAAAGAATTGAATAAAGCCGGATTCTCCATGGTTGAAGCAAGTGTGAAGTGCAATTGGAACCCCACTGAAGAGAACCTTGGTGAAATGAAAGTCATTGCTGAAGCGCTCTGCAAGTAGGGGTGTAGTCTTTTAGTGGTGTTTGTAAAGAAAGCTTCCTTGCATGAGCAGGGAAGCTTTTCTTCGAATGATAGTAAAAAACCAGTGTTTCTAGATTTCCTTGGGCTGCTTTGCATCTTCTTCGGCAAACATCTGAATCAAAAGGTTTGCACCCATCATATCAGGGTTTTCCATGTATTTGAGGTCATTGAGGAAGCTTTGGAAATCAACAAGGGTTTCTGAAAGCATCAAACGGACGAAATCCTCATCTTCTCTCTTGCAGCTGGCAATAAGCTTTGTCCCGAGGTTCTTGATGGTGAAAACCGTATTTTCCTTACGGATTTGCCATGCCCGGACAGTGCCTTCCAGCCGTTTGATGAAAAATCCTTCAGACCTGAACCCCTCTGCTATTGAAGTGCGGACAAAGTCGGTTGCACGCGTTGTGGGGAATTCAAGTTCAATGGCGACAATATCCTCATCCTCAGGATGTGCAAGGGATTTTCGGTACCCTGAGGCTCCTCCCTTGAAGGCGAAGACGACCAAGGGTGGGGCGGCTATGGAGGCGAGCAGCATGGTTACGACAGCAACACCGAACATGTCCTCTCCAATGGCACCTGAAGCAAGTCCGATACCGGCAACAATCAAGGTGACCTCACCTCGTGGAAGCATGCCTGCACCAATTCTGAAAGCGCCACGGATATTGAACCCTGCAAACAAGGCAGGAAGTCCGCATCCAAGCAGTTTGCCTACAAAGGCAACCAAAGCAAAGACCAAACCAAAACCGAGCACCGGTTTGATCATTGCAAAATTGACCATCATGCCCATGACTGCAAAGAACACAGACACAAAGTAGTCGCTTACTGCATTGATACGCTCGGAAATCTCAAAGGATACATCAGTCTGAGAAAGGGCCAGACCCATGATATAGGCTCCAATGATCATTGCCAGTCCCGCCATTTCAGATAGACCTGCAAGCAGAAGGGAGAGACCGAATGTGATTTCAGCTATCAGCTCCAGTGAATTCAGCTTTTTCAGCCCTTTGGTGATGTGAGGGGCGAGAAAAATGCCTGCAACCATACAGATTGCCCAAAATCCGATCGCCTTTGCCGCCACTATTCCGATGGCACTCCAGGCAATGAGCCCCTCACCTTGTTCCATTGTCGCAATGCCGACCACAATGGAGAGCAGAATGATGCTGATGACATCATCCAACACCGCAGCTGCCAGTATGGTGACCCCTTCAGGAGTGGATATTTTTTTCTTTTCATTCAAGATTCTTGCGGTGATGCCGATTGATGTTGCCGTACAGATTGTTCCGAGGAACAAAGCTTCAGGATCCATGATGGACGTTACTTCAGGGACAAGCAGGACGGTAAGGCCTGCACCAAGAATAAAGGAAGCGATGACACCGCCCAATCCTACGATGGAGGCTTTTCCTGAGAACTTGATGAACGTAGGGAGATCTGTTTCAAGACCTGAAGAGAACAATAAGAATATTGAACCGATTGTGGCAAAGCCATAGAGTTCGACTGACACCGGTATGGGCCCTTCGACCAAGGGAAACATCGGTCCGAGAGCACCCAAGGGAAGGGCTCCCAACATGAAGGGACCTATGATCATGCCGGCGATCAACTCTCCCAGTACCTTCGACTGTTTCAGTTTTTTTGAAAAGAACCAGCCCATGAATTTTGATGCAAGCAGGATCACTCCCAGTTGCAGCACTAAAAACATCATTTCTTCAGACATTAGTGTATTTCTCCTACAGACCGAATACTGATAAGACTTCTTCCTGTGTTTTGGTTTCCAGCAAACGCTTACGGGTATCGGCTGTTTTGATGACTTTGCTGATCTCGGCAAGGAACTGTACGTGTGGTCCTACGCGGTCTATGGGGGAAACGGTCATGATGAAAATGGTACTCATCTCACCATCCAGGGCTTTGAAATCGACACCTTCAGGTTTCAATCCGATGCAGGCAACCAGGTTTTTGACAGCCTTGGTCTTGACGTGAGGGATGGCGACTCCATGCTGTATTCCCGTGGACATCTCTTTTTCTCGCGCCATGACGCCTGAAAATACGGTTTCCACATCAGCAATCTTTCCATTTGCGACGAGGACTTCCAACAGTTCCCTGATGATAGCTTCCTTGGTGCTTCCTTCCAGATGCATCTTGACAAGAGAAGGCGATAATATGTTTTTCAACTTCATACTGTTTGTCATACCACGTGTGTACGTATTCACTCAAGGCGAAGATGCCTAAACTCAAGAAAATCGACTATTTTTGCAGTATTTTGCTTTTTTATCTGCTAATGCAACCAATTCCCATCCACGTATCTATAAAAGCTTTCTTTCCTTTGCCAGCATGTATGCACAGAGGGTTTTTGCATCGGTGATCTTGAGAGCAAGCAGAAGCGCTTGGAAATCAGGAAGACTCATCCATTCTGCGGTGAGGATTTCATCGAAATCGAGGTCCTGCTCTGAAAGAGTGAGGTCTTTGGCAAGATAGAGATAGAGTTTCTCGCTGAGTATCCCGGGAGAAGGGTAGACATGACCGAGAAACGTCCACGTGTTTGCCAGAACCCCAACCTCTTCTCGTAATTCTCGTTTGGCGCCGTCCAAGGGCGTCTCATTCGGGGTGTGGTCCAGCTTGCCTGCAGGAAGTTCAAGAGTCTCCTCTCCAATGGCAAAACGGTTCTGCCGTACCAAGGCGATTTCGTTCTTATCATTCACTGCCAGGATGACGACACCACCGGGATGGTTGATGAGGGGAAATTTGCATACACTTCCGTTGTCGAGGGAAAGCTCCACCGATTCGACGGTGTATGAGCTGTCCTGATAGAGTTTTTTCTTTGTTGCTTTCATGCTCAATCCATACGTATTTATATGAGATGGAGTATAGCAGAAACATGAAGGAGATGCAGTAGTCGAGGTGTGAAGAACGGAGAGCCTATCTGACTTGATTAGGTATGATGTCTTGGATTCTTAGTGAATCCCAAATCCAACAGACGATAGAGATACCTACCTGCCAAGGACTCATACGGAGACCAGAGTTTGGCTCGCTGGAGAATTTCAGCTACTTGGGGACTCTCCACTTGATAGAGCCAGCGGTAAGACTGGAGGAAAGCTCCATCCTCGTAGGGGATGATGTCCATTCTATCAAGCACAAAGATGAGGTACATCTTGGCAGTCCAGCTCCCTATGCCTTTATGAGCGGTGAGCTGAGCAAACACCTCATCATTGTCTTTGTTGGAAAGGTCTGAAAAATACGTAGGATGCTCGCTGCTGAATTGGGATATCCTGAGAATATTCATCGCTTTTTGTGTCGATAAACCGATGCTTCGCAATTGTTCGAAAGGAATGTCCTTGAGAGCCTCTGGACATATCTTCTGTTTGCAGAGAGATAAAAGACGGTTGATCAAGACATCGGCAACTTTTGCACTGAGCATCTGGGATACGATGGTGGTAACCAAAAAATGAAAGCCATCCTCAAAGATTTGGTACTCGAGAGGACCTACAAGGTACAAAGCTTCTGCAAGAATGGGATCTTTCTTGCATAAAGAACGAAAAGCATCAGAATCTTGAGCATAGGTTGGCATGGTGCATCCTCGCTTGGGTCTGTTTTGTCCGTACTCTAGCCTAATTTCCGCGCTACTTCCAGTCTTTTCACCGCGTGGAAAAAGAGTCCTTGGTTTGGTTTTCATGACAATCACATGAAACAAGGGCCATTCTTACGTCCAGTGGGATTTCTTTTTCCTGCTCTGAGCCTGATGGGAATGCCCTGAAACCTTGCTAAGGAAGTTTCATACGTTTGTTGTGGATGAAGGAAATGCTTGTTTTATTCAATTGTTATTTATGGTAGGATATTGATGATGCTTAGGCAAAAATCAGCATCTGTTATTGAGAGATAGTAGTGATGTCAAGATTTCTGGATAGCTTGCACAGTGAATATCAAAAGCTTTATGAATCTGTGATCCCACAAGGTTGACTGCAAATGGGGTTGTATCGGAGAGAGGAGATTTTAAACATGGCAGAGGCGAAGCATATATCTGAATTGAACATCATTACCTATCGGGGAATCAGGAATCTGGAAATCGATGACCTTGGCAGGGTGAATATCTTGCTTGGAGATAACAATTCAGGAAAAACCAGTGTTTTGGAAGCTATTCAGATACTTTGCAATCCTTGCGAATACAACCTGCTTCAAGTTGCAAAGCAACGTGATAAATATCGTTCCTTCTCTATTAGGAGGGGGCTCAATACCTATGAGTCTTTTTTATACTTGTTTGACAACTCAAAGCAAACAGAAAACCCAAAAAATTTAGAATTCTCTATTTCAGGAATAGTTAATGGTTGCAAGCAGATTGTAACTGTTGCTGGAGAAATCTCTAAACGCTTGGTCGATTCAAAAGACCCCGACCTAAAATCCTTATTCCATGATAAAGCAGAGCAAACCCTCATTGAGAACCATATTGAGATACCTGAGTTTGTTGGAGAGATTTCTGCAACGTACATTGGAAATCGTCAACAGTGCTTATTCCCGAACACCAAAAATAAAATTGAGGTGAGTCAAGTCTCCCGAATCCATTCCAGCACTAGAGAAAAACCCATCGTGAACGTGAAAAGCCTTCAAGTCATTGATCACATCATAGACAACTCGCTTGAAGAAATAATCAAAAAACCCCAAATCAAAGAACAGGCTGTTCTGCTACTTCGCGAATTTGATGAAGATATTACCGATATAAGATATATAAACAATGAAGGAATCTTTTTTCCTGTCGTTGAAAGAAATCATTCGGAGTATTTACCTCTTTCCATGTATGGGGACGGAATGAAAAAAGCCCTAAGCATGGCCAATGCCATTCTGTCATGCAAATCCGGCGTAGTATTGATCGATGAATTTGAGACTGCACTCCACACCTCTTCCATGAGTAAGGTGTTCAAGTTTGTCATTGCCGTTTCTAAAGAATTCAATGTCCAGCTGTTTCTCACAACTCATAGTCTCGAGGCGGTTGATAAGCTGCTGAATTGTTCTGATGAGGATATTGATTCCATCAGGGTGATTCGTCTTAAAAAGAAAGATACTGAAACGTTGGGTAAGGTGACTACCGGCAGCGAAGCCCTTGAAGAAAGAAATGCTTACAACCTGGAGTTGAGAGTATGAATGGCATTATACTTTGTGAAGGTTTTGATGACGTTCTTTTACTTGGATATTATCTGTATAAATCAAGTGATGGTATAAAATGGAAATATGAAAATAACGAGAAGATTTCCGATAATTTTGATTTTCCAAAGATAAACTCCAAAAGCGAAAAAAGAGAATTGTATCGCAGAGGCGGTGACAACGTAGCCCTCTGGTGTGTTGGAGGAAAAGATAATTTTGGTCCCGCACTACAGTTTATCCATACGGTCAACACTCATTTTCCAGAGTCTGGGTTTCAAAAACTGGCAATTGTGACAGATCGGGATGATAACGATATAGGTTGTTGTTTGGATAAAATGCATGCCCTGTTTTTACAACAAGGATGGTCTGTTTGCTTGGAAAACAACAAAGAAAATGCTTTTTTCTATGATGTTGAGGGGGAAAGGTTTGAAATCACTATTGCTCCCATCATTATTCCTTTTACTGAACCAGGGGCCATCGAAACAATAATGGTCAATGCTATCGGGGAAACGGGGAGTGAGGAGCATTCTATAGTTAATCGTGCCAAAGAATATGTCCAATCGTTTGTAAGTAGTGGGAATTTGACAAAATATTTGCAGCACAAAAGGGAAATACCAAAGGCCATTCTTTCTTCCATCATTTCAATAACCAATCCTGATCGTTCAACAGCCTATTTCAATGAATTGCTGATTTCAAATGATTGGGAAAAAAAAGAAATTGTGAAAACTCACTTTGGATTGCTTAAAACGATGTTTATTTGAATTTGGGATTTCATATGAGCACGTGCCGGCAAGACTGTAGTGACCTGTGCTGCAAAAGGAAACGATAGCCGTTGTGGCGGAGCAGGGTGACAAAAAATCCTTCTAGGCAAAGGACATGTCAGGAGCGCTTTTTAAGGACTGGGCTGGCCTTTGTACCCTTATCCATTCACAAGATTGTGTGACAGGTGTTGTATCTGATTCTCCATATCCAACATCTTCGATACATCAGAAAGACTTGGGAATTGCATTGGAGTGTCAAGGTTTTCCTTTCTCCGGCTGAAACAAACCAGCAGTCTGCAATCAACGGGACAGTGTTCTGTTTATACGGGACAACTGTTTTTCAATTGGTTTGTGATAGCCGTCCAGCGTTCATTGGAAGATGAATATTTGTCAGATCAAAAATCATATTTTCTTTTTATTCGGTATACTTCGGCCATCGGTTGTATCCAATTTGTGGATTGTTGGAACTGAAAGCTTTGATAAATTCAACTTCCATGCGATTCACTTCAAAGTCCTCAGCTTCGTCACTTGACCAGAGTATCTGTTTTCGGATCGTGAAGTCCTGCATCTCAGCCCTTGAAAAATCTTTTTCAATCAAGCAGGAGTCAGCGCTTCCGAAATAGTTGAGTGTGTTCGTGAGATCCTTTCCGATATATATCTTGCCGTTGGGGTAGGTGATTTTATATACAACTTTAGTTTTCATTGGTGGCATCCTGAATTATGGTTCTGTAATTGACTGTGAGTTCTTATGTGTCACCAGTCAACTGAGGTCTTCATGATTATAAGCTCAGAACGCTCATGCTTCAAGGAAACCAGAGAAGCTGGGAATCGGGCTAAACGTGATATGGTCCAGCACCTCGATATCCATTTTTGGACGCAGAATGTACTAAGGAAGTTTCCTACGTTTGCTGAGTTTGTTTCTTGGCTCGATTGCAAACACCAATGCCTCCGTGGTAAAGTCGCCTTGGAGGATGTATGGAGAGCAAGAGACATCAGGCCTTGAACTATG
>Ga0172377_10008865_pt1 | contig 10324 bp, 12 predicted proteins | sample Pumphouse3metaG_FD_119749 | JGI IMG/M metagenome (GOLD analysis project Ga0172377, IMG submission 119749) | Leachate microbial communities from a municipal landfill in Southern Ontario, Canada - Pumphouse #3 metaG | ecosystem: Engineered > Solid waste > Landfill > Unclassified | place: Canada... | reverse complement strand
TGCTAAAGTAGTAGCAATCTTTTATCCCATGGGAAGTGAAATTGACTTAAGAGGACTCGTTTCTGAAGACAAAATATATGTGTTTCCACGTATTGATATTGACTCGATGCATTTTTATCCATTGACTGACCAAACAAAGTTCAACAAGAGCAAATTTGGTGTTATGGAACCAGAAGGAGATCACTATTTAGATCAATTTATTGACTATATGATTGCTCCAGCACTCGCTATTTCTAAAGATAAATATCGAGTGGGTTATGGTAAGGGATATTATGATCAATTTTTGATTCAACACCGACCAGCTAGAGTTATTGGTGTTATCTATGATTTTCAGGAAGTTTTGCATATTGATACTCATCCACACGATCAAAAATTAGACGATTATATCAAGGGGAATTTATGAATACAGCGTTAATCGTTGCTGCTGGAACAGGTAGCAGAACTAAACTTAATCAATCAAAAATACTTTTTGAAGTTCATCATAAACCATTATTTCTTTATAGTTTAGAAACATTTTTAGAATTAGGCTATGACATCGTATTAGTTGTCTCAAAATCCGACATAGAAATGGTTAAAGCGTTAGTACCATCTACAGTTTGTATCGTTTCAGGGGGAAAAACACGCGGAGAAAGTGTGATGAAAGGCCTTAAGGAAGTTCAAACGCCTTATGTGTTTATTCATGATGCTGCTCGGCCACTTATTTCAAAAAATAAGATTCAAGATATTGAAAAAGCATTAAGTATTCATGATGCGGTTTTACTTGCTGAGCCAATGACACAAGCTTTGAAAAGAGTTGAAAATGGTAATATTAGAAGCGAAAATAGAGATAACTTTATTCAATCTCAAACACCACAAGCATTTTTAACTGAAAAAATTAGATATGCTTATTTAAGAAGCGAACATACATATGATGATGATATTGGACTTTACCAAGCATTTTATCCGGAAGAATTGGTTCATGTTGTGATGAATGAAGAACCGAATCTTAAAGTAACGTATTCAAAAGATTTAGTTATCATAGAAGCTTTAATCAATCAAGGAGATACACTTAGAATAGGCAAAAGTTTCGATCTCCATAGATTGGTAGAAAACAGACCATTAATCTTAGGGGGCATCAAATTGCCATTTTCTAAAGGATTATTAGGGCATAGTGACGCCGATGTTTTACTTCACGCCATTGGTGAAGCGATGTTAGGTGCTTTGTCTTTAGGTGATTTAGGAACATTCTATCCTGACACAGATCCTAAATTTAAAGATGTCAATTCTATGGATTTACTTCAAGATATAAAATATAAGATTGAAGATAGGGGTTACAAGATTGTTAATATTGATTCAACAGTGTTTGCAGAATATCCAAAACTGAATCCATACATTTCAAAAATTAAAGAAAATATTAGCGAACACTTATCCATTAATATGGATCAAATTAGTGTGAAAGCAACCACTTACGAAGGCTTAGAAGCCATAGGAAGAGGAGAAGCTATTGCTGCAGAAGCAATTTGCTTACTTAGGAGGGACATTAAATGATTATTGATACAGAATTTGGCCAATTTGAACTTATAAAAAACCATCGTGAAGCTTTTGATTTGCTTAAATTTCAAGAGCGTTATGTTGATGTTGCATTTGACAGGTACACTTATTTAGTAGGTGATGTCTCATCGGGCTTACATAGATTAAAGGGATTTAATTCGGATCCTAAAAGCCCTAATGGCTTTAAACGAATCCCAGACTATTTAAATGAATCATGCAGTATGAATTGTGGCCATTACATTTTAAAGCGATTAAAAAATATTCAAGATACTTCAATTGAATAATTGAACCAAATCATATATACTAGGTGCGATTAGGAGAGTGAAGTCATGGATAATACAAAACAACAAGTTTTAGATTTAATTCATAAGGTTAGACCCTATTTACAACGTGATGGTGGCGATATTGAAGTCATTAATGTTGAAGATGGCATTGTATATGTAAAGATGCTTGGAGCATGTGATGGTTGTATGGCTATTGATGTTACTTTAAAACAAGGCATTGAAACAATGTTACTTGAAAATGTACCTGGAATTATTGCAGTAGTTACTGTCGATTAATCATTATCATATATAATGAAATTTAGAGGTGAAGGTATGAAAAGAACGGTTGGTTTAATAGTTGATTCTACATTTGGTATGGACAAAGCTTATGCTAAAGCAGAAAACATTACCATTGTCCCTCTAAAGGTATTAATTGGAAATGATGAATATATCGATGGAACTTTTGATCCCCAAATTGCTATTGATGCGATGAGAGATGGAGTGCAAATTAAAACGAGCCAACCTTCACCTGAAGTCTTCATGGAAGCTTTTAGGGGTCAATTGGAATTATATGATGATGTTTTATGTTTAACATTATCACAAAGTTTAAGTGGAACTTTTAATTCAGCGTCTTTAGCTAAAACGATTTTTGAAAATCCACATGTTTATGTTGTTGACACTGAAACTACGATTAGTGGTGGAACATATTTAGCTCAAAAAATGGTTGAATTTTTTGACAATAATCAAAATATAACACAAGGATTAGCTTATCTTGAAGAACTTAAGGAAAAAGGGTCACTTATATTTACAGTGGATAACTTACAAACACTTGTGAGAAATGGAAGACTCGGAAAAGTTTCCGCATTTATTGGAAACATTTTAAAAGTTAAACCCATCTTAAGATTTAGAAGAGGCGTTTTAGAATTAGAACATAAGGTTAGAAGTCAACAAAATGTTTTATTATACATCATCAATGAAGTTAAAAAGATGCTTGAAGATAACTTAGTTGAAGTCGTCATTGATTTTGTTGATCTATCCGTATCCGCAAAAGAATTGGAACACGCAATCTATAATTTAGGTGATCGAGTGAAAGTTAGATTAGCAGGGATTGTCAGTCCTGTTATATCGGCTCACATTGGACTTGGTGGACTCGGTGTTTATTTGACATATCAATAAAACGCGGAAACGCGTTTTTTAATTAAGTCCTTTTTCAAATATGATATAATGTGAGCGAGGTTTTGGATATGAAAATAGATGATCGCATTATATGTGCTGTTACAGGAATACAAACGTATGGGGTCTTCGTGTCTTGCGATGAATACACAGGATTAATTCATATTTCGGAAATGTCTGATCAATATGTCTCGTCACTCGAAGATATCTTATGTGTTGGCGATGAAATTGAAGCGATCGTTATCGAGATTGATGAGGATAACAAACGATTAAAATTGAGTTACAAAAAAGCACATCCTGTGCATCCAAAGATTCAAAGATTAGTAAAAATTAAAATAGGCTTTCATAGCCTTGCAAAAGCATTACCACATTGGATTGAAAAATCTAAGAAATAGAGGGATAAGACATGGCACACGTCGAACTTTGTTTAAAGGATGCGCGTTCATTTTTAAGTACGCAACCTGAAGAATATCAAGAAAAGGTGAATGAAATTCACCACATGATTCACCATAAAACAGGATTAGGAAATGAATTTCTAGGCTGGCTAGATTTACCTGTGAATTATGACAAGGAAGAATATAAACGTATTTTAAAAGCCAGCGATAAAATTAGGAAAGAAAGTCAAGTTTTAGTGGTTATCGGTATTGGTGGATCTTATTTAGGCGCGAAAGCTGGCCTAGAGTTTTTAAATAAACCATTTATCAAAGATTCATTAGAAATTATATTTGCTGGGCATCAAATGTCTGGAGAATATATGGCAAATCTCATGGACTATTTAAAGGATAAAGACTTTTCAATCAACGTTATTTCAAAATCAGGAACAACCACAGAACCTGCAATTGCGTTTAGAATGTTAAAACGTTTATTAGAAGACAAATATGGAGTTTTAATAGCTAAGGAACGTATTTATGCGACTACCGATAAAGCTCGAGGTGCACTTTATACCGTGTCTAAGTCTAACGGTTATGAAATGTTTGTCATTCCAGATGATGTTGGTGGACGCTTTAGTGTATTAACTGCTGTTGGGTTACTCCCTTTAGCAAGCCAAGGTATTGACATAGATGAACTCATGCGTGGAGCAAAAGATGCATATCTTCGTTTTTTAAATCCTAATTTAAATGATAATGAAGCGTATCTTTATGCAGTTACACGATCTCTTTTATACGAATCAGGTAAAAAGATTGAAATGATGGTTGGTTATGAACCTAATCTTTTATACCTAAATGAATGGTGGAAACAACTCTTTGGTGAATCTGAGGGAAAAGATCATAAAGGATTGTTTGTTGCTAGTGCAGGATTTTCAACTGACTTACACTCGCTTGGTCAATATATCCAAGATGGAGAACGTCATTTATTTGAAACTGTCATACAAGTGATGCAAACAAATCGTGATGTTATATTAACTAAAGAAGATAACGATTTAGATGAACTCAACTATTTAGCTCATAAACCTCTTTCATATGTCAACTTGCAAGCTTTAAAAGGCACAATGATGGCGCATGTTGATGGTGGAGTACCAAACTTACTGATTCAAATCCCTAGAATAGATAGTTATACGTTTGGTTATTTAGTATATTTTTTTGAAATTGCGTGTGCAATGTCAGCCTATTGGATTGGTGTGAATCCATTTAATCAACCCGGTGTTGAAGCATATAAGAAAAACATGTTCGCCCTTTTAGGAAAGAAAGGTTATGAACAATATATAAAGTAGGAGTTTCATGAAGAAAAAAATATCAAATTCAGCAAAAGAAACAGAACAACTTGGTTATGAACTTGGGTTGTTATTAAAATATGAACCAAAAGTCGTTATCTTGTTAGACGGTGATTTGGGATCAGGCAAAACGACATTTACTAAAGGCTTAGCTTTAGGTCTTGGTATTGAAACCATCGTTAATAGCCCAACCTATACCATTATGAAAAAATATCAATCGAAAGATCGATTAAGAACGTTATATCACTTAGATCTTTACCGCCTAGATGGCGAAGGATCTGATTTTGATTTAGAAGAGTATATTGATGGCATTGGGATGGTCGTTGTTGAATGGCCATATCGTGTAGAATCATTACTTCCTAAAGATCATTTACTTGTTAAAATTAATAAAACTGGAGACGATTCCCGTGAGATTATCATGAGTTGCATCGGTTATCCTTGCAAAAGGGCGGTAGAAACCATATGAAAATCTTAATGTTTGATGTATCAACGAACGTTATGTTTGTAGGTTATGCAAAAGATGATATTTTAGTTGATTTTTCGATTCGTATTGCTATTCGTGACCATGCTAAATATCTAGTTGACCGCATAGATCAAGTATTGAAACGCAATAAACTAAAATTAGACGATATTGATGAAGTTATTATCGGTGTTGGTCCAGGATCATATACGGGTATTCGAATCGCAGTGATGGTTGGTAAAATGCTTGCCTATACAAAAAATGTAACATTGAAAACAGTAAGCTCTCTTTATTTTATGACCTCTGGTTATGAAGGGAAAGTAGCTGCTTTAATCGATGCTAGACGCGGTCATGTTTTTTCAGCGATATATCATGATGGGAAAACAATTTTAGAAGATGGATATCGTTTATTTAACGAGTTAAAAGAAAGTCCTTTGTATAAAGATGCCCAAACCATTTTTATTGATGACAGACATTATGAAGTCTGTCCAAGACGTGTGAGAGAACATAGTGAATATGTCACTAATCCCCACGATTTAATTCCCAAATACTTAAGAAAAACGGAAGCAGAGACAAATCATGATCAGAAAAGCAAGTCTTAATGATGTCCCAGCGATTCATCATTTAGAAAAAAGAGTATTAGGTGATGGACTGGGGCAATCATTTTTATACGATGAATTAGCAATTAATCCATTTGGTCATTATTTTGTCTATGAGAAACATAAAGAGATTGTTGCTTATGTGGGATTTAGAGCCATAGATGATAGTGCAGAGATGATGAATTTTGTTGTTGATATTGATTATCAAGACCAAGGCATTGGTAGTGAGTTGATGGAGTATGTCTTATTATATTTAGAAAATTTAGGTGTTTCTAAAATTGCTTTAGAAGTTAGAAAAAGCAATAAAAGAGCACGCCATTTTTATGAGAAGTTTCAATTTAAATCTTCACATACACGTGCAAATTATTATGAAAAAGAAGATGCAGTTGTTTATATAAGGGAGGTGACAAAATGATTATATTAGCAGTTGAAAGTAGTTGTGATGAAAGTAGTGTTGCAATTTTAAGAGATTATAAAGAAGTTTTGTCACATATTGTTTTGTCACAAATTGATATTCATAAAGTCTATGGAGGTGTTGTCCCTGAAATTGCTTCAAGAAATCATGTGGTCCATATGACAAGGGTCTTTGAACAAGCGATTATAAACGCAGGTATTAAAGAAAGTGATATTGATTTAGTTGCAGTAACAAGAGGTCCTGGACTTATTGGTTCTTTATTAGTTGGTATTAATGCGGCAACTGCATTCGCATTTGCTCATCAAATCCCAATTATCGGTATAAACCACTTAATTGGGCATATTTATGCAGCAAACCTAGAACATGATATGAAATTCCCAGCATTAGCATTACTCGTTAGTGGTGGTCACACAGAGCTTATTTACATGGAAAAACATATGTCATTTAAATTGCTTGGTACAACTTTAGATGATGCAGTTGGTGAAGCATATGATAAAGTTGCACGAACACTAGGGTTATCTTATCCGGGGGGACCTGTTGTTGATCAGTTAGCTCTCTTAGGAAAAGACACCTATCAATTGCCAAGACCTTTCTTAGATAAGACAAAATTTGATTTTAGTTTCTCAGGGTTAAAAAGTGCTGTTATCAATTTAGTTCATAATGCAGAACAAAGAAATGAAACCATCGATGTTAACAACATGTGTGCATCTTTTCAAGCAAGTGTGTTAGACGTTTTAATTGAAAAAACAAGACTTGCAGCTGAAGAGTTTGATGTGAAACAAATCATTGTAGCTGGTGGAGTTGCAGCGAATAAAGGACTTAGAAAAAGAATTCATCAAGAGATTCCCAATCGTGAAATTATTATGCCATCCATGAAATACTGCACCGACAATGCAGCCATGATTGGTGCAGCTGCTTTTTATTATAATGAAACAGTGGGTCCACTTCCAAATTATCTCTTAGGTGGATCATCAACATTGAATATTGAAGAGTTATGAGACATCAGTTTTGATGTCTCTTTTGTTATTCGCTTGCGTTAATATTGTATTTTGAATGTAAAAGTAATATGATGAAGAAAAGAAGGGAGTGAATGTCATGCGATTTTTATTTAAGTTATTTATTTTACCGATTCTACTTATGGTGGGTATCCCATTAGCCGCTGTAGGTGCGATGTATAAAAGTGTTGATATTCCTGTAGATGAATTTACTTCAGGGACTGGAGAAATCAACTTTGAAGAAATGATTATTGAAGAAATAGACACATTCTTGTTAAGTGCAACTCCAACCTCAACATTTGATTTAGAAATCAATCAACAAACCGTTAATCAAATGTTACTGGATCAATTTCAAGGAATGAACCCTAATTATTTAGTTGAAACAGCAACCGATGATGAAAAGAATTTTGTGTTGAAAGAAGATATGTATGCCTATCAAGGATCTTGGGTAAGATTTAAAGAAGGCAATATTATTGAAATAGAATCTGGCCTACATGCATTTGTTGGTGGGTTCACATTTAAAACACGCTTACTTTTAGCATTTAAACTGGATGTTAACACAGAAACTATTGAATTGACACTTGATAAAGTTACGATTGGTAATGTTCCTCTTGCTTGGGCAATGACAGCAGCTAGCTGGATTGCACAAAAAGTTACGGGTCAAAACTTAGAAGAACTCATTTCTGGTCAAATTGAAGGGTTTGGAACATTTGATCCAGTTGAAAGAAAAGTAACAGTTCAAGTCAACGCACTCATTGATACTTTAATGAATGAAGAAGATGAAAATAAACCACTCATCGATGCACTTTTACAATTTATTAAAGACAATGAATTAGTGGATATTGGATTTGATGATGAAGTCTTTTCAGCAAAAATTGCGTTAGGTAAGATTATTGATGAAGAAGAGCCATTTGTATTAGCAGATGAAGACAAGATTATGGATGATGGCCATATGCAAACGATATTAACATCAAAAGCAAGTACAGTTATTTTATCTTCAGTAACAGGAGATAATCCATATCTTAAGTTAGATGATTTCACGTTAAACAGAATTTTTGAATATTTCATGCGTGCAAATCTTTCTGAAAATGGATACATTACTGAAGTTGCCTTAATGGAAAACTATAAAGCATTAGTTTTCGTTCCTTATGCAACAATGGAAGATGACCTAATCGTGAATATCCCTCTTCAAATTGTGGATATTAATGATCCGACTAAAATGGTTGCTTCAATTATCAAAATTCATGCAATTCCAGAAATCATAGGTTCAGATTTATATTTCCATTTAAAAGGTTTAGACGCAGGTCAACTTAGTTTAAGTGAAGAACACATAGGCTTGATTTTAGATGTTTTAGGCGAAAATGAACTCATTACTGGAGATTCAATCGTTATTCGTGATTTTGATCAAATGATGGATTCCACTGGAATTAATATTATAGGTGCTGAAATTAAGAATCTCCATCTATATTTATATATTCAACTTAATTTATTTGAAGATTTAGCTGATGTTGAAGCCCTAGCTCAAGCAGCACTTGATCTTGTTCAAAATAATCCTGACTTACCACCTGAACTTGCAGATTCGATTCAAGCCGTTATTGATAACATTGATGATCCAGAAGTTATTAATGAACTCATTAATGAAATGGTTGGGGAAATGATTCAAACAACGATTACACTCGTGACTGAAAGTGAAAATATACCAGAAGAATTAAGTACAGCATTAACGAATGTCACTGAAAGTGTTGATGATCCAGAAGCCTTAGAAGAAGCAATCACTGAAGTGATGACTGTCATTGAAGGCATGAATGAAACTGAACAACAAGCACTCTTTACAGAACTCACCTCTGCTTTAGGCGATACAGGAATGTCTTATGAAGATTTATTAGGCTTGTTGCCATAATAAAAAGTAAAAACGATATAAAACAAAAAAACTACCAAATTGGTAGTTTTTTCTTTCTAAAAATAAATAATGATTATACTTCAATAATAGCGTCTGTTGGGCAAACCGCTTGGCATGCGCCACAGTCAATGCAAATATCTTCATCAATGACGTAGATATCGCCTTCTGAAATACAATCCACTGGACATTCTGCTTGGCAAGCGCCACAAGCAATACAAACATCAGTAATTCTTCTTGGCATAATTTTATTCCTCCATACGTGTGTCTATTATTATTGTATATGAGTTTGTCAAGAAAGTAAACCTGTGAAACAAAAAATGATGTCTACAAAATTGAAAATTCATCTAAAATATAACGTTTATAAAATCGTGGTATAATATCGTTGAATTCTATGAAGAGAGATGATCTGATGTCTATTTATCAATATCTACAAATGTTTTCTGTGAACATATTTGCACTCATAATGCTCATTGTTTTATATATTATTATGAAAGTTAAAAATAAAGATTCTATCGATAATTTATCTAAGAAATTATTGCGTTATTTAGTCATATTGAACATCACAGCACTGGTCGTTGAACCGTTAACATGGATTACTGATGGTTTAATGGTGAAAGGTGGTTTCTTTTATAGCTATTTTTCAAACTTTGTTTTAGTTCTTTTAGGAACAAGTATGGCAGCTTTATGGGTTTGTTATGTCGATTATAAAACGTTTGAATCGAATGAAAGACTAAAAAAAAGATTTTATTACTTGCATGCATTTTTAATTGTAGTCATTTTATTAGTCATTAATGGATTTACTCCAATCTTTTTTGAAATTAATTCAGTGACGTTTGGTTATCGAAGTGGACCTTTTAAATGGGTTAATGATTTGTTAATATACTTGGTTTATTTTTATTCAATTTACTTGGTGTTTAAACATAGAAAGCGTATTTCAACATCCCTTATTTGGATGGTACTGATGTTTTTATTCATTCCTCTTTCAGGGGCACTTATTCATACATTTTATTCACGATTGTTTTTTGGGTGGTCAACGATTGGCATTGCATTATTTATGGCATATTTTCTACTTGAAACAACGTCAACTGGTAAAGATTATTTAACTAAAGTGTATAACCGACAAAGTTTCGAAGACTATACAAATCAATTGATTGAAAAAAACAAGAAATTTGTTTTAATTATGTTTGATCTAGATCATTTTAAAGAGATAAACGATAATTTTGGACATACTATAGGAGATTTAGTACTGATTGAATATGCAAGTGCGTTATCAAGAGT
>Ga0172377_10008863_pt1 | contig 10326 bp, 9 predicted proteins | sample Pumphouse3metaG_FD_119749 | JGI IMG/M metagenome (GOLD analysis project Ga0172377, IMG submission 119749) | Leachate microbial communities from a municipal landfill in Southern Ontario, Canada - Pumphouse #3 metaG | ecosystem: Engineered > Solid waste > Landfill > Unclassified | place: Canada... | reverse complement strand
CTCGATTTGCTGGGAATTTAAATGCGTTGACCCTGATAGGATAGGCTGATAAGCTGATAAGCTGAGTAATTTTGCTTATTTTTGTGACCGAAGCTATTTTAATACCCCAAGGAAATGGATAAGGAATGTGAACAGAAAGATGAAATGTCGCAAGAGTCCGTGAAAACGGAAGGCGGAAGGCTGATGCGAGACCCGCAGCATGGCGTGCTGGGTGGTGTGCTGGCTGGTGTGGCAGACTATACCCACGTCAATTCGGTGGTGCTGCGTTTGGTATTTGTTTTCCTTTTCATGTTCGGTGGCGCATTTGTCATTCTGATGGGTGTTTATCTATTGGCATGGCTACTCATGCCGCAGAAGCGTGAACCGGTTGTTTCGGAAGAGATGGTCGGTCAAGATGAAGCTCCGTTGGCAGGCATCGGTGGCAGTCCCTTGTCTAAAGGTCTGAAGTTGGGTTGTCTGTGCGTGGGAGGTACGGTCGCGTTTGTCATCTTGATTTTTGCTCTGCTGTTGGTGGTTCCCTCTATCTATTTGTCTGATTTCATCCATATTATTTCCGATCTTGATGATGGCGCTTTTGATGCTATCACTTTTAATGTTCAATATACTCCTGACATCCCTCAATTAGTAATAGGTGCCTTGATTGTTTTTGTTATGCCGATATGGTATCTGGTTCGTCTCCGAAAAACGAATGAAGAGCGGGACACTGAGGGCCGTTCTCTGTTTTGGATTCTGCTGCTGGTCTGGATGGCTGGAATCTTTATGATTATAAGTTCGTTAACTAATAATAGAGAAGATTTTGAACGGTCAGACGTTGATAATTCGTTTTTTAACGTTAACTTTGAGCAAAATAAGATTTGAAAAATACTAAAAGAGAAAAGATATGAAATCATTGCGTAAATATGTTATTGCGGCTGTGGCTCTGTTGCTGGGTCTTGTTTCATTGAACGTGTATGCACAGCAGTCGGCGGAGAAATCGGCGACAAGCACGGATGCGAAGCAAACTAAAAATGCGAATGTGATGGAGTTGACCAAAGCGGAGTTCTTGAAAAAAGTATATAATTACGAGACGCAGAAGGAGTGGAAATACCAGGGCGACAAGCCTTGTATCCTTGACTTTTATGCCACTTGGTGTGTTCCTTGCCGTATGTTGTCTCCCCATCTGGATGCGTTGGCGAAAGAGTACAAGGGGAAAATTTACGTTTATAAAATCAACGTGGATAAGGAGCGTGATCTGGCCGCTGCGTTTGGAGCTAGTAGTATTCCTTTGATTATCTTTGTCCCGATGAATGGACAGCCGCAGGCTAATCGTGGCTATCTGCCGAAGGATGACTTGGAGAACGCTATAAATACCGTTCTTCTGAAAAAGAAATGAAATCGTTGTTAATTAGCATACTTCGAAGTCTGGATTCTTGGAATCCGACTTTGAAGTTTTTTTTATATATAAACCTATTTTTGGGAAACATAATCTTCTCATATTAAAATTGAAATAACTAATGAAGGGTATTATTTTAGCTGGAGGAAGTGCAACCAGACTCTATCCGTTATCAAAGGCAATCTCGAAACAGATTATGCCTGTTTATGACAAGCCGATGATCTATTATCCATTGTCCACCTTGATGTTGGCGGGGATGAAAGAGGTGCTTATTATCAGTACGCCGAGAGACTTGCCTATGTTTGAGGCTCTTTTGGGGACAGGTGAGAACTTGGGAATGAAGTTCAGCTATAAGGTTCAGGAAAATCCGAACGGATTGGCTCAGGCTTTTGTGCTGGGAGCTGAGTTTCTGAACGGAGAACCGGGTTGCCTGATTTTAGGAGATAACCTTTTCCATGGACAGAACTTCTCTTCCATGTTAAAGCATGCCGCTTCGGTAGAGAAGGGTGCATATATATTCGGTTATTATGTGAAGGACCCTACCGCCTATGGCGTGGTGGAGTTTGACGAGAACAATAAGGTGGTGTCGTTGGAAGAGAAGCCGGAATGCCCGAAATCCAACTATGCGGTGCCCGGTCTTTATTTTTATGACAAAACGGTGACGGAGAAGGCAAAGGCCTTGAAGCCATCGGCCCGTGGGGAGTATGAGATAACCGACTTGAATAAGATATATTTGGAAGAGGGCACGCTGAAGGTAGAGCTTTTCGGCCGTGGATTCGCTTGGCTGGATACAGGCAATTGCGATTCGTTGCTGGAGGCCGGCAATTTTGTGGCTACCATACAGAAGCGACAAGGTTATGACATCGCCTGCATAGAGGAGATAGCATGGAGAAATGGCTGGATCAATGATATTCAGCTTCGTCAGGCCGGCGAATTGTTGAAGAAAACACAATATGGACAATATATATTATCATTGTTAGAAAAATGAATTTCATAGAACAGAGCATACCCGGAGTATGGGTTATTGAGCCGAAGGTGTTCCTCGATAGTCGTGGATACTTTATGGAGGCTTTCAAACAGAATGAGTTTGAGCAACATGTAGGTAAGGTGAACTTTATTCAGGATAACGAGTCGAAGTCGTCTTATGGTGTACTTCGTGGCTTGCATTATCAGAAGGGTGAATTTTCTCAAGCCAAGTTGGTCCGCGTACTTCGTGGTGAGGTATTGGACGTGGCTATTGACATCAGGAAGAGCTCTCCGACTTTCGGAAAACATGTGGCCGTGAGGCTGAGCGAGGATAACAAAAGGCAGCTTTTCATTCCTCGTGGATTCGCCCATGGTTTTGTGGTCCTTAGTAAGGAGGCTGTGTTTACTTATAAGGTGGATAATGTTTATGCCCCCCAGGCTGAAGCCGGCATCGTATTCAATGATCCGCAGATTGCCATAGAGTGGGGTGTGCCCGAAAAAGATATGCTTTTGTCAGATAAGGATAAGGTCTCTCCTTTGTTGAAGGATGCCCTTGTCTTTGAATAAAATAATAAGGAAATGAATGTATTGGTAACGGGAGCCAACGGACAGTTGGGTAACTCCATAAGAAAGATATCGGAAGAGTATTCTTCTAACAATTACTTTTTCACGGACATGCCCGAAGTGGATATCACAAATCTTGCTTTGTTGGAAGGTTTGATGAAAGAGAAGAAGATTGGGGCAATCATTAACTGTGCAGCTTATACGGCCGTTGATCGTGCTGAGGATGATGCGGCTCTGGCAGCGAAGATTAATGTGGATGGCCCTCGTAATCTGGCCATTGCGGCAAAGAATGCCAATGCTAAATTGGTGCATATTTCTACAGACTATGTGTTCGACGGCAAGTGTAATCTGCCATTGAAGGAGACCGATAATACTGCTCCTATCGGCGTTTATGGCAGAACCAAACGTGCGGGAGAGGTGGCTGTAGAAGAGGTCGGTGGTGATGCTATCATTATCCGTACGGCATGGCTTTATAGCGAGTTTGGTGGCAATTTCGTGAAGACGATGCTTCGCCTAGGGAAGGAGAAAACGGAGATGGGTGTCGTCTACGATCAGATAGGAACGCCTACTTTCGCCACCGATTTGGCGTATGCAATCATGGATCTTTTGACGAAGGGATTTTCCGGATTTACGCTCTATCATTTCTCCAACGAGGGTGTCATCAGTTGGTATGACTTCGCTAAGACGGTTTTCGACCTTTCCGGTATAAACATGAAGTTGAATGCTTTGGAAAGTTCCGAGTATCCATCGAAGGCTGAACGTCCGGCGTATAGCGTATTGAACAAGAAAAAGATTAAACAGGCAGGTGTGAGGGTGCCTTATTGGAGAGATTCTCTGATAAAGTGTTTGGATTTGTTGAAGTAATCACATCATTTTCAGATAAAAAGAGGTTTCGTGATGTTTTCAATGTTACGGAACCTCTTCTTTTTTGAGAATTATTTGTATTTGCCGTTTTTTTTATAAAGCTTTTTAGGAGATATCTGTGCTTCTGTTTTGCGTAGTTTGATTATACTTGTAGAAATAAACTAAAGGACTTTGTTATGTATCTATTGAAATTTGAACCGAGATTAAAAGAGGTCATCTGGGGTGGGTCTGATCTTTGTGTCTATAAGGATATCCAACCAAGAAGGCAATCGATAGGAGAGAGTTGGGAGGTGTCTACCGTTCCTGGCTTTGAATCTGTCGTTTCAAATGGAGAGTATGCGGGCATGTCTCTTGTTGAGGTGATAGAAAAGGAGAAGTCTAATCTTCTAGGAGAGAAGCTCTATGAACAGAATCCCGATTCCTTGCCGTTGCTGTTCAAGTTTATGAATACGGACGATAAATGTAGCGTTCAGGTGCATCCGAACGATGAGCAGGCGATGCGGAAGCATCATTGCAAAGGGAAGACGGAGATGTGGTATGTCATTGAGGCACAGCCGGGAGCCGAACTTGTTTCGGGGTTCTCCAAACAGATGGACGAGGCCGAATGTCGAAGGCACATCGAGAATGGAACGTTGGATGAAGTGTTGATGCGACATAAGGTGAAGGCCGGCGATGTGTTTTATATACCTGCCGGACGAATCCATGCCGTAGGTGGTGGACTGTTATTGTCCGAAATACAGCAGAGCTCTGACCTTACCTATCGTGTCTACGATTATGGCAGGAAGGATGCGCAAGGTTGTTCGCGGGATTTGCATATAGAGGCGGCGATGGAGGGGCTGGACTTTTCGTATGTCCCGGCTGAAAAGATGTACAAGTCTACGGATGGAGCTGATGCTGACTCTGTGGTTTTGATAGACAGTCCTTTCTTCAAGGTGAATCTTTTGAATGTAAAATCGGCTAGAAATGTGGATTATTCTGCGTTGGACTCCTTCGTTGTGTATATGTGTACGAAGGGTTCTTGTGTGTTGTCTGCCGATGGTGGCGTCGATGTCCCGCTACGGCAGGGAGAGAGTGTGTTGATTCCTGCTTGTGTGAAAAAACTGGAGGTTAGACCGTTGTCGGAAGATACGAAGATTTTGGAAACGTATATAGATTGATATGTATTGATCAGGTATTTGTCAAAAAAAAGCTTGGTAAGGTTTGTCGCATCGTGTGTGGAAATATGTTTTTTGGCGATTCATACAAAAAAAGGAGATGCCCGATTTTTAATCGGGCATCTCCTTTTTAATGGGGGTACTTGTTATAGATTGAATAACTTCTTCAAATCATCTTTCTTGTCTGTCTTTTCCCAAGTGAAAAGTTCTACCTCTTTGGTGAAAGTCTTGCCGTTTCCGTCGATGAAGGTCTTTGCCTTTTTCTCCGGTGTGCGGCCCATGTGTCCGTAAGAGGCCGATTCCTCGTATATCGGGTTGCGCAGTTTTAATCTGTCTTCGATAGCCTTTGGGCGCATGTCAAATATTTTACTGTCGTTGATTCTCTTTGCGATTTCGCCGTCCGTCATTTTCACCTTGGCAGTGCCGTAGGTGTTGATGTATAGGTTCATTGGCTCAGCTACTCCGATGGCGTAGGCTACTTGAACCAGAGCTTCGCTGGCAAGACCGGAAGCCACTATGTTTTTTGCAAGATGTCTGGCCGCATAGGCTGCTGAACGGTCTACCTTTGAAGGGTCTTTGCCTGAGAATGCACCGCCTCCGTGTGCTCCTTTCCCTCCGTATGTGTCCACTATGATTTTGCGTCCCGTAAGCCCGGTGTCGCCGTGGGGGCCTCCGATGACGAACTTGCCCGTAGGGTTGACCAATAGGTTGAAGTCGCCTTTGAGAAGTGCTGCGTATTGGTTGTCTTTGGCAATGACACGGGGAAGAAGGATGTTCCTTACATCTTCCTTTATCTTTTTCACCATCTCTTCGTCGGCCTGCAGCTGGCTTTTCCCGTTTCCGGCTGCGATGAACTCGTCATGCTGGGTGGAGATGACGATGGTGTCTACTCTTTTTGGCTTGTTGTCGTCTCCATATTCGATGGTGACTTGCGATTTTGAGTCAGGACGGAGATAGGTCATCACCTTACCTTCCCTGCGGATGGCTGCCAGTTCGATAAGCAGTGCGTGGGCCAAGTCTAGCGAGATGGGCATCAGGTTGCTTGTCTCGTCGCAGGCGTAGCCAAACATCATGCCTTGGTCGCCGGCTCCTTGGTTGTACGGGTCTTCGCGTTCCACACCTCGGTTTATGTCGGGCGACTGTCCGTGGATGGAGGAGAATATTCCGCATGAATTGCCGTCAAACATATATTCGGCTTTTGTGTATCCGATGCGGTTTATTACTCTTCTTGCTATCTCCTGGACGTCTACATACGTATTGCTTTTTACCTCGCCGGCCAATACTACTTGTCCGGTGGTCACCAATGTCTCGCAGGCTACTTTTGCGTTTGGTTCCAATGCAAGAAAATTGTCGAGAATGGCATCCGATATCTGGTCGGCCACTTTGTCTGGATGACCTTCAGAAACGGATTCCGAAGAAAATAAATATCCCATATTTATAGATAAGTTTATGGACGCCTTCCTTTTTTTTGTGCGTCCCAGTTATACATAAAGTTTAAGGTTGCGATGTTCTCGTGACAGAGAAAAATAGCTTTCTCTACCTGTTGAACGGTAAAACCTTAAAAATGGGATTTGGCAGTTTTTTATGTGCAGAAAAAATTATGTAATTTTTAGCATTTTTTTCTGTGGTTGCAATCAGCCAAATCTATCCACATTTTGATGGCGCAAATATACGCTGTTTTTCCGAGAGCATCATTAATCTCCTCCTTTTTTTATAAATTCTTAGGGAAAAGGAGCGTTGATTCTGCCGTTTTTATCTTCGTTGAATAGAAAGCATTTAATATCTTTGCCGAGTAAAAAGTTATGAATATGCGAAAGATTTTTTTAGCCCTATTGTTGGCGGTATCGGTTCTGTCTTGTACGGACGGAAGCCGTTTTGTGGTGAAAGGAACTGTTTCCGGTGCGGATAGCACAATGCTTTATCTGGAAAGGAACGGATTGGATGGCTTGTCTGTTTTGGACTCTGTCCGGTTGGATGCGAAAGGTGGGTTTTCGTTGAAAGGAGAAAAACCGCAGCTTCCTGAGTTCTATCGGTTGCGGTTCGGTTCCAAAATCATCCCCTTCTCGGTGATACCGGAGGGCGAAAGCTCATTTTCTATCCGTGTGGATTCTTTTCCTGCCTATACGGTGGAAGGGTCTGACGTGAATGGACAGATTCAGCGGATTGTGGCTTTGGTAAGTGCCACGAATGCGAAGATTGCGGCGGAGGTCGACGCTTTCGCAAGAAAAGAATACGATAGCCGTGATACGTTGGAAGCGAAGATATTTGAGAGTGTGAAGGTTTATAAGGATACGGTTCGCCGGATTGTCTTGGCTGATACGAAATCTCCGGTTGCCTATTTCGCCATCTTTCAGAAGTTGAACTATGGTATTACTCCTTTCTCTGTTTTGGATAAGTCTGATTTGAAGGTCTATTCGGCGGTAGCCACTGCGTGGGATTCCCATTACAAGGAGTCTGTGCGGACAAAGCAGATGCTCAATATGATTCAGCAAGCCAGAATGGACATGACGCAGGCTGCCCTTGAACGGTTCTCTAATGAGAATCGGTCTGGTTTTGTGGATCTCAATCTTCCGAATAGGAAAGGAGATCGCGTGCGTTTGTCTTCCATGAAGGGAAAATATATTCTGCTGGACTTCTGCTCTTATTCGCAGATGACCCCCGATGATATTCTGATTTTGAAGGACCTTTATGCGAAAAATAGGGCGAAAGGGTTGGAAATCTACCAAGTGTCTTTCGATCAGGATTTGGACTACTGGAAAAAGATGGTGGCAGATTTTTCGTGGACTTGTGTCAGCGACTTGTTGGGCACATCGGCAAGTACGTACAACGTGACATCGTTGCCGGCCAACTATCTGATAGACAAAGACGGTAATGTCGTGGCAAAAAATGTCAGATGGGATATGGTTGGTTCTTTACTGAAATAGGAAAGGAATGATATAGGATAAAAGCGGGGGCGGTCCATTCTTAATGGACCGCCCCCGCTTTATGTTTTGTGATTATAGCACCGTTTTGCCCAGCCGCTCTATCAGACTGTCGCGAACGGCAAAGAATGCGGACAACTCTTCCTTCTTGACAGGTTCTACGGATGGCGATTCCATCTTCAGCGGATTGATGGGCGTCTTGTCCTTATATACACGGAAGTCGAGGTGCGGGCCGGTAGAGAGTCCGGTACTTCCCACAAAGCCTATTGTTTCTCCTTGTCTGACGAAAGAGCCTACGCTGATGCCTTTCGCAAATCGGGAGAGGTGCATATATACGGTGGTGTACATGCCGTTGTGCTGCACCTTTACGGTGTTGCCGCCACCCGTGTGGTAGCGCTTCTCTATGATTCGTCCGTCGCCGATGCTTACTACCGGAGTCCCGGCTGGAGCCGCATAGTCTACGCCATGGTGGGGTCTGCGTATCTTCAGTACGGGGTGCATGCGGCTGTTGGAAAAGGAGGAGCTGATGCGTGAATATTGTAGAGGAGCTTTCAGAAAGGCCTTTCGTAAACTGTTGCCCTCGTAGTCGAAATAGTCTGTCCTCTCACCTTGCGCGAAAGGAATGGCGTGGAAGTCATTCCCGCAGTGGTTGAAGATGGCGCACTTTATGGTGTCTATTTTGATGAAGGTGGAGTCTACCCATACCTCCGTATAGTCTACCTTAAATTTGTCGCCTTTCTGTAGCCCGAAGAAGTCGATGTTCCAAGCGTAGATGTTGGACAGCTCATAGGCTAGCATGAACGGGATGTTTTTCTCCGTGACGGCATTCCAAAGCGAGGTGGTGATTTCTCCCTCCACGATGCGTTCTTTTATCACATAGTCTTTTTTGCCTGTCTGTATTTGGATGCTGTCGCCTATCTGGTAGGTGATGTAGTTGATTTGGTCTATCTCGTAAACGAAATATTTCACCGTTTTTGCCGAGTCCTGCGAATCTCTGATGATGCAGTAGTTGTTGCCGTTCCTTATTTTGCGGACGTCGAATGTCTCTTTCGATTTCTCGGCCAGATAGTGGATGGTGGCCCTGTTTACTCCGTAGCCGGAGAGAATGTCGCTCAGCGTTTTGTTGTTTGGTATTTTGTCTTGTATCACTTCCATCCCCTCCGTGCCGATGCCGTAGATGGAGTCCTGCTCCTTTATCGTTTCTTCCTGTTCCAATTCTTTATTGTCGTCGGTCTTGTTGACGGAGTTGCAGCCATATAAGACGAATGTTATTGGTATCAGTAATAAATAGTATATCTTGTTCATTCTTGTGTTTTTCTGTTCATTGTGTCTTTTCGTACTACAAAGATAACAAATGGGATATAAAGGTCAAGGAAAAAGAGGCATAAGAACCCGTAATCCTTCTAAAAAAATCTTTCCAAAGGGAAGATGAAAAATGATTTTTTCTTCTCTTATGGGCGATGCGAAGAAATCATAAAAAATGACTTTCTGACGTCCAATTCATCTGGTGTGGCTTATCATCTGGTTGGTTTAATCAATAACATGGTAAAGGTTGAAAGATGATTTCATCTTTCAACCTTTATGAGAATATCTGATAGTTGAATTATTGCTACTTTAAGTTTTCCTTTTATTTTGTCACAACATTATATAATTCCTTATATGACTTAACCACATCATACTTTATGTCACTCGAGCTGATGGCTGCGAAGTGACGGCGAGCACATTCTATCTTTGAATCTTCCGATCCGCGTAATTGAGATTTTTCCAGGCTGTTGCCTTTTGTCTCGGCTACGAAATAGATGTGTTTCACTGTTCCTTCACGGAATGCTACAGCCCAATCCGGATTATAGTGTCCCATTGGGGTGTTGATATAAAATCTGTTTGGTAATTTGGTATAAACCACCACATCTTCTTGCTTTTCAAGTTCTTCGGCAAATTGTTTCTCAATGCCTTGACTATCTACTACCACCAAGTCATAGAGTGATTTGGTTGACTCGATAGCATTCACTCCAAGTTTGCCCCTTAGAGTTGACTCTGTGAAGATGTCCTTCTCGTAAGTCTTGCTCATCTTTTCATATTTGATACACTGTATTACCGACAATGCCTTGCAATCATTGATTATACGACTAACCTTCAGGATAAACTCTTCGGGGTTCATCTTGAATTGGTGGAATGTAGCGGGCAATATACCTTTCAGTATTTCAATGACTGTACGTCGTGTAAGACCTGTATTACCAACCAAATCACCGATAAGGTCGTATGCAACACCTTCACCAATAGCTTCCGTCACTCGAATAGTACGTGAAGTGCCGGCATTCATTGCTTCACCAGCTTCGAGTGATTCCTTGTCCTTGATATTTTCAAGCGAGCCATTTTCTACAACGATGCGTATCTCAGTAACTTTTAGATTGTCGTCTATTGCTTTTGTGGCTTTCTTAATCAATTCTGAGGTCTCAAAACTAACGTTGTAATAGGTACGTGCATT
>Ga0172377_10008862_pt1 | contig 10326 bp, 8 predicted proteins | sample Pumphouse3metaG_FD_119749 | JGI IMG/M metagenome (GOLD analysis project Ga0172377, IMG submission 119749) | Leachate microbial communities from a municipal landfill in Southern Ontario, Canada - Pumphouse #3 metaG | ecosystem: Engineered > Solid waste > Landfill > Unclassified | place: Canada... | reverse complement strand
CTGACCAATGCCATTAAGAAACGTTGTACGGCTTTTCTTTTGTCAGATTTGATGGATTTGGATGAGAAGGACTCTCCTCGCTTTGAAGAAGCTTTGAAAATTGCGGTAAACAAACACGATTTGGCCGCCATTCAAGTTTTTGATTTCAGAGAAACGCAATTGCCAAATGTAGGTTTGGTGCGGATGGCAGATGCAGAAACGGGTGGAGAGCAGTGGATTGATACTTCAAGAAGGAAAATAAGAGATTCGTATGCTCGTTGGTACCAAAAAGGACAAGAACGTATCAAAGAGCTTCTCAAGAAATACGGAGTAGATCATGCAAGGATTGCCACAGATCAGGACTACGTACAACCTTTGATTCGTCTTTTTAAGAACAGAGTGTGATGATGCAACTATTCAACAGGAAATATATGATGTGGGGACTTGTTGTTTCTTTTCTGTTGTGCCCTTATTTCTTGATGGGGCAAACAGCCTTGAAGTCTGTATTGGAAAAAGACAGCATACTTATTGGAGACCAAGTGTGGTGGAGTATGACTTTGCCTAAGGATGTGTGGAAAGAAAAGGAGATTGAAACAGTTGTTTTTCCGGAACCGCCTTTTGAGATTATGCAGGGTGTAGAGGGGTTGTCGTCGTTACAGTTGGACTCACTTTTGCACAAAAAACGTCTGGAGGGCATACAGGCCAAATTGCTTATTACGTCTTTTGATAGCGGAGCCTACCGGCTACCTCATATGCCGTTGTATTTAAAAAAACAAGATGGCACAATAGACACGTTGTGGTTTGAAGGCCCGGATTTGTATGTAAACACCATTCCCATAGATACTGCGTCTTTTGAACCGTATGGAATCAAACCGCAAATGAGATATCCCATCACATGGAAAGAAATCATCTCTATTGTAGGCATTGTTCTTCTTGTAACGGCTGTCGTTGTCTTGCTTATTTATGTGGTCAAGCGACGCAAAGCAAACCGTTCTGTTTTTGCTGATTTAAAGCCGGAAGATCCACCGCATACGGCAGCTTTGAAGGTACTCCATGCCATCAAAGAGCAAGAATTGTGGAAAAAGCAGAAGGCCAAACCGTATTATACATTATTGACAGATACCATACGTCTGTATTTGAAGGGCAGATGGGATATACAAGCTATGGAGCAAACTTCAACAGAAATGTTGGATTCACTGCGTGAAAAAAGCAGAGAAGATACTTTGCTGACGGAAGAGGCCATAAAAAGCCTTTCTTCTATGCTTATGAGGGGAGATTTGGCAAAATTTGCAAAATACGCTCCTGAAGACCATGAAAACGTAGATTCCTTGGATAGTGCCATACGTTTTGTAACATTGACGACTTATGTTTTTTGAATATCCACGGCTTTTGTTTTTGATGATCCTGCTTGTCCTTTTAGCAGGCAGGTATGTGTATAGAGAGTGGAAAGGAAAAAATGCTCCAACTCTTAGGGTGTCAACACTTTTGCCGTTTAAATCCCACGAAAGATCCCTGAAAAGGGTGTTGTACCATGTGCCTTTTGTGTTGAGATTGATAGCTTTGGCCGCTTTAATATTGGCTATAGCTCGTCCTCGTTCCTCATGGGATTATCAAACGACAACTACAGAAGGTATTGACATTATGCTTGTGATTGATGTGTCTTCTTCTATGTTGGCACGAGATTTCAAACCGGACAGGATTTCAGCAGCTAAAGATATTGCCATCCAATTTATTGCAGAAAGACCTTTAGACAGAATGGGGGTTGTGGTTTTTGCAGGAGAATCTTATACACAATGTCCTCTGACGACTGATCGTGTGACGCTCATCAATATGGTAAAAGAAGTACAGATAGGATTGATTGAGGACGGAACAGCCATTGGTAACGGTTTGGCTACGGCCATAGCAAGACTTAAAGATTCAGATGCCGTCAGTAGAGTAGTAGTCTTGTTGACAGACGGTGTGAACAACAGAGGAGAGGTTACTCCTTTGACAGCGGCAGAAATAGCAAAAACATACGGAATCCGGGTTTATACCATTGCTGTGGGTGCACACGGAATGGCTCCTTTTCCGGTAATGACACCGTATGGTGTGCAATTGCAACAGATGTTGGTAGAAATTGATGAAGAGTTGCTCAAGCAAATGGCGGAAATGACAGGAGGGGAATACTTCCGAGCTACCGACAACACCAAGCTGATGTCTATATACAGCCAAATCAACAAACTGGAAAAGAGCAAAACGCAGGTAGATTCCTTTCCGGTTTATAAAGAACTGTTTATGAATTTTGCTTTGATAGCTCTGTTTGCATTTGCTTTGGAGTTTTTGATACGTTGGATTGTTTTAAGAAGAATACCTTAATTGCATATGATACAAATAGCTCAAGCACAGTATTTATGGATATTAGCTTTCATTCCGTTGCTGTTTTTGGTGTACGGTATGTATAGAAGGTATGGAAGGCGGATGGTAAAAAAGTTTGGAGATCCCGAACTGATGAAACCTCTTATGCCCGACGTGTCGCGCAGGCGGGGTTGGTTGAAAATGGTCTTGTTTTCTTTGGGATTGTTCTTTTTTGTACTGGGATTGTCCAGACCCCAGACAGGAGCAAGAGTAAAGGAATTGAAACGTACCGGAGTAGAAATCATCATTGCCCTGGATGTCTCCAATTCCATGCTGGCAGAAGATTACTCTCCCAACAGGTTGGAAAGAGCGAAACTGGCTGTTTCTCGTTTGGTTGATAATTTAGGACGTGACAGGATAGGATTGATTATTTTTGCAGGAGATGCTTTTGTGCAATTGCCTGTGACAACAGATTACGTGAGTGCCAAAATGTTCTTACACTCCATAAGCACAAATTCAGTTCCCAAACAAGGCACAGCCATTGGACAGGCTATTTTTACAGGAATACGCAGCTTCAGTCCCGACACTCCCGGTAGCCGGGCTTTAATTATCATATCTGACGGAGAAGATCACGAAGACAATCCGGTCCCTATGGCTCAAGAGGCGGCAGAACAAGGTGTTCAAGTTCATTGCATTGGCATTGGTTCGGCGGAAGGCAAACCCATACCTATGGAGGACGGTTCTTTGCTTAAAGACATGGACGGAGATATAGTTGTAACCAAATTGGACGAAAAAACACTCATGGAAGTAGCGGAAGCAGGTGGAGGGGTATACGTAAGAGCTGGAAATTCAGACTTTGGTTTGCAGGGGATCATAGATGAAATCAGAAAAATGGACGAACAAGAATTTCAATCTGTAGTCTTTGAAGATTTTAACGAACAATACATGTACTTTTTTGGAATAGCCCTCTTTTTCTTTTTGCTGGACATGTTGGTTGGAGAACGAAAGATAAGACGGTTTAAAAGTTTTGATATCTTTACAAAAACCCTTGTGTTGTTTCTTGTTTTCACCGGCTTTTCTATAGTTGCAACGGCTCAGTCGGACAAGAAAGACATACGGGCAGGAAACAGGGCGTTCAGAAAGGGAGACATGGAACAAGCCCTGATTGATTATCAAAAGGCATTTACAAAAGACACGACTTCACTAAAAGCCAAATACAACTTGGCCAATGTCTTGCACCAAATGGGGCAACATGAACAGGCTGCAAAAGCTATGCACACAGTGCCCGATTCGCTGCAAGCAGTAGGGCAGAAAGCCGATGCTTGGCATAATATGGGCAATTTTCAGTTGAGTCAAGAAGATTATGCAAAAAGCATAGAGGCGTATAAAGATGCACTTCGCAAAAGACCCGAGGACTATGAAACGAAAGCCAATCTTGCCTATGCTCAGAAAATGTTAAAGGACCAGCAAGAAAACGAAGACCAAGACGAAAACCGGGATCAGGACGAGGATGAGGACCAAGATCAAGACCAAGATCAAGACCGGGACCAAGACCGGGAGCAACCGGAGCCTTCCATAACTCCTCAGGCTGCACAACAAATTTTGGAAGCTATGCAGCAGAAAGAAAAAGAAACGCAGGATAAGATTCAGAAGGAAAAAGCCAAAGCAGCCGTTCCTGTGCGTTCAGATAAAAATTGGTAAAACACCACGTGGTATGAAGAAAGTCATCATTGCAATAGTAAGTGTTTTATGTTTTGTGCAGGTAAGTGCACAAGGAAGGTTCTCTGTGGAAGTTCCCGGAGTAGTTGCAATGGGAGAACGTTTTCGTCTTGTGTTTACTGCTATAGATTTGCCTCATGAAACATTTACTCCACCAAAGATTCAAAACTTCCATGTTTTGGCCGGACCTACCACCTCTACCATGAACAGGATGGAGTACATAAACGGACGTAGAACTCAGAGTCGTTCCGTTAGTTATACGTATATCTTGGAAGCGTATGAACCGGGAAGCTTTACGATAGGAGAAGCGTCGGTTGTATCTGATAATGTAACTTATAAGACAAGACCGGTCGTTGTAGAAGTAATACAAGGAGCAGACAAACCGGCCGAAGAGCGGACCAAGGAGCAGGCAACGACTACAGAAATTACAGACGACGATGTGTTTTTACGTCTGTCTGTCAACAAAAAACGAGTAGTGAAGGGCGAACCGTTGACGGCCACTCTTACTTTGTATACCCGGGTAAACGTAGCAGGAGCAGAAGACATCAAATTTCCGGAATTTAACGGGTTTTGGAGTCAAGAAGTATATTCTCCTCAGCAAATTGAATGGCAACGAGAGAATGTAAAAGGAGAGATTTATCAAAAGGCTACTTTGAGGAGTTATGTGCTGTTGCCGCAACAAACAGGAGAAATACGCATTGATCCATCAGAGATAGTATGTGTTATTCAAGTACGTAGCGCTCGCAGAGGACAATCTTTGTTGGATGATTTTTTTGACACCTATCAGACGGTGCGCAAACGAGTAATATCGCCATCTGTAACAATATTTGTTCGGGATTTACCATCCGGAGCACCTCCTTCATTTAAAGGAGCGGTAGGAAAATATTCCTTGCAGACATATTTGGGAAGAGATTCCGTTCGTACGCACGATGCGGTATCTATGTATGTTACTATTGCAGGAGAAGGAAATATCAATTTATTGGAGGCTCCGGCCGTGCAATTTCCTTTGGACTTCGAGGTGTATGACCCTAAAATCACAGACGACTACAAAAGTTCCGACGGTACATTTGCAGGGTCAAAAACATTTGAATACCCTGTGATTCCAAGGAGCCACGGAACGTTTACCATAAATCCCGTAGTTTTTACGTATTACGATATACACACCGGTACATACAAAACATTGCGTAGCACACCTATGGCTTTAGAGGTAGCAAGAAGTACGGAATCAAACATGTATACCGGGGTGTATGCACCTACTCACAGAAGAAAAGTAGAAAGCCTGGGCGAAGACATCAGGTACATTCGAACGACAGCTCCTGTATGGAAAAAGAAAGGAGTATATTTTACCGGCAGCGTGTATTATTACACTATTTTGGCAGCTCTTTTATCCATTGCCGGTATCCTTTTCTCATGGTTAAAGAAGAGAAAAGAGCGCAAAAAAGATGTAGTGCGGGTAAGAAACAGCAAAGCCAATAAAATAGCCAGGGCACGTTTGAAAACGGCCGGAGCGCATATGAAGAGCCAATTGTTTTCAGCGTATTATGAGGAATTGAATCGTGCATTGTGGGGATACATAGCAGACAAATTGGCCTTATCACAGGCAGAGAGTTCCAGGGAAAAAATTGAGGCGCTGTTGATGGAACGTCAGGTAGATGAAGAGCTTATAAAAAAATATACAGATCTAATAGCCTCTTGTGAATTTGCCCGCTATGCTCCCGATCCGGGACAAACAGAAAAAGAAAGGATTTTTGAAGATGCTGTTGCCGTTATTAGCAAAATGGAACAAGTCTTGAAATAAGATGACTATGAGAAAAAGTGCGTTTTTATTCATTTTGTTGACCTTCAGTGCTTTTGTTGCCAAAGCTTCTGCAGTAGATAGCTTGTGGAACAACGCCAATGCTTTGTATGCAGAAGCGCAGTATGAAAGGGCATTGGAAGGATACTTGGAAATAGAACAATCAGGTACAGAGTCGTTCGATTTGTATTACAATATGGGAAATACCTATTACAAGATGCAACAGTATGCTTATGCTATTTTGTATTACGAAAAAGCGTTGCGATTGGACCCGGATCATGCCGATGCATTGCACAATCTTACGATAGTGCGGGAACAATGTATTGACAGGATCGAACCCATACCGCAATTCTTTGTAACACAGTGGATTCGTAAAAGTTACAAAAAACTCCCACCCGGTACCTGGTCTGTATTCTCATTGGTCCTGCTGGCTTTGTCCTTAACTTTTGTTTTGCTGTTTGTTTACGCCGGTTCTATCAAATTGCGAAAGGCTTCTTTTGTATTGGCCGTAGTTGTCTTTTTTCTTGCTGTAACATCGGGAATCTTTGCTCGTCAATCAAAGAAAGAAGCTACAAGAGAAGATATAGCCATTATTAAATCTGCCGTAAGCTCTGTAAAATCAGCACCGGGAGCACAAGGCAAAGACATCCTTGTTTTGCATGAAGGAACAAAGGTTCGAGTTTTGGAAGAAGCCGGTGAATGGGTTCGTATAGAGTTGGAGGATGGAAGACAAGGCTGGTTGCTGTTGCATGAGATTCTTTTTGTATATTAGAAGGTTAAAAATATTAGTACATGGATTATAACACACAAAGAAAGAAACTGATATTGCCTGAATACGGGCGTTATATTCAGGACATGGTAGAAGAGGCCAAGAAAATTGAAGATAAAGAAGCAAGAACAAGGCAGGTTAAGGCTATTGTAAACGCCATGAGTGCACTCAATCCACATATGAGAGAAATGAACGATTATTACCATAAGCTTTGGGATCACATACACATTATAGCCGATTACGAGTTGGATGTAGATTCACCCTTCCCGCTTCCTAGCAAAGAAAGTTTCACATGCAAGCCTCATAAAATAGATGCGGAAAGAGAGCCTGTAAAAGTGATGCATTACGGGAGGAACATACAGAATATGGTTATGGCTATAGCTTCCAAGCCGGCGGGTGAGGAGCGCGACCAAATGACCATGGCGTTGGCATCTTATATGCGCAAGCAGTATCTGATATGGAATAAAGATACGGTTGCAGACAAAACGATATTTAATGATATTTACACCTTGTCTAACGGTACTTTGTCTGTACCGGAAGGGGCTAAATTGTCTGAAATACAAGGTGAGTTCAAGCAGCCAAACATGATGGGACCTCGTCCCCAAAGGCAGGGTCAGTGGCACAAGGGCAAAAAAAAGAAAAGGTAGTCTACCAATATTGAGTTCTATGGATAATAAGCTCCCCCGCAAAGAGATAATAAGAATAGTGGCTAGCTGGCTTATGTTGGCTGTCGGGGTTTATCTGCTCATTGCTTTTGTCTCCTTTCTATTTCATTGGAGTACAGATCAAAGTACCCTCAGTTTGGGGTACAATTCCAGTCCGGACATCCAGATTGCCAACAAAGGAGGTATTGTAGGTTTGCGGTGGGCACAGTTGTTTATAGGGGATTTGTTTGGATTGAGTGCCTTTATCATTCCTTTTTTCTTTATTGCATTGTTTGTTTTCTTACTGAGAATCCGCCATGTAAGAATCATCCCTTTGTTTTTTATAACGGCTTTTGCTTGTATTATCTTATCCATTGCACTGGGATACATCTTTAGCTTTACCTCTTTGGAATTTCTCTTTGGTTCCGGAGTGGGTGGCACCTACGGATACAGGGTAAATACATGGCTTATAGAGATGCTTGGAACTGTAGGGACGGGGCTTCTGCTTTTCTTTGTGTTTACAGCATTTCCATTGCCTTTTATTGTGTCTTATATTAGGAAACGAAAAAAGAAACGTCTTTCTGAGGATATAGATCTTACCGATATACCAGATACTGATATAGTGCCGGAACCCGGTCCTGTGTTTCAGGTAGATATGGAAGAAGAACCGACACAGGGAAAAGAAAAAGAAAGTGAGCCTGCGTTTGAAGTAGAAGCGGTAGAAGAAGAGCCGGTAGATGGTAAAATGCTCTTTTACAATCCCAAACAAGATTTGTCTCGGTATAAAAAACCGCCTTTGCATTTGTTGGAATTGTATGAGGACCGTATTACCGATGTGTCGCAAGAGGAATTGGAGAGAAACAACCAAAAGATCGTAGAATGCCTGAGAACGTTTGATATTCAAATAGAAAAAATTGTAGCTACTCCGGGACCAACTGTAACGTTGTACAAGATTGTTTTGTCACCGGGAATCAGGATTTCACAATTTACAAGACTGGAAGACGATATCATGCTTTCGTTAGCGGCTCGTGGAATGCGTGTGATTGCGCCCATTCCGGGAACGAATATGGTAGGTATTGAAGTGGCCAACGATAAGCCTTCGCTCGTTCCTATGAGAAGCGTTTTGGATTCCAAGAAATTCAAAGAATCGCGAGAAGACTTGCCTATAGTATTAGGAAAGAGCATATCGAATGAAATTGTGATGTTGGATTTGGCCAAATTGCCGCACTTGTTGGTAGCAGGAGCCACGGGACAGGGTAAATCGGTGGCGCTGAATGCCATCCTGGCTTCTTTGCTATACAAAATGCATCCGGCTTATTTGAAATTGGTGTTGGTAGACCCCAAAAGGGTAGAGTTGAATTTGTATTCCAAATTGGACAAACACTTTTTGGCTCAACTGCCCGATGCGGAAAACCCTATAATCATTGACACGAAGAAGGTAGTCTATACATTGAATTCTCTCTGTATAGAAATGGACGACCGCTTGGAATTGTATAACAAGGCCGGTGTACGTAATATCAAAGAATACAATAAGAAATTTACAAACCGGGTGTTGAATCCTGCCAAAGGGCATCGTTTCATGCCTTTTATTGTAGTCATCATTGACGAATTTGCAGATTTGATTATGACTGCAGGACGCGACGTGGAAGGTCCGCTCACGCGTTTGGCTCAGATGGGACGTGCTACGGGTATTCATTTGGTTATTGCTACACAACGTCCGACTACAAACATCATTACGGGAACCATCAAGGCCAATTTCCCGGCCAGGATTGCTTTCCGTGTGGCATCTAAAATAGATTCAAGAACGATTATTGATGTATCGGAAGCCAACCAATTGGTGGGAAGGGGGGATATGTTGCTTTCTGCCGGTACGGATTTGACGCGTGTGCAATGCGCCTTCATAGACACACCGGAAGTAGACAGGATGGTAGGATTTATTGCCAGCCAGCAAGGGTATGCCGGTCCGTTTGAGTTGCCGGAATATGCAGAATCTGAAAAGAAAGACCCCTTGTTTTCCGGAACGGAACAACGAGACGACTTGTTTGAAGAAGCGGCCCGTTTGATTGTGCAAAACGGAGAAGGATCTACTTCTTTGTTGCAACGTAGGTTCCGCTTAGGTTACAATAGAGCGGGGAGAATCATGGACCAATTGGAAGATGCCGGCATTGTAGGACCTCCTAAAGGAAGCAGTCCCAGAGAATTGTTGGTATCAAGTACAGAACTTTTGGAAGACCTTTTAAAAACGTTATGATTGTCCTCTTCATAACAGCGTGGTTGTCTGTACTTATTCCGGGAGTACAGCAGAAAAGCCCAAGTCAGGTATGGGAGACTTTTTTGGAACACATAGAAAAAGCACCGGCTCTGGAAATGCGGTTTACATGGAACAATACGGTAGAGGGTACCATGATCTTACAGGAACGTTCTTTTGCCATACATATGGATGAAATTCATGTCTATTGCAACGGAGTAGAGAGGTGGCTTTATAATGAAGGTTTTGATGAATGGGAAGCGTTGCCGTACGAAACGCAATCAGCCGACATGTTGGAAAATCCATCGGCTTTTTTTAACCAACTTCGCCACCAATTCCGGCTTTCTCCTGCTTCGGCGTTCAAGGAAGCAGCGGAAGGAAGTCCGCTGTGGGAGTTGCTGCTTGTGCCACAAAATCCGCTGTCTGTTTTTACATACATAATAATATGCTTGGAAAGGGACGGACGGATTCCGAGAACAATACGTTATGGTTTGACTGACGGTTTTGAATACCGCATAGAGGTCCTTTCTTTTCAATCGATTCCGGCTAAAGAGAAAACTTTTTTTACTCCGTATCTGTTATCACCGGATTCATAAAAATTTTGCGGCCTTTAGGAAGCAAATTGTTTGTTCTGTTTCCCAAGTTTTTGATAAATCCCAAAGGATATCCATCGTATATAACGAGTACGTACCCTTTTTCCATATCCGGGGAACTTGGTATATTTTCTTTTCGCAAAAAAGCAAGTGCCTGAGAACGTGTGACTTCAAGGCGTGGAAACGCATTGTGTTTTAAGTCTATGGCAAGAGCCAGGTCCGGATGAGGCACCCGGTCCTTTCCT
>Ga0172377_10008859_pt1 | contig 10327 bp, 9 predicted proteins | sample Pumphouse3metaG_FD_119749 | JGI IMG/M metagenome (GOLD analysis project Ga0172377, IMG submission 119749) | Leachate microbial communities from a municipal landfill in Southern Ontario, Canada - Pumphouse #3 metaG | ecosystem: Engineered > Solid waste > Landfill > Unclassified | place: Canada... | reverse complement strand
CTGCTTCGATGAGCCGACGAGTGCCCTCGACCCCGAATTGACAGGGGAGATTTTAGCAGTTATTAAAGAGTTGGCCAGTGAGCAGATGACGATGATGGTGGTGACTCATGAGATGGCCTTCGCCCGCGACATCTCTAATCGGGTAATCTTTATGGATGAGGGGCTAATAGTTGAAGAGGGGGAAGGCGATGCCCTCTTTGTGAACCCCAAGAATGAGCGTACTAAGCGCTTCTTAAGTCGCTTCTAATTACATTAGAGGACTAAACAACTTTAAGATACTCCTCATAAACCGGCGACTGAAGGGGACCTTCTCCTCATCTTGTAGGGTAACTTCACGCGAAACCTCTAAGATCCTCTCGATATCGTTACGCACAGCTAAGCTAACCGAGGAGTGGAAGAAGATAACCCCACACTCAAAGTGGAGGTAGAAGCTGCGGTAATCCATATTGGTGGTCCCCACAATGGAGACCTCATCATCGGCGACAAACATCTTGGCGTGCATAAAGCCAGGGGTGTACTCAAATACTTTGACTCCAGCCTTTAAGAGGTTGAGGTAGTTACTTTGCGACACCATATGGACATACCATTTGTCGGGGAAATGGGGGGTAATAATCCTCACATCGACCCCACTTTGGGCTGCAATGGTGAGGGCTGTTACCATCTGAGTATCTAAGATTAGGTAGGGTGTTGTGATATAAACATAGCGTTGAGCGTGGTTGATCATCTGAATATAGGCGTTCTCTGAGATATTATCTCCATCCAAAGGGGAGTCGCCAAAGGGTTGGACAAAGCCATCGCTGGGGCAGCTAATAGTGGGGATAAAAGCGGTTAAATCGAGGTCTTCATCGGTAGTAAAAATCCACTGCTGAAGGAACATTAGGGTCAAGTTCCAAACCCCCATCCCTCTCAACATCACTGTTGTGTCTTTCCAGTGGCCAAATCTAATCTTCCTATTAATATATTCGTCGGCAAAGTTGATTCCACCGGTGAACCCCACATTCCCATCTACAATTAAAATTTTACGATGGTCGCGGTAGTTGAGCTTAGCATCGAGGTGGGGTTTTATCCGGTTAAACACCCCCACCTGAATCCCCATCGACTTGAGGGTCTGGTCGTACTTTGTGGGTAGATTCCTAATTACCCCCATGTCGTCGTAGATGAGGCGGACTGTAACCCCCTCAGCAACCTTCTTTTTAAGGAGGGCTACCATTGTATCCCACATCTCCCCTTCGGCAATGATGAAGGTCTCAAAGAGGATAAATTTTTCAGCCCTCTCAACCTCTTCCAAAATCTTGGCAAAGGCATCTTCCCCCAAGGGGAAATATTCGACAGCGGTATCCTCCCAGGCGGGGGCTCCGGTAAGGTTACGGATGTAGTCGCTTTGACGGGCAAAGTTGGGCGCCTCTTGGAGCAGTGTTTGGCGAATCTGGGCATCCGGTTCGGGCAAAATAGAGCGCATCTCTTTCTCGTAGTGTTCTTGGTACTTAGCCATCTGCCGCTTAAGTTTGGAGCTACTGCGCTTATTACCAAAGATTATGTAGAAAGGGAGACCAATAATGGGGGCGATAAAGATTAAGAGTAACCACGAGATTATAAAGATGGGGTGGTCATCTCCATTAATTAAAAATGCGACACTGACAAAAACAAAGAAATAGAGAATTGGGAGGTAGAAACTGGTCGCAGAGACAAAGTTTAAGATAAGCCAGATAAAGAATCCAATCTGAGCCGCCACTAAGAGGGCAAAATAGAAGAGACGTCCTGTGATAAATTTTAAAAACTTTTTCACTCCCTCCCCCTAGTTGTTAAACCTCTTCTTCCTCGTAATCTTCGTCAAACAGGCGCGATTCGAGAGGCGAAAAATTTTCAATCTCAACACTATCTACCGCATCACTCTCGTCTAGATAGTCCTCAATATCGAGCTCAATATTGGGGCTACTATCGTCATCATTCTCATACTCTTCTTCATCTTCATCATTAAGCTCCTCTTCGTAGAGGGGGCGAGCCAAGACATCTGCAATAAAATCGTCCTCTTCCACATCATTTCCCACCAGTGGAGTTTGCTCCTCTAAGAGAGTTTGTATCTCCCCTTCAGTGATAGTAGAAGTTTTAAAGAAGGGGCACTCTAGCGCCCTCTGCAAAAGAATTATGGCGGTGCGGTGTTTGCCAAGGGCAATCTTCACCAAGGCGGCATGGTAATAGGCTTCAGGGAAGTTGGGCTCCCGGTCTACTATGAGGGAGTCGTAGAGGCGCTGTGCTTCGTGGTAGGAGCGCGTTAGATAGAGGTAGTACCCCCGGTTATCTAACATCCCCGGGCTCTCATCGAGCAAATTAGAGCTCTCTTTTATCAACTTCTTGGCCTCTTTAAGGCGTTTCTCTTCGAGGAGATAGCTCCCTAAGTTGACGGCAATGTTCTTATCAATCCATCCCCCATCGATAATACTCTGTAAGAGTTCAATCGCCTCATCACGACGATCAAGAATCCAAAGAGCCATCGATTTTGAAGTTTTAGCATTAGTTAACATGTGAGGGTCACGTTTCTTAAAGCGCTCTGCACGCTTAACCACCGAGTCGAGAATTTCGAGGGCGACAGCTGCATCACCCCGCTGAGAGAAAAGATTGGCCATCATTAAATTGTACTTGGGCTCAAGACCCGCCTTCCACGCTTTGCGGTAAAGGCGCCAAGCTCTCTCTTCGCCCCCCTTCCCCTTACCGTCAAGGGCCCTCGAGGCTAAAATAACGTAGAGGGTCCCCCGCTTAAGGAACAAAAGGAGCACTAGGGCAACCACAATCATCACAATTTTTATCGTCCGGGTTACCGGTAGCACTATAAGACCAATTATCAACAAAGAGACAACTAGTAATCCACGATATTTCATACACCTCTCCTCGAACAACGGTATTGGTTTATAATGCCATATTTTAATCCCTAAGACCAGACTTGCCAGATAATTCTATCTACATTAAAGTTGGGTTATGGAAAAACTACTCCTCCACTGTTGCTGTGGCCCCTGTTCAACCGCCTCAATTGAGAGGCTCCAAGCGTTGGGGTATGAAGTGCTCCTCTTCTTTGGCAACAGCAACATCTTCCCTCCCACTGAAAGGGAGAAGCGCCTTGAGGCGCTCCTCCAGGTGAGCTCCCATTTTAACCTTGAAGTTATAACAGCACCCTACGACCATGAGCGCTGGCTAGGGATAATTAAAGGACACGAAGAGGCTAAAGAGGGGGGCAGTCGCTGTCACCTCTGCTTTGAATATAACCTCAAAGAGGCTGCTGAAGAGGCCAAAAAGAGGGGCATTCCCAATTTTACCACCACCCTCACCGTCAGCCCCCATAAGAGCTCTCCCCTAATCTTCCAAGTTGGTGAGAGTTTTGAAAACTTTGTGGCAGTTGACTTTAAAAAGAGGGGGGGCTTTCAGCGAAGCATTGCTCTATCCAAACTCTTGGAGCTCTACCGCCAAGACTACTGTGGGTGTGAATTTTCTAAATTATGAGCAACTCTTTCCTCAATAAATCTAGCAATCTCTTCGAGTGACATTTGGTCACTTAGGAGGCTCTCTGTCTGGCAATCAATTCGCTCTACCAAAGTATTGTAGGAGAAATCGACACCGTGCTTGGTGTAGAGCTTGGTGGCTAAACTACTCATTAAGTCGACCTTTACAACCCTCAGCCCCATCAAGATGGTGAGGGCAGCTGCTGCCCGCCCTGCAATGCGGTCGTGTAGGAGGAGCTTTTCCCCATCCAAAGCGTTAGTCTCTATAAAATTTTGGGCCGCTAAGAGGGGGTAAAGCCATCTCCCTGTGTGGCTAAAAAGGAGGTTACCGTCCCAATCATAGAGGGCTAGAGAGAAGGGTTGTTCTAGGGTGTGCCCTTTAAACCAGTGGGGAGGCGTCAAAACTCAACCCCCAAAGCAATCCCCCAGAAGAGAGCTTCGCTTGGTCCGTCGTACCCCACATAGAGGGAGGTGGGGAGTGATTTCAACCCTAGTAGAGAGATTGTGGTGTGGATCCTCCCCCCGTAGGTAAATTGGGTCCCCTCTCCATTGAAGAGGAGGTCTCCATAGAGACCTATCGCCGAATCTTCAAAAATGAGAAGCTCTCCAGATGTTGGTTTAAAAGTTTGGGGCATCCAATCGAGTCCAAAGCGGGCTACAACCAGATAGTTGGCGGGTGACACAGTCGTTGAGACAGTATCCCCTTGGGTGAGCAACTTAGTGTTGTTAGTTCTAAAGCCATCGTTGCGGTAGAGGGGAACCCGCCCCCCACCATCGAGGGCAAAGCGCCCCATGTAGCCAGCTTCAACGATGAACCCCAATGGGAGGGGGAAGAGCCCTTTCACTTTGGTGTGGATAAATTGGCGGTCCCACCGCCCCCCCATCTGAAATGCGGCCTCCCCTTTGAGTACCATATCTTGGTAGCTTGGGGGGTACCATTCGAGGGTAACTCCGGCATGGAAGAGCATCTTCTCTAAATTCGAGGCTTCTAACAATTGATTCTCCCAAGAGACCTCAACCATCCCCTTCAGTTCCTCTTTTAAGAAGGTTGTTTTCCCCAGTAAAGCTAAGCGGCTGTAGAGCGTTGGCGCCGCCCCTCGATCAAAGGCGACATTAAAATCGCCCTCCACCATCAAATTGGGAAATGGATGATAAGTTAGAGAGGTGGTTAAGTTGGGGTAGACCCCCATCGGGAAGAGTGATTGCCACCCCCCACCCCCCTGGAGGGCAAAGGCGAGGGATTTCCACTTCAAGTTGTAGAAGAGACCAAAGACCACCTCATCTCTCAGGTAGAGGGGGCCATGTTGATGGGTATTAGGGGCAAGACCAACATAGAGGAGATGGCTCAAACGCCACTGTTTAACTTGGCCAAAGAGGCGGTAGTTGTTGATTACTTTGGCCTGTTTTTGGGAAAAATGGTGCCGAATTTCGATTAAACTGTCATCCACTGTACCGCTCTCTATCCCTTGCAACTCCCCCCTTTTCTCTGCTGCTGAGGCGTAACCCCGCATTGTAATCTCTTTTATAGCCTTGAAATCCATAAAGGAGAAATCTTCAACATCACACCTTATCCAGATGGCATCGCTGTGGTTCTCCATATCGAAGACCCCCTGACGCCTCTTTCCAATATCTAAGGCAGTATTTAAGATTGTGAGGGGGTTACGAAGATTAGTCCCTTTCCCCTCGTAAAAGGTGGTTGAGACAATTACCGTATCGCTATAGTCGTAGGCAACTCCAAGGGGGACTATATTGGCCACCCCGCCATCGATTAGCAGGTGCCCCCTATAGTTGACAGGGGGGAAGTAGACCGGAAGGGCAAAAGCAGCTTCCAACACCTCAATAACCTTCCCCTCCATAATTCTCACCTGACGTTTAGTCGCTATATCTTCACTAATCACCATAATAGGGATGGGGAACTCTTCAATACGCACATCTCTCCCCAAATAAGAGGCAATGAGGGAGGTGAAACGGGCTGTGTCGAGCATTCCTCCCGCAATTGGCATTGTCAAATCGAAGAGTTTAGAGATATCGAGTTGTGAAATCATTGTGTAGATTTGATCAGGAGATAACCCGTAAGCGTAGAGGATACCAACCATTGAGCCCATCGAGTTAGAGATTATCAAATCGGGGACAATCCCCTCCTCTTCTAAGTATTTTAAGACCCCGATGTGGGCAAAGGCGCGCGCTGACCCCCCGGAGAGAACTAAGGCAATTGGGTCACGTTCCCCTTGGGTCCTCTCCAAAATCCTCTCCCTAAAAGAGTGGTCGCCATACAAAATTGGAATGGTTGAGCTTAAAACATCGTTTGAATTGTTGGCCACACTAGTGGGAAATTCGATTGCTCCAAAGAGGGAGAAGACCAGAGTTAACAAAACGAGACTTACTACTAATCTTTTGTTACCTCTCACAAAAACCCCCTATAGAGTGATACCAATCATACCTTAAAACCTTGAGAGGTAGCAACAATGTTTACCCTATAAAGATTCTAAAACAGCCTCTAAGAGGGAGAGTCCTTCAAAAACCTCTTCAACGGTAATAGTTAAAGGGGGGACAAAGCGGAGGATATTTTCCCCAGCTGAACCGACTAAGAGTCCCGCTTGACGACATTCATCGATTACCCCACGTGAAGGAATAGTGAGCTCCATTCCCATCATAAGAGCCACCCCTCGCACCTCTTTCACAAGGTGGCTATGACGATTTTTGATTGCAGTGAGCCCTTCAAAGAGGGCTTGACCACTCTCTTGAACCCCTTTAAGAAACCCCTCTTTGCTAATGTAATCTAAGACATAACTGGCTGCGGCAGTTGCGAGGAGATTGCCCCCAAAGGTGGCTCCGTGGTCTCCGGGGACAAAAATTGAGGCAGCTTTAGGGCCAGTTACAATGGCCCCAATGGGAACCCCTGAACCCAGCCCTTTAGCTAAGGTCATAATGTCGGGAAGCACTCCCATCTTTTGCCAAGCAAAATAGTGACCGGTACGCCCCAAGCCACACTGCACCTCATCCAAGATTAAGAGGAGGTCGTTCTCGTCACAAATTTCTCTGATTCCCCTTAAGAACGCCTCTTGGGCAACTTTGATCCCCCCCTCTCCTTGAATCGCCTCCACCATGATGGCACAGGTGTTAGCGTTAACCAACGCTTTGACACTCTCGAGGTTGTTGTAGTGCCCATATTTAAAGCCCCCTACCATTGGCTTAAAGGCCTCTTGGTACTTTGTTTGCCCCGTTGCACTGAGAGAGCCGAGGGTGCGTCCATGAAATGAGTTCTCCATCGTAATAATCTCACTGCGCCCATTGCCAAACTTGCGAGCCATCTTAATGGCCCCCTCGTTGGCTTCGGTTCCGCTGTTACAAAAGAAAACCCGCTCCATCCCGCTGAGCTTCGTCAGCTTTTCAGCCGCCTCGATAGCCCACTTATTCCAGTAGAGGTTGGAGCAGTGTAAAAGACCGTTGTCAATCACCTCTTTAAGGACCTTATTTAATCCAGGGTCGTTGTAACCGAGAAGATTGACAGCAATCCCCCCCATCATATCTAAATACTTTTTCCCCTCTATATCTTGTAGATAGCGCCCCTCGCCCCCGTTAAGGACAATGGGGTATTGGGCGTAAGCGTTGACAAATACTCTCTTTCCCCTCTCAATCATCTTGGTCTCCTATTTTGTAAGCATTGTACCAATACCTTCGTTGGTGAAGATCTCTAACAGTAGGGCATGGGGGATGCGTCCATCTAAGATGTGGACACTTTGGACTCCCCGTTTAATCCCCTCGATGCAACATTCGGTTTTAGGAATCATCCCCCCCGTAATAGTTCCATCGGCGATGTAGGCTTCTGCCTCACTGAGTGAGAGTTGGCTAAAACGAGATTCGCTGTCGTTCACATCTTTGAGAATCCCCTCTACATCGGTTAAGAAGACCAACTTCTGGGCATTGAGCGCCCCGGCTATGGCACTAGCGGCGTAATCGGCATTAATATTGTAGGTGTTCCCCTCCCAGTCGGTCCCTATGGGGGAGATAACCGGAATAAAATCTTGTTCTATTAACGAATTTAAGAGGGCCGTCTTAACCTTAACCACCTCCCCCACAAAGCCAATATCTTTTCCATCAACCAACTTCTTACGGGCTAAGAGGGTTTGACCATCTTTGCCGTTAATCCCTACAGCATCGATTCCTTGTCTCTGGAGTGACAGGACCAGGTCTTTGGAAATTGTCCCCGATAACACCATCTCAGCGATCATGGCGGTCTCGCTATCAGTGACCCGTAGCCCATCGACAAACGACGACTTTTTACCAAGCCTCTCCATCATCTCACTGATTGAAGGGCCTCCACCGTGAATCACAACGGGGCGCATCCCAATCATCTTCATCATCGCAATGTCTTTCATGGTGGAGTTCTTAATCTCTGTGTCGCTCATGGCGCTCCCCCCATACTTCACCACTACAATTGAGCCGGCAAAGCGTTGGATGTAGGGGAGAGCCTCTATTAAGACACGGGCCTTCTCTATCTCTCGCTTCATATTCAACTTCGGTAATCTCCATTTATCTTCACATAATCGTAGGAGAGGTCACACCCCCACCCTCGAGCCGTACAACTCCCCTCACTTAGTTCAACCCAGAGGGTAATCTCCTTCTCATTTAAAATCTCTTTGGCTAACTTCTCATCAAAGGGGAGAGGAAGCCCCCCCTGGAACACCTCAATGCTCCCAGCTGGGCTACTGTAGGCAAGAGAGACCCCTTCAGGGTCAAAGCTAACCCCCGAGTAACCCATGGCACAAAGGGTCCTCCCCCAGTTGGCATCGCTCCCAAAGAGGGCTGTTTTAACCAAGTTGCTCCCCACAATAGAACGGGCTAAGGTGCGTCCATCCTCGACAGTGGCAGCCCCTTTGATCTCAACCGTTAATAATTTAGTGGCTCCCTCCCCATCTTGGACTATCATCTTGGCCAGAGTGGTATTGACGTAATTAAACGCCTCTTTGAAGAGTTGAGCACTGCTACTCCCCTCTACAATTTTTACGCCACTGGCTCCGTTGGCAAAGGCCAAGAGGGTGTCGTTGGTACTCGTATCTCCGTCAACACTTATCATGTTGTAACTCTCAGCGACACTCTCTAGGAGGAGCTTCTCTAAATAGTCTCTCTCAACCTCCCCATCGGTGGTGACGAAGGCGAGCATTGTCGCCATATTGGGGTGGATCATCCCCGACCCCTTAGCCATCCCCCCGATGCGTACGCTTTGCCCCTCTATAACAATCTCAACAGCAACCTCTTTAGTGAAGGTGTCGGTTGTTAAGATTGCTTGGGCGAGGTCATTGGCAGGGGCTCCTAAGGTGTTAACACACGCTTTAATTCCTGGTAAAACCTTCTCCATCGGCAGAGGAACCCCAATAACGCCGGTTGAGCAGAGGAGGATCTCCTCCCTCTTAATCTTCAATTCATTAGTCGCATAAGCGACGCTAGTTTCAAGGTCGCTCCACCCCTGGCTCCCGGTAGCAGCATTGGCATTGCCACTATTGACCAGCAGAGCACGCACCCCATCCCCCTTCTCAACAATCCTTTGGCTATAGATAACCGGAGCAGCCTTAACACAGTTGGTGGTAAAAGCACCTGCTACAGTGGCCACCTCTTGGGAGAGAAGAAGGGCTAAATCGAGCTTACTCTTCTTAAGGCCAGCCGCTACAGCAGCCCCCTTATAACCCAATGGGGAGAGTATTCCACCTTCAATTATTTTCATCACAATCTCCTCTAGATGGGGAAGGCTCCTAAAGCCTCTAACCCACTTGTTTCTGGGAAGTTAAATCTAATGTTCATATTTTGAACTGCTTGACCGGCAGCCCCTTTAACGAGGTTATCGAGGGCGCCAAAGGCAATTAAGGTGTTGGTGCGCCCATCAACTACGTAGTTGATATCACAAAAGTTGGTCCCTTTAACCCAGCGTGTCTCAGGTAAGATTCCCGGAGGTAGGAGCCTTATAAATTTCTCATCTTGGTACCATTTCTGGTAAGCTGATTCTACCCTCTCAAAGGTTACTCCTCTCTTTAGCTTAGCGTAGAGACTCACCAAAATCCCCCGGTTCATCGGAATTAAGTGGGGGGTAAAGGAGAGGGTAATACCGTCTCTCCGTCTCCCTTTAGAAGCTGCCAACGAGAGGTACTCCTCAATCTCGGGGGTGTGGCGGTGAGTGGTCACCCCATAGGCTTTAATTGACTCGTTGCACTCTGAGTAGAGGGAGGTGAGTTTCTCCCCCCTTCCCGCCCCAGAGACCCCCGACTTGGCATCGATAACAATCGACTCCTCTTCGATTAGTCCCTCCATTAGGAGGGGCCAGGCTGTCAAAATTGAGGTTGTGGTGTAACACCCTGGGTTAGCAATTAAATTGGCCCCCTTTAGCTCTTCGCGGTAGAGTTCACACAGCCCATAGACCGCCTCTTTAACTAGAGCCGGATTGGGGTGGGTGGTGTTGTACCACTTCTCGTAGACCTCCACATTTTGAAGTCTGAAGTCGGCTCCTAGGTCGATAACCACACACTCTTCAAGGTGCGCGTGACTCAAGTATTGGCTCGAGACATTGTGGGGAAGCGAGAGGAAGAGGAGGTCTACCTCTTTGACAAGAGCTGGGATATCGGCACCGACTAAAGGGGTGTCGTAGATTTTATAGAAGTTGGGATAGATAGCTGAAAACGCCTCACCGTTGTAGCTTTGGGAGGCCGCTACTATCTTCTCGACTTGGGGGTGGTTAACCAAGAGGCGCATAAGCTCACTTCCGGCGTAACCTGTAGCCCCTATAACTCCAACTGAAATCATCTTAAATTCTCCTTTTTATGTATATATATGCAAATATCAATTTT
>Ga0172377_10008858_pt1 | contig 10328 bp, 8 predicted proteins | sample Pumphouse3metaG_FD_119749 | JGI IMG/M metagenome (GOLD analysis project Ga0172377, IMG submission 119749) | Leachate microbial communities from a municipal landfill in Southern Ontario, Canada - Pumphouse #3 metaG | ecosystem: Engineered > Solid waste > Landfill > Unclassified | place: Canada... | reverse complement strand
GCAAAGACAGCGACCGTTTTGCTCAGTTTTTCGAGATACTCCAGCGGCAGTTTGGTGACTCTGGCGATGGCTGGCAGGATCATGACCGAGGTATTGCTGTCCGGCATTGCATAAGTATGCCCGGCACAAAGCCCGAAGCCGATGAAACCTCCCGCACAGGAATTGCCGTATACCAGCGCAATGACTGGATGCCCTCTGCGACGCGCCAGATCCTGCACCTTGACCAGATGCGCAATATACTGATTCAGCCCCAGAAGTTCATCCTCCAATGCCATTTTTTGACCATCGTTGTCGACCAACAGAAGAATCGGCCGGCGGGGAGCCTCCCGCAGCACCTGCAGCAAAAGTTCGGAAAGCTGAAGAAGGATCGAAATGCCCAATACCGGATGACCCTCTGTGCCAATGACAGCAACAATGCCGGAAGAGGTTTTGCCGGTGCCGGAAAAAACGCCTCCGCTGGACTGGATTTCATATCCTTCCGGAAAGATTCTGGAGAGTACTTCCTGTGCTTTCATATCGTCTTCCTAAGCTGTTTGAGTAAAATGCGTGACCCCGGATTGCAGTGGCATTTTTTTTACCACAAAAAACACGAACGGACACGAAAAAAATCATGGCGGTGGCGTTAATTTCTTGCATGAGTGGTACTTGCCATGATTTTTTTCGTGTCATTTCGTGAATTTCGTGGTTAAAAAAATCCTCTGAGTTCATCGGCAGTCAGCGATGGAATCTGTTCGGCGTCGGCATAACCCAGTTTGCGCCAGACCTCCAAAGCATCCCGGCAGCCGGCAAACCGGGCTGCACGCTGAGCGAGTTCCTGCTGCTCGTGCTCCAAAGCTTCCAGCGAATACTCCGAGGAACAGGGCAAACGCCGCAGAACCGCTCCACGGAATTCCGCCACTGAATTTTCCATCAGTTCCTATACCTGTCCCTGTAAAAAGCGGTTTTTGCCGCCATAGGTGCGCCAGACCAATGCGCGGTCGCGCGCATCAAAGACTTCCACCCCCATGTTGGTTTCAATGACTTCCGGCCCGGAAACACCGATGCGCCCCTCTTCGGAAACCAGCAGCACATCGCAGCAAGCGCTGATGATGCCGGCTCCGCCAAAGGCGCCGCAGCTGCCGCCAATCACTCCGAATACCGGAATGCCGGCAGCACGCACATCCAGAATGCCACGGATAATTTCAGCAACCCCGATTTCGCCGGCATTGGCCTCCTGCAAACGCACGCCGCCGGAATCCAACAAAAAGATCAGCGCCCGCGGGCGGGTTTTCAGGCAGCGCCGCAGCGAGCCGACAATTTTGGCACTGTGCACTTCCCCAATCGCACCGCCCATAAAACGCCCTTCCTGGGCAACCACGGCAACCGCAAAGCCGCCAAGGAGTCCCTCGCCAATCACCACGCCGTCATCAAACGCACGGGGTATGGCAAAATAATGCAGATGCGGACTGCTGAAACCTTCGGGCGGCGGGCAGATTTCCCGGAAGCTGTCCGGATCCAGAAAATCCTTGATCCGCTGCCGGGCGGTGGCCTCGAGATAATTTCGGGACATTTGTTTTTTCATGGTTTTCACTTTCCCGTCAGCGATTCATAGGCCTGATCGAGTCGCAGGCTGACGACCGCCGGGCTGGCGGCATGATCATTGATTGAAACCAGCAGATTGGCAGGCCTGTAGCGCGCCATGAAATCCCTCAGGACGGCCTGCCAGGAATCCGCAAAACCATTGGCAGCGGTATCGATGACAAAACGACAGCCGCCTTGCAGATTTTCGGACTGCATCAGCACTTCCAGATTACCAGAGGCGACAACCCCTGTCAGCACATAAGCCTGCACTGCCTTTGTCTCTCCGCCCCTTTCCTTGAATTCATATTCCAAATGTTCCATCGTAGTCAGTCCTGTACCACTGTTGGCTAAAAAGGATGCAGGTTTAAAAAGTGGCGCAACCGGCCCGGTTGTGATAGCCATTTTCCCGCACAAAAGTCTTTTTTGGATGTCCTTTAATTACGAAACTGGGTTGCCGGCTATTCCTCCACTGATCCTACGGATCGGACGGATCTATTGGAGATCAACAGGCCAAACTGCAGATTCGAGTGCAGCCCCATCCGTCAACGCAACAACCCCTATAAAATTTTCGTGCCTTTTCGTGTTTTTTCGTTGTTTAAAAAGTCTATTTTACCAATTACGGAAACGTGCTGGCGGTGCATAGAGCCCGCCGGAGCAGCGCACCAGGTCTTTGATGGTGCGGGCGGCCAACAAATCGCGGCTGGCTTCACTCTTGCGGATGCCCAGGTCTTCCGGGCGTTGAATAATGCCGCGATCGCGCAGGTTTTCCACGGCGCGGTGGTCACGGGCCAGTCCCATCGGCGTGTAACCGGCCACCCCGCGAATAGCCTGCTCGCGATCCTCGAGCGTACGACACAGCAGCAGATGCGCAATCCCCTCTTCCGTGACGATATGCGTGACATCATCACCGTAAATCATGATCGGAGGCAATGCAAAGCCGGCTTTTTCCTGCAATTCCCAAGCATCGAGTTTTTCCACAAAGGTCGGTTCCAGCTTCCCATGAAAAGTCTCCACCAGCTGCACGACCAGACGGCGCCCGCGCGGTGCAACGGCCTGCCCGGCATAAGTCTCCTCACCGGCCTTCAGCCAGGCTGGCGAGCAATGCCGGCGTCCGCGCGGATCACAGCCGAAATTCGGAGCGCCGCCGAAGCCGGCAATACGGTCAGCAGTAGCAGTGGAGCTATTTCCCTGCGGGTCGATTTGCAGGCTTGCTCCGATAAACATATCGGTGGCATAATGTCCGCACATCTGCCCGAAAGCTCGATTGGAACGCATGCTGCCGTCACGTCCGATCGGGAAGATATCGGGGCGGGCGGCAATATAACGGCTCATGCCCAGCTCACTGCCGACCGTATAGATCGTCTTGACAAAACCTTCCTCTATGGCCGGGATCATGGTCGGATGGGGATTCAGCAACCAGTGCAGGCAGGCTTTGCCGCGCAAACCGAGTTCCTCGCCATAGGTGGGCAACAGCAGTTCAATGGCGGCGGTATTGAAACCCACGCCGTGATTCAGGGATTTCGGCAGATATTTGGCATAGATTCCCTTCATTGCCAGCATGGCAGTCAGGATCATCGTTTCAGTTATTTGAGCAGGATCCCGGGTGAACAGGGGTTCCAGAAAAAAGGGCTTGGGGCTCTCGCAGACGTAATCGACCCAGCCCGAGGGAATATCCACCCGCGGAATTTTATCGACGATCTTGTTGACCTGAGCAATAACAATGCCGCTCTTGAAGGCCGTCGCTTCCGCCACCACCGGGGAATCCTCCGTATTGTCTCCGGTATAGAGATTTCCTTCACGGTCGGCCATTTCGGCGGCCAGGCAGCAGGCATTGGGGCAGAGATCGGTGAAATAGCGGCTGTACAGTTCAAGATAGGTATGAATATTGCCGATGTTGATTTTGCCGGCCATGGCCAGCTTTGCCATCCGCAAACCCTGCGGACCAGAATAGGAAAAATCCACCTGACGGGCTATGCCGCGTTCGAAGACATCCAGCTGATCGGCAAGAGCTATTGTGGACAAAACCAGGTGCAAATCATGAATACGCTTCGCATCAACTTTTGCCAGACAACGGCTAAGAAAATCCGCCTGCTTCTGATTGTCACCCTCCAGACAGACAATGTCACCGCATTCGAGCACCGACTCCAGCAGCGCCACCATATTATCCGCTGAAACCACTTTGCCTTCGCTGAAAGCAGCACTGCGCTCCAGACGCTGACGCCGGCTCCGTAACCTCAAATCTGCCTGCATAGATATGCTTCCTGTATGATTGCTCCATCAATGAATTACGTTAAAATACACGATGGAGTCCCCACTGTCTAATCAAATACTAAAGATCAGGAACTGCACCCGAAATTTTTTCGGGTCGTTTTGTGCTTTTCGTTGTTAAAAAAGGATCCCTCCGTTATCTGGCTTCACTGACTTATTACAGAAGATTGCCATAGACCTTGACGACGCTGTCAAAGTGAACTACTGTAAATTCCATGCCGCGCTGAAAAAGACCCCCGCCCTCGAAGCGAAGGAGGAATCATCCCATGTCAAACGAGCTTGAGTTCATCGTATACAGCACTCCAGCGGAGGACATCCGCGTTGATGCCGCGGTCAAAGACGAAACCGTCTGGCTGACGCAAAAAGGCATGGCGGCACTGTTTGACTGTACCCCAGACAACGTATCTCTCCATCTGCAGAACATTTATGCAAATGGTGAACTGAACGAAAAGTCAACTTCCGAGGAAATCTCGGTAGTTCGTCAAGAGGGCACACGGAAGGTCAACCGAACCTTGAAGTTCTACAATCTTGACGCCATTATTTCGGTCGGATATCGGGTCAATTCCCGCCGAGCGACGCAATTCCGCATTTGGGCGACGGGGGTTTTGAAGGAATACATGCTCAAGGGGTTTGCTCTGGATGACGACCGGCTGAAACAAGGCAAGACGCTTTTCGGAAAAGATTACTTCAGGGAACTGCTGGAACGCGTCCGCTCTATTCGGGCCTCCGAGCGGCGTATCTGGCAGCAGATCACCGATATTTTTCAGGAATGCAGCATCGATTATGATAAGGACTCGCAAATCACGCGTGACTTCTACGCCATGGTGCAAAACAAATTTCACTTTGCAATTACCGGGCAGACTGGAGCGGAGATTGTTTTTACCCATGCCGACCATACAAAACACCACATGGGTTTGATGACCTGGAAAAACGCGCCCAATGGACGAGTTTTGAAATCCGATGCAAGCGTCGCCAAGAATTATCTTCCGGAAAAACAGATCAAACAACTGGAACGTACTGTGACCGGATATTTCGACTATATCGAGGATCTGATCGAACGGGAAAATACCTTCACTATGGAGCAATTCGCCGCCAGTATCAACGAGTTTCTCACTTTCAGAAAATATCAGTTGTTGCCGGATGGCAACAAGGGAAAAATATCCGCTCCAATTGCGAAAGCAAAGGCTGCCGCAGAATATGATGTTTATAATTTAACCCAACCGATTGTGTCCGATTTCGATAAAGTGGTCAAACAACTCTCCGAAAGGCAGGAGGAAAACTTATGACCTCCACCGAAAAAAATACCGGAAAAGTTTGAGACCGCGTCCAAAAAGTTTTTAACCACGAAAGGCACGAAAAAACACGAAAATTTTGTAGGAAAGCGGATATCCAAACCGGATACTTCATGATCAAAATTTGCTTTTTATTGCTTTTGACTTGCATTACAACAAAATTTCTGAAAGTTACGATCACTACACTAACCCAACTCTAAAAAAGTTCGTGTTTTTTCGTGCCTTTCGTGGTTAAAAAATCTTTTTGGGCGTCCTTCCTCTTGAGTTGTGGACTTGATTTTTTGCAAATATTACGTATATTCTATTTCAGGAGCATACGTATGGAGGTCATCATGGCTACAACAAAATTAACATTGAGCATACCATCGGAGATGTTGGTAAAAGCCCGTAAACTTGCGAAACACCGCAAAACGAGTATTTCTGCCTTGTTCAGCAATTATATTGCTATGCAGGATACTTCACAGGAAGAAATTCGCCTGGAATCCCTGCCCCCGCTGACCAAACGCGCACTGGAACTTGCAAAAGACATTCCGCCGGTTCCGGCTGATTGGGATTACCGTGAGGAACTTACGGATGCTCTGATGGAAAAGTATCATATTAAATGAAGAAAATATTCATTGACACCAATATTCTTTTGGACGTGCTGCTTGAAAGACCAGAATTCTATCAAGCGGCAACACGCATTTGGACAGATTGCGAATCCGGAAAGGCTAAGGGGTGTATTTCCGCTATTTCCCTGAACAATCTGCATTTCATCATGTCGCGTAAAGCCGGAAAAAATCGTGCGCTTGCCAGTGTGCGCATTGTGCTGAATATTTTCACGGTCATTCCGCTTGATGAAAAAATTTTGCGTCTTGCGGCGGAACTTCCTCATAAGGATTTTGAAGATGCGATTCAGTTGTTCTCGGCGGTTCAAACCAAGGCGGATTGTATTATCACAAGAGATACCAATCACTTCCCAAATGAATATTTACCCGTCCTATCGCCAATAGACTATCTTCAGACGTCCTGATCTTGAGTAATAATACCCCGTCTGAAAAGGTTTTTAACAACGAAAGGCACGAAAAAGCACGAACTTTTTTAGAGTTAGGTTTGTGTGGTGATCGTAACCTTCAAAAATTTTCGTATCTTTTGGTGTTTTTTCGTTGTTAAAAAAAAGCTTTTTTGGACGCCCTCCAGGCAGCCCCTGCTCCGCGCACCCGAGGCAGCTCAAGCGTGGGAGTGCAAACAGAAATTGCAAGCGGGTCGCTCGGGCTACCTTTTAATCCCGGCTGGGTTTCTGCGGTGCGGAAAGGACTTGTAAATCCCTCTCTGTAAATTATCTTTTTGAGGTATGCCCGGCCGGGTTGTCGTCTGTTCTATTTTCCACCATTGGTTGCTGTTTATATGTTCATTATTTATAATCTTTTATTTCCTCTGCTTTTTCTGTTATATCTGCCGTATTATCTGATTCATATTTACCGGCGCGGGGGCTTGACGCGGGACTACTGGGAACGTTTCGGTTTTTTCAGTTTGGAGAAAAAGGCCTTGTTGCGCGGCTTGCATCATCCCATCTGGATTCATGCAGTGAGTGTTGGGGAAACGGTCGCAGCCATCTCCTTTGTCAAATCCTGGCTGCAACGCCATCCGGATGATACCATCGTCTTTTCCTGTGGCACATCCACGGGTTTTGATACCGCTGCCAAAAAGATGCCTCCGCAAGTGATCCGGATCTACTGCCCCATCGATTTTTACTGCGCGGTACGACGCGCGTTGAATCTGATCCGCCCGGAAATACTGCTGATTTTTGAAGTCGAAATCTGGCCGAATCTGATACTTCAGGCTGCCCGGCGCGGCGTCAAAGTCGCTCTGATCAACGGGCGTATGTCCGACCGCTCGAGCGAGGGCTATGCACGCTGGCAATGGATTTTCCGCCCGATCTTTCAGGGTTTCAGCAGCATCTGCCTGCAAACCGAGGAGGATGCCGGCAGAATCCGCCGGGTCATCGGGAATGATCCCCGCATTCAATCCTGCGGTACGATGAAATTTGATCAGATTCCGGACTGCGACAGTGCTGACAAGCACCAGGAACTGGATGCCTGCTTCGGCTCCGGCAAACGCATTCTTTTTACTGCCGGCAGCACCCATGCCGGCGAAGAGGAACTGATCTGTGACGCCTACCGCCAGCTGAAATCCGAACACCCCGAGCTGAAACTAGTGCTGGTGCCGCGACACCAGGAACGCGCCTCTGCTGTCGAAAACGTGTTGCGGGAACGCGGACTGAGCTGGCGCCTGCTGCGCCCGCGTCCGGAACAGCCCCCTGCAGAAGGACCCGTCGATGTATTGCTCGTCAATACCACTGGCGAACTGATGAATTTCTATGCCGCGTCAGATATCACCTATGTAGGCAAAAGTCTCGCCGGACAGACGGGCGGACACAATATCATCGAACCGGCCATCTTCGGCAAGGCCATCCTCTACGGCAGCCACATGGAAAACTTCAGGGCTGTCGCGGAAATCTTCCAAAAACACCAGGCCGCACTGGAAATCGCCTCGGATGAACTGCTACTGCCAGCTCTGCGGGAGCTGATCGAGCAGCCTGAAAAACGCCAGGAACTGGGTCGCAAAGCGCGCCAGGTCGTCGATCAGTACCGCGGCAGCATCGCACGCACTCTGGATATCCTCGATCAGCTGCGGAATTCTTTTTGAACAACGAAAAGCACGAACTGACACGAAAAAAAATTCATGGATGATGCGTTAACTGGTCTTCCGATTTATGAGATTGCCGACCCTTTCAGGCAGCAAATGTGTCAGCAGAACCGTCTGCTGATCAGTGCACCGACCGGTTCCGGCAAATCGACACAGGTGCCGCAATGGCTGCTTGATCTGGTACCGGACAAGGAGCGTATTCTGGTTTTGCAGCCGCGTCGTCTGGCGGCCCGTATGCTGGCTGAACGGGTTGCCTGGGAACGGCAGGAAAAATTGGGTGGCTGTGTCGGCTTCCAGACACGATATGAGAGTGCCTGCGGTCGGGACACCCGCATTCTTTTTATCACCGAAGGAATTCTTGCACGGATGCTGGTCTCCTCTCCGGATTTGCCCGGAATTGGGGCGATTGTTTTTGATGAATTTCATGAGCGCAGTTTGCATGTCGATCTTGGCCTGGCGATGGCCTGCCACTGCCAGCAGCTGCGCCGTCCGGATTTGCGCCTGATCATCATGTCCGCAACCATGGATGCAGCCGGCCTGCAGAATTATCTCGGCGACTGCACCCATCTGCATGCCTCCGGAAAACTCCACCCGGTGACTTTGAGTTACCGCAAACGCAGTGCTGCCGCCAATCTCTTTCAGAATGCCGCGGCCGCTTTGCGGGAATTGATGTCAGCCGGCTATGAAGGCGATGTGCTGATCTTCATGCCGGGCGGCGCCGAAATCCGGCATTGCGCGGAAGCCATCCGGCGACTGTCCTCGCCGGAGTTATTGGAAATCCTGCCGCTGTATGGGAATTTGCCGCCGGAAGAGCAGCGCAAAGTGATGCAGCCTTCTTCCCGGCGAAAAATTATTATAGCCACGAATATTGCCGAGACTTCGCTAACCATTCCGGGCGTGCGCCATGTCATCGACAGCGGCCTGGTGCGAATCAACCGTTTTGATGCTTTACGGCAAGTAAGCATACTCGAGACCGTCCCGATCGCACGGGATTCCGCTGAACAACGCGCCGGGCGCGCAGGGCGTGAAGCCCCGGGCACCTGCTGCCGGCTCTGGAGTGAACTCGAGCAAAGTGCCAAACCCTCCCGCAGCATGCCCGAAATTCAGCGCAGCGATCTGGCCGACGCCCTGTTAACTGTCGCCGCCTTCGGCTTCCCAAAACCAGCTGAATTCCCCTGGTTCGAAACACCCCCCGAAAAGAATTTTCAGGCGGGCCTGACCCTGCTCGAACAACTCGGCCTGCTGCATAAACAGGGCGGAGGCCTGACCGGTCTGGGGGACGAAATCCGGCGTTTCCCTGTGCATCCGCGGCTGGCTCTGCTGCTCTGGCATGGACAGAAGGAAGGCTGCCCGAGACAGGCCGCGTTTGCTGCGGCACTGTTCTCGGAACGACCGCTGATCACCGGTGCCAGCAGCGACCGGGCCACCAGCCGCAAACAGCGCCAGGAACGCAAAGGCGAAGGCAATGATCTGCCGCAGTCGGATTTTCTTGCCTGCCTCGATCTGCTTGCCGAAGCACGAAAAAGCGGCTTTTCACAGGAAGCCTGTCAGGCACTGGGGATCCATGCCGGGGCCGCCCGGGACATCAGCCGCGCCGCCAATGATTACCTGGATATGCTCTCTGATAAAAGCTTGCAGGATCAACAGCAAAGCGACCTGAATTTTCTGAAAATCCTGCTGCGGATTTTTCCGGATCGTCTGGCTCGTCGTCTGGATCGCGGCACCCTGCTCTGCGAATTGCAGGGTCGCAAGCGTGCGGAACTGGCGCGCACCAGCCTGGTTCGCGATGAAGCCCTGTTTCTGGCGGGGGAGATTCGCGAGGTTCCCGCCTCAGGCACGCAGGCAGTCAAACTAGAGCTTTCACTGGCCAGCGGCATCCGCGAAGAATGGCTCTGGGACTGCTTTCCGGATGAATTCAAGGATGACGAGGAAATCTTCTGGGATTCGGCAAAACAACAGGTTCTCAGGCGAAGACGTCTAAGCTGCCTTGACCTCACGCTCGAAGAATCCGTCCGCAACGATGCCGACCCGGTAAAAGCGGCGGAGCTTCTGGCCGTTCAGCTGGGCAGCAACAATATGCATTTGCAGGGCTGGGATGAAAGCGTTGAAAACTGGATTGCGCGAGTGCGCTTCCTGGCAGAACATTTTCCGGAGAAAAAGCTGCCTTTATATGAAGCGGTGGACGTTGCAAAAATCCGTCTGGCTCTCTGTCAGGGCGAATATACGTACAAGGCAGTGCGCATCAAACCCTGCCTGCCTTTTGTCAGAGGAATTCTCACGCCCGAGCAGGTGCAGTTTGTAGAGCAGATGGCACCAACCCATCTGCCGCTGCCAAATGGAAAACGCCTGAAAATCGAATATATCCCGGGACAGCCACCAAGAGGACGAGCAAGAATCCAGAACTCTTCGATTTCAAGGAAAAACCCGCAGTCGCCAAAGGTCAAATTCCCGTCCTGCTGGACATCCTGGCCCCCAATATGCGCACAGTGCAGATCACCGATGACCTGCCACGCTTCTGGG
>Ga0172377_10008857_pt1 | contig 10328 bp, 18 predicted proteins | sample Pumphouse3metaG_FD_119749 | JGI IMG/M metagenome (GOLD analysis project Ga0172377, IMG submission 119749) | Leachate microbial communities from a municipal landfill in Southern Ontario, Canada - Pumphouse #3 metaG | ecosystem: Engineered > Solid waste > Landfill > Unclassified | place: Canada... | reverse complement strand
CTTGCACGGCAGCACCACCAGCCGCCCATCCTTCTCGGCAGCGCAGATTTCCAGCCAGCGAATCGCATCCTTAAATTCCACGATTTCTCCATTTGTTGGGTCTCCCTGTTTGTCCAATCTATCCTTTCGCTCGTTCAGGTCTTTTTCAAACCTTGCCTCTATCTCTTCAACGGTTCTCATTTCATTTCTCACCATCCCCAATTTTTTATCGCTTGCTTGTAGGCCGACAGTTCGGTTTCTGCTTTCTCGGCGCGGACAGTAAGTCGGTCGATCTCTGCCAGCAGATACTTTACGTCGGTTATGCGCACCGTTCTGCCCGCCTCCGCTTTGGATCTGATTTCGTCAAGCCTAATCATTTGCGTCCTCCTGCCCAACAGCACTAAAGTGGATGATTACGTCAACACATTGCTCCGTTTCAACTAAATCATATGGGTGCGATTGGTTCATGGCATACTGACTCCCGATTTGTATTTCCCGGTTGTATGCGGAGTAGTTCCAACAATTGCTTCGTACTTCAATGTATGGGTACATTTCTCCACATCCGCAAAGCGCGTACATTAAGAAAACGCTTAAAACGGTTATAATCAACGGCTTCATTTCGTCTCCCCCTCCCCGTCCTGCGGGCCACGCCACTGGAAGCAATTGTTGCGTTCGTATCCTGGGCATTCGTTTGCGTAGCCATCAAGTCCGTGGTCTGCATCAAATTTGCATAAGCCGCAAATTCCATCATCCAATTTAGCTGCGCGGTATGCGTCAGCTATGCTTTTCATATCTTCCACCGCCGCCCTCTCCCTGCGCTGGGATTTTGCAAGCCGGGCAGTAAGCGATTCAATCAAATCGGCTGCGTCTTTTTCCATTCGTTCCCTGTCACAGTAATCGTACCGCCCATTATATAAGACTTGATATCCACACGAGAGACAGCCGCGATTTTCATTTTTCGTGCACCGCAGCGCCGCCACCAGCTCTTCATCGTTTTCCACGCTCACACCCCATGCTTTACGCGGTCCCGGACCTCTGCGCGCTTGGCATCGTTGAACCGGCTCAGCGTCCCGACTAGATAGCCTGTGATTCTTCGGATCCGCTCAAAATCGACCGGAACCCACCAGTACTTTTCAGATATATCGTGCTCTCCAATCTGGTGGAACTCTGCCTTTTGGACTTTGCGGTTCTTCTCCTTCTCAACATCTGCAATCAGCGCCGCCAGCAGTTCATCCGGAAGTCCGTCCGGGTTAATAATTTCAATGTTCGGGAGCCGTGCTTCCATTTCCTTGTTCACAGCAATCAATTCTTTATCTTCCATGTTTACACCTTTCTCTTAAACGTCCAGCCTTTATGCGATGCTTGTTTTCCGCAGGCACATAAAGAAACGGATGTTTTGTTGAACCCATCAGCATTTGTCTTTGAAAAACTGCTGTATGTACGCACCTCCCCGGTTGCAATGCACGTTGCAATCACCGGTGTGCGCTGATAGTAAGTTTTTACCGGCGCTGTCAATGCGTCGATGACTGATTGGCCTCTCGCTATCCTATCTTTTACTGTTGGATACCCGATCCTATATTCTTTTGCCCACGCCATGAGAGACTTTTCAACCCCGCCAATACTGATCATCTGCATCGGTTTTTTCTTCCGGATTTCGACTGGTCTAGGTTTTTTTGGCTTTACGTACATCGGACATTTTTCGACAACGTAGATCATGTGTGAATACAGCGGGTTCATCGGATCCGTATACATCTCCACAGGTGTTGCTGTCCATCCCGGCACTGGTTTGCCGTGCCCGAAGTACGGGCACGCTGACGGCCAGTGATCTATCGCGCAGTTTTCACAAAGTTTATTTGACATCGAAAGCGCCGCCCATCTTTACTTGCTCCGGTATACGCTCTGTAATACTTACAACACGTGCGTCTCCAAACTGTTCTAAATACATTGCCAATCCTTCCTTTACCGCAAGGGCTTGTCCGGACGCAGCCGCCACTTTAATCGTAATCGTCAGCATCAAGCGCCTCCGTAATTTCTACCCCGTGCGTGGGTTCTCTTTGTCATAGCGCACTCTTGATCCGTCCGTTGATACCAGTATCGGAGGATTTAACGCACTATCGTCCGCAAGCACCCCAGCCTTGACGATGATATCATGCAGCGCAGATTCCAAATTTGACTTGTCTACTTTTCTTCGCGTTTTCATGTGAAAAAGCGCCTTTACGTTCACCGGAACAGATATGTTTGTTCTGCACTTCGCTGGGATGAAGACCATCGCGTCCTTTTCATACTGCTGATACGCCGTTGACTGCATCATTCCTAGGAAGCGTTTGTCCTTCGTCATTCTCGGTTGCATACTATTCTTTTTCGTGATTGGGTTAAGCGGTATCGTAAATTTCATTTCAACCTCCAATTATGCTTCCCAGACACTACTACGCAGGATTCTTTGCTTCGTGCCCATATTCTGCTTCCGACCGCTTCATCAATCACAAGCAATTCCTCCGGCGTTTTTTCCGTACTGATAATCGTGGCCAGGTTGCGATTTCCATATCGGTAATCTAAAATCTGAAACGCTAATTTTTTATCTGCGTCTGTTGCACCGCCTTTGAATAGGTCATCTATGTATAACGCTTGGCATTTTTGGTATGGCGCAATCAGCGACTCGTACCCGTCATCGTTAACGCTTGACTTTAGTCGTACCGAATCGTCCCTCCACCGCATATATCGAACGGACTTTCCGTGTTCTAGTAGCTCCCCACAAATTGCCGTACATAGGTGAGTTTTGCCAGAACCGACACTTCCACTCGCAAGAAACCACTTTCCTTTGCTATCTGCTGCATATGATTCTGCCTTTGCCTTTGCGTCAACCTGCCACGGCTCAGGCGTTTCGTATGCTTTAAACGTACATTCTGCCATTCTGTCGGATAACCCGCTGTCCTTAATTCGCTTAAGCCCTCTGCGCTTCGCCATACAGACGCATTCCCGCGTCTGTAACGAGCCATTAACGACGGAGGCTACATATCCCTTGTTGTGGCAGATATCGCAGTCTGCGCCATCCAGCGAGCCGACAGACGCATTAACGCTATCCTCGCGCAGCTTGTCGAACTGCTCAGTAGTTAAGTTTGTAACCATTCCATTCGCCTGACGTTGCTGAAGCTTTGCCATCAGTTCCGCGTAGTCCACTTGAATCACCTCCGTTTTTTACTGTTCCGACTGATACCCTTGCTCCGCCCAGCTCGTCATCCCAACTTCCACGGTTAATCCACGTTGTCGGATTTGGAATGTACTGCCCGTTGTCTCGCGTCCACTGTTCTGATTTTTTTTGGCGTTCTACGGCAGGAATGAGTAGGGGCCTGATTTCTGCTTTGACTTTATGAAATGCTTTGAGCGTTGATTGCTTTCCGATCTTCTTCGGATACGAGTTCCAAAAATCTTCGAACGCAACATCGAGCGCGGTAACGCGCGGTGTCGGATTGGATTCGGATTGGATTGGATTCGGATTGGATTGGATTGGATTGGATTGGATTACGGGTGCATCTGATATCAAATGATTGCACATGATATCAAGTGATATCATGTTGCTGTTTTCATCGCTTGGATCGGGGTTTTTTCTGCGCCTCGCCCTGATCTGCTGGTGGTTCTCCCATGTGGTAAATTTTAGGTAATTTTTATCATCATTAAAGTAGAAAAATATGACCTTTTGTTCCTCAAGTTCGCGTAACCATGAAACCAATTGATTGTCTGTGATATCAGATGATTTCAACGGAAAGCACCTGTTTTTTATGATAGGGATTCTCGCGTCAAACGTCCCATAATCATCGCAGTTGACTAGCAGACGGTAAAATAGGCGCTCAGCTTCAAGGGACAAAGAATCTATGCTGTCGCTAGTGCAGATGGATTCTTTTATGATTCGATTTGGCATTCTTTCGCCACCTTTACACCTCTGGGGGCGGCGTTTCCGCCCCCTTTTGTACGGTTGTTGTATTTCAGGGGATTAGGCATCAGAAGGGAAGTTCACCATCGTCAAGCGGTTCCGTAAAGTCGGCTTGCGGTTTTGGGCCGACGGAATATGCGGGTGAGGCAGACAATGTACGCTGAGCGTCTCCGCTTTGCCTGCTGTCTCCAAAATACACGGAATCAGCCACCACTTCGGCGGCGGTGCGTTTGTTGCCATCTCGGTCGATGTAGTCTCTGATCTGCAGTTTCCCTTCCACGATAGCCATACGGCCCTTTGTGAAAAACTTGGAAACAAATTCGCCGGTTTTGCGCCAGGCAACAATGTTGATAAAATCGGCTTTTTTCTCGCCGGTGCTTTTATCTCTGAAGTCCCGGTCTACCGCAAGCCGGAACGAGGAAACAGCGACGCCGCTTTGCGTGGTTCGCAGTTCGGGGTCGGCTACCAGTCGACCTTGCAGAAAAATTTTATTTAGCATTCCGCCATCTTCCATCCTTTTAATTTTTTAGTTGCCCGACACCAGGCACATTTTTCGCACATTGTCGGCTCATACAATCCTTTTTTCAGCCCGTCGAAATAGACCACATCACTCCGGAAAATCTCAAGCGCATTGTCCAGCGCGGACTGCGGCAGATCGATCAGTGCAATGTCCGGTTCTGGCTTTTCCTTTGTAGCCACCGCCAGCCCGAAAGGAAGAATCAGCCCTGTGTTCTGCCGGACGATCTCCTGGTAAACGCCGCCCTGAATGTCATAGCCCCACGCCCGCCAGAACGGCTGCCACTCTCTGTCGTCTTTTGAATAAACGTCCGCCATGTCACGCATGATCTTCATGTCCACGATCCGGTCCGGAAGCAGGCTGTCCACCTTGATTTTGACCGGAACGCCCTCGATCTCTCCGGTCATAATCACCTGAGACTGGCCGGAAATTGCAGCCGTGAATGCGTCGTCTCTCTCAATCCGGCGGATGATGTACTCGGCCTGCTGATAGTCTGATTTTAGTGTCCCTTGCTTTGTAAATATCTCCGGATGCTGTGCGCGAAACAAATCAATCGTGCCGGAGAAATATGCGTCAACGTAGGAGCCGACCAGCAGCGCAACACTGGATTCACGGAAAAACTCGCCGCGCAGTTCAGCCAGCGTTTTGCTCTCACATTTTTGAAAGGATTTGAATTCTGATACCCCGGTGTAAATTGACGCCGCTTCCTTGGAGAAATAGTTCGATTCATTCAGCGTCATTGTCAGTGCCCTCCGTGGAGCTGCCGACCGCCGGATCGGAAGTATCTGCCGGGCCAGTCTTTTCTTCTGGCTCCTGCGCCGCCCTCTTCGCCGCGTCACGCTTCTTCATGCACTCGGCGCACAGTTCCAGCCCAAACCGCTTCCGGGCGTATGCGGCGACCTGCGCGGCTTTCATGCTGCCTGCGTCCGTTATCTCGTGTTCGCAGTCAGCGCACTTGACCGGGCCGGAAGTCTGTGGCAAATGTTTTTTTATCCTGAGTGCGTCTTCTCGATTTGGGCCAACTTTTACATTCTCAACACCAACCTCAAACTTGCGACCGATCCACTCCTCGATGTACGGAGTTTTATACAGTTTTTCCAGCGTCCGTGAGTTTGTGGAATTCAAGATCATCGGCTTGCTGGATTCCCTCAGGCCGATAACAAGCTTCTTTTTTGTACCGTCAGGGCCGGTAACGTCTTTCTGGCCTGCAGATTCGATTGTAAACACCGCTGTTTTGTATGTTCCGTTTCCGTTGTCAAGAGAATATGCGCCCATGTAATCTGGATTTATTAATTTGCGCCAATGCGTTTCACTCATAATTCTGTCACCTTCAATTCGTCGTCGTTCGTGGTTCTCGTCGCGATAAATTGCAGCCCCTTTGCCTTGCACTTGGCGTATAGAGCGGCCCGGCTCACATCGTCCAGACGTTCGGCTCCATCAATCAGGATAATCTGCAAACCCTTTGGATTGGAAATTGCCACGTCCACACACAGGTCCAGCTTTTCACCATCGGACAGATTTGACAGCGGCAGGCCGTTGACCAATGGAACACCGTTTTTGACAGTCAACCCTTCCACCGGGATTTTTGCCTCTGAGAGCACCTTGCCCGGAAGTTTCCGTGCGAGTTCGATCTTTGCGGTGAGCGCCTCACTTTTCTCAGCCAGATCATCAACCTCTGCCTGCATCCGCTGCATCCGCGCGTATTCGTTCAGGTGCTTTTTCATCGCCTCGGCCGTGCTGATTTCTTCCTGCAGCGCTTCTGTAGGCGCTGGCTCACGGTCTGCATACTGGTCTGCAACGCCTGTGTCGGCATCCAGCTTTGCCTTGGCGGTCTCGAAGTCGGCCTGTGCAATAGAGACCTTGTCCTGCAATTTGGAATCCAGCCCGGCGATCTTGTCCTCCGCGGCTATGATTTCGGCTTTCAGGCGCTCGATTGTCCGGTTCAGGCCGTCGCGCTCTCCTGAGATTGCGTCTTTGGCGTTGCTGATCGCGATGTCTCTGTCTGCGGTGATCCCGCGCAGCTTGTTCTGGTAGCTGTCCCGGAACATCTTTGCCCGCCGAATTTTGTCGTTCTCCTGCTGGATTTTAGACAGGGCCGCATATTTTACTCCGGTATCAAACGCTTCCCATTTTTCAGCATTGAAACGGTCTGGGATGGACGCTGCAATGTCCTCAGCCGCTTTGCGCTTGAATAGTGATTCTGAGTTGATCTGCTGGCGCGTCTGGTAGTAAACGCCGCGCTCTGCCTGAATCTGATCGAGCACAGACAGGATATTCTGGTGATAGTCAACGCCTTTTGGAATCTCCCCGAACTGATCCTGAATCCACTGCATATCCCATTCAAACTCGATCAGATCAAGGATGATCCGGTTTTGCTCTGCGATTGGCTTTCCGACAAACTCAACCGGATTAAGCTGCAACGGCGTGATAATGTCATCCAGGAACGTCTGCGGGCGCGGGACATTCAGACCGTTTTCTTTTAGTACGAGATTCGATGTGTCCATTGATGCTTTGCGCTTACGGTCAATTCGTAGGCCGGTATCGGTTTCAATGATAATTTCCGCTTCATCGGATCCTTGCTTGACTATGTAATCCCGGTCGCTCCGGTTTGTCAGTGCGTACCGGAACGCATCCAGCACAGACGATTTCCCGGTTCCCTTCTTCCCGGTCAGCTCAACACTTTCCGGCCCAAGTTCTGTTGCGTGTACACCAAACGCGGTGCGAATTTTGATTAGGCTTGTTTTCATCCTTGACATTTCCCTTCTCCCAATTTAAAATCAGGTTGTGTATTTTTCTCTGTGCCGCTCTCCGGATTGCAGTCTGGGGAGCGGGTTTTATTTTGTGAATAGGCTGGTCTGAACTTCATGGGGTGTGATAGTCTCCGAAGAAAGCATCTTTTCCTTTGCTGCGTTGTAAAAATTCTTGTCCACCTCGAATCCGTAGCTATTTCTGCCTAACTCATAAGCGGCTCTAAGCGTTGTTCCGCTTCCTGCGACCGGATCAATCACAACGTCACCCTCGTCCGTAAATATTTCAATCAAGCGCTTTAGCACTGATACAGGCTTTTGCGTTGGGTGAATTTTCGGGTATTCACTCTTTTTATCTCTCTGCCACTCAAACCAGTTGAAAACCATTTTCCCTTTTTCCGTTGCCGTCCTGCCGTTGTTGAACTTTGGAAGCTTGTCCCGATACAAAACAATAGCGTGCTCGGTTGCTCCGACAATCTTCATGTTTGCCTTTAGGACCTGAGCGGAATAGTTCTTGATGAAGAAAATAGGGTAATTGTTTTCAAATCCGTACCGTTTGCCATATTCAATGACCGTCTGCATTTGTTCAAATGCGCAAAACACAATCATGGCCGGGGCCTTTCCTTTTTCCTTTGGCTCCTTAATAAGAAGTTTGCTGCAAAAGTGCATATACTCTGCGATTTTGAAGTTGTTGTCTGTGTTGAAGAATGACTTTCCAGCTTTCTTGCTTTCTCCGTTTTTATTGTCTCCGTCTATGTACCATTCAGTGCTTGACGCGTACGCGTTGACCCCTAGGTTGTACGGAATGTCTGCAATCACAAGCTGAGCCTTGGGAATGTTGTACCGCTTGTAATTTTGGAAATTGTCGTGGTACAGTTCTGCTTTTATTTTTTTCTGGTGATTCGGCGGTTCCGATATTTTGCTGGCTTCCACGTATCTCTACCCCACCCTCCATTTAAAAATTCGGCGCGTGCTTATACTTCGGGTTCGCCCGGGTCATCCCTGCCCGGTGCATCGCGTGCGCTTCTGTGTCACCGTGAATTTTGGCTCGTCTGGCTGCGCTCTCGGCGGTTTTCTGCGCCCGCCACGGTATGTAAGTGATACAATACGTATGGCGCGTCCCGGTTCGGTCTGGGCAATCTCTGGGGCACGGCGTGTCGTTGCATCGTCCGTTGAATAGCATCAGGTGGCCTCCCCAGCGTCAGAAGCTGTGAGCATCAATGGCGCACCCGGAAGCTGAAGCACAACGCCCTGCTCCTGCGCCATGGTCAGCAGCAACTGTTTTGCGGATTCGTATTTCTCCTGCAACATAGCAATCTTGCTTTGGTACATCTGCTCCTGCTGCGTGTATAGCGCCTGGTTGGACCGAAGCCCGAACATAAAATCATCGTAGCCGGTCAGCATAGCGCGGCTCTCGGCCACAAGCTGCTTCTCCGCATCCAGCCGCATTCCTTTTAATTTATCGTAAACAGCTGAGGTAAGGTTTCTGTAATAATTCATAATGGTTTGCCAGTCAGCCGCCGGTAAAGCCGCTTCAAGTGCCTTGCAGTTCCCGTAATAATCGAACCGGTCGAGTTCTTGAAGCTCTTCCGCAAACGCTTCTGAGACTGCTTTGTATTGGCTGTTCATTCCGCTCAGAACGTTGTCAATAAACAGCTTTTTGAACCCTATCCGCTTTGCGAGGTCGTCGTTGCAAAGAATTTCATAAATCCAGTCGTTAGCGTCCTCGTCGGAAAGCTGCCAAACCGCCACATCCATCAACCACATCTTGTCGCCGTAATCGGTCATTCGATCCCAGCGCTCAACCAGCTTGCCTGCGTTGTCGGTGTAGTAGTAGTCCTGCCCATCCCAGCTGATGTCAGAAAATATTTCAGACAGAATCCCTATTTCCTCGCCGCTTTCCATCGTGTGCAGTGCGTCGTAAATGTCTGTTGCCGAGCTGTACTTTGGCTTTCCGCTGTCAAACGGGTCTCCATTGGTCATGCTCATTACCTCGACTCCTTTACTTCCGGGAATCCAACGCCCACAGATATCACAAACGATTCACCCGGTGCTGCGCTGATGGCTGATATGTACCGTTTGTGCTCGACAGTAAGGCATCCGGAGCCGTCGTATGAGACTTTCAGGCCACGGCAGAGCCAACGGGTGTCGCGGTATAGGCAGCGGTAGAGAATGGATTTATGCAAAGCAGCTCACCACGATTCCGATGTAGAGCAGGATCACCACGGAAAACTGGATGCAGCTGGTGTCTGGCTCTGGCTCCCTTGCCCTCCGGCCCCGCAGGCTGTCCATCAGGCTTGTCCGAATTTCCTCAGCCAAGAGGAATTGTTCAAAGGTTGGCATTGGGGGTCTCCTCCTTCTCCCGTCCTATCAGCGATGTGGCGGGGTGCTTTTATGCGCCTTTTATTTCGCTGGCTGTTGCCAGCAAGTCTGTCATCGTCATGTCGGGGAAAAATCTTCCGGAGATTTCTTTTGCCTCAGTCCATGTAAGCGGGGTTTTTCCGGCCATTTTGTTGTACAGGGATCTTGCGGAAATTCCAATCGATGACGCGATAACGCTTCGCTTCATGCCGCGTTTTGCAATTTCTCCTGCAAGCACAGGGTAGTATGCCATTATTTGTCGCCTTCTTTCTGCTATTTTCGTTCCGCATCCGGAACTTGTAATGTCAGTATAGTACCATTTGCGGAACTTGTCAAGGGTTTTTGTCGAAATATAATGCCGAATATGGAATTATTTATCTTGATATAAACCTACAGTTGCAGTACACTATATATAAAGGAGGTGAAAGCAATGAGTATTGGAGATTTAATCTCTGATCGCAGAAAGCAAAACGGCATGACAATTGATGACTTGGCCGAAAAGTCAGGCGTGCCAAAGGGAACGCTGAACAAAATCACAAACGGCGTAACGAAGTCCCCATCCGTGGAATCAATTAAAGCAATCGCAAAGGCGCTGGGCTGTACGCTGGATGATTTAAACGATGGAGACCCGCCGAACGGTTGCCGCCCAGCCGAGGCAGCGCTGATCCGTAAGTACCGGGCAATCAGCGACCACGGGCGCGAGACAGTCAATGTAATCCTAGACTTGGAATACAATCGGGCAGAAAAAGAAAAGAGGAGAGGACTTGAAAAAGGGGAAGAGACGTTGTCAATATCT
>Ga0172377_10008856_pt1 | contig 10328 bp, 9 predicted proteins | sample Pumphouse3metaG_FD_119749 | JGI IMG/M metagenome (GOLD analysis project Ga0172377, IMG submission 119749) | Leachate microbial communities from a municipal landfill in Southern Ontario, Canada - Pumphouse #3 metaG | ecosystem: Engineered > Solid waste > Landfill > Unclassified | place: Canada... | reverse complement strand
GTAACAACATAGCTAGCATTAGTGTAAATAGATGTTTCATACTTTTTTGATTTGTTATTATATAGAATTCAGTTTGCAAATTTAATATTATATATTATAAGTTGCTATTAAAAAACGTCTGAAATCTATTAAAAATCATGAAAAATGGTGTATTTGCATGTTTCTTTAATAATATTGTATGTTTTTGTCGATAAAAAGTGTTAACTTTGTTCTCAGTTTTAAAATATATTATGAGAAAACTAATTTACCTATTTCTGGTATTATTAACGTTTGCATCTTGTGAAAAAGGGTATGTTGTAGAAAATAATGAAGATGATAAACCGCAAACAGAACCCGTAGAACCTTCGGATGCGGAAGATAATAATCTACCAAAAGTTGATAGCGCCACTAAAGATAAAGACAGTGTTATAAATACATTGCCGAAAGATACACTGCCTGTAAATAATAAAAATGATAATTGTAGTGTGTCTTTAGCAATAGAGAAAGGTACCGGATGGATGTTGGGAGTAAAGGGCTATATCGTAGGAGATTGCACTAAAAGTTCTTCGTATGCTGAGTTCACAAGTCCATTTACGCATACACAATCTGTATTAATTGCCGATAAAAAAGGCGAAACTGATATCCGTAAAATAATGTCAGTGTGTCTTTCCGGTAGTATATATTTGAAAAGAGAAATTAATTTGGTAGATAACCCAGCTAATTATAATAGAAAATTATATGTGCATGGTCCTACTGTTAAGTATCTCGGTTTTATAGGAATGAAAGAAGTCTGGGAGTATATACTAGAGTAGATATCTTAATGCATATGATAAATAAAACAACAGGGTGCGTCCTCACGGATACACCCTGTTAACTAAATAAACTTATATAACAATACACGTCGTTATCACTTTTATTGATACGATATGCAAAGATAAAAATATGACTGCCCGAATCATATGAATATCTAAAAACCTAAATTTATAATTGCTAAATCAGCCTTTCATCGAGACGTCTCAGCTTGCATATACATAAGGTAGGTCTTCTGACTTCGTTCCATCTCTAAACTCCTTCCCGCCATATAGACAGTGGACTAGTGTTAAAGATAATAAAGGAACTTACAGCTGCGGGACAGTAGGGGATTCTCACTCCTTTCCCATTTAATCGCGTATTAGGCGAGCCTTAATCAATGCAAAGATAATATCTTTTATTGAAACTGCAAAATATTTTGAAGAATTACTTGTGTTATAAAAATAACAATGAAGATATATTGTAAAAAATATTCGGTCATTATTATTAGCCCACATTGTATCAATAAAATAAGAAAGCATCACCAATTTATGGTGATGCTTTCTTGTTTTCTATAATATATATAATTATTGTATATCCCAGCCAACAGCGCTAGCACCCAATATTGCAGCGCTACTTCCATCAAGACCACTAACTAAAAATTGAGCTTTACCCTTAAAAGTATTCATGACATGTTTTTCGTATGATTCTTTTATTGGTTTCATAATCAAATCACCGGCCTTTGTCAGTCCACCAAAGAAAATAAATGCCTCAGGACTAGAGAATGCTGCAAAGTCTGCACAAGCTTCGCCAAGCATGTCACCAGTGAATTTATATATTTTTAGAGCCAATTTATCTCCCTTTTCTGCAGCTATTGAAACTGAAAGAGATGTTATGTCTTCTGCTTTCATTTCTCGAAGAAGAGATGGCTCATCTGTTGTCTGTAGCATTTCACGTGCAGTTCTGGCAACACCTGTAGCCGAACAATATGTCTCAAGACATCCGGTGCGTCCACATCCGCATTTTCTTCCATTTTCACGGCGCATTATTACGTGGCCAAGTTCACCGGCAAATCCGTCACTTCCATAAACTAATTGGTCGTTTACAACAATTCCTGAACCAACACCTGTACCAAGAGTGATTACAATGAAATTCTTCATGCCGCGCGCTACTCCATAAATTTTTTCACCGATAGCTGCAGCATTAGCATCATTAGTCAGTGCAACAGGAATATTGTTGAGGCGTTTGCTGAACATTTCAGCCAAAGGTACAATACCTTTTCCCCAAACAATGTTAGGAGCATGCTCAATGGTTCCCTTATAGAAGTTTCCGTTTGGAGCACCTATACCCATAGCTTTTATTTTGTCTATGCCACCAACTTGATCTATAATAATTTGAAGAGCTTCTACAGCTGCATCTACATAATCTTCAACGTTATCAAATCCTTGTGTTTTGATAGCAGTAGTAGCCTTAATATCTCCACGGCTGTCAACAACACCAAATACTGAATTGGTGCCACCGAGGTCAAGACCGATAACATATGATTTCATCGTTTGTGTATTCATTTTGTATGATTTTAATTAATTTGATTTATGAATAATTGAGCTACAAAGATAATAAAAATGCCTAATCATGCAAAGATTTATGGGACAAAATTTGTATCTTTCATATTTTTTTAGCAATTTTGCACTCGTTATGCCGTTTCCTATACATATAGATATTTTAGATTTAATGATCAAAGGAATGCTGATTGGTATTATAGCATCAGCTCCAATGGGTCCAGTAGGTGTGCTTTGTATACAGCGTACATTGAATAAGGGCAGGTGGTTTGGTTTCGTTACCGGAGTCGGTGCTGCAATCAGTGACATTATATATGCATTGATTACTGGTTTTGGTATGAGTTTTATGATGGATTTTATAAATAATATGCAGAATATGTTTTACTTAAAATTAAGTGGAAGCATAATGCTAATGCTTTTCGGCATATATTGTTATAAATCTGATCCGACAAAAAAAATGCACAAAAGTGGTAATGGCAGAGGCTCACTTGTTCATAATGGAGTAACTGCTTTTATTGTTTGTTTTTCGAACCCACTGATAATATTCCTGTTTATGGCTTGTTTTGCTCAGTTCACATTCGTGAAACCAGAGCACCCCCTAGAAATGTCTGCAGGATATATGTCTATCGTCGTTGGGGCACTTTTGTGGTGGTTTGGACTCACTTGGCTTGTCGACAAAGTACGCGGCAAGTTTGATGATAAAGGAATAGTTTTGATAAATAAGATAATAGGGAGTGTCGTAATTATATTTTCAATAGTATTCTTTATTGGAACAGCTTTTAATCTCTATACTTTTTATTAAAAAATGATTAGCCAAGGATATTAATTACTTATCTTTAAAAAATGTATATAGCACAGACTTTAAGAAAAAAAAATATAGCTGAGTATACTTTGTATATGTGGCAAATTGAGGATTTAATAAGGGCTTACGGATGCAGTTTGTCGCGTATAAAAAAAGAATACATTAGTAAATTTGGTTACAATGATGAGCAGATAGATGAAGTAACAGACTGGTATGGTAACCTTATAAGGATGATAAACGAGGAAGGATGCCGAGAAAGTGGACATCTGCAGATTAACAAGGTTGTAGTTCAGCAGCTTATTGATTTGCATAATCAATTGCTGGATAGTTCAGAATTTCCTTTCTATCGTTCAGAATACTATAAGGTCTTACCTTATATTGTAGAATTGAGGCACAAGGGTGCTGATAAAGGTGAAAACGAAATAGAAACATGCTTTGATGCCTTATATGGAGTAATGATGCTCAGATTACAGAAAAAAACGATTAGTCCTAATACTGAGCATGCAGTAAAAGAGATAACAACATTCGTAGGGATGCTTAACGATTATTACTTTAAGGATAAAAATGGTGAACTTTTTAAGGAACAGGATTAGTAAAAATGAATATACTTATAACAGGTTGTAATGGGCAATTAGGAAATGAAATGCAATTGCTTGAGGAAAAAAATCCTCAGCATACCTTTTTTAATACTGATGTATCAGAACTCGACATTACTGACCAGTCGGCTATTAATGAATTCGTAAATAGTAATAAGATAGATGGTATCGTAAATTGTGCTGCATATACAGCTGTAGATAAAGCAGAATCAAATAAACAGTTATGTAGATTACTAAATACGGATGCGCCTGGCTTTTTGGCAGAGGCAATAGAAAAACGCCACGGATGGATAATACAGATATCTACGGATTATGTCTTTGACGGGACTAAACATACACCTTACGTTGAGACGGACAAACCTCGTCCTAATAGTGTATATGGATCGACTAAACTGTTGGGAGAAACAGAAGTTGCAAAGCATTGCAAAAATGCGATGATTATACGTACTGCATGGTTGTATAGCATATATGGCAATAACTTTGTAAAAACAATGATACGTCTGGGTGAAGAAAAATCTCAGTTAGGTGTTATTTTTGATCAAATAGGGACTCCGACTTATGCTGGTGATTTGGCTAATGTGATAATGGTGGCAATAAACAAGGGAGTATATCCAGGCGTATATCATTTTTCAAATGAAGGTGTTATAAGTTGGTTTGATTTTACTAAGGCAATTCATCGTATTGCAGGTATAAAATCATGCAATGTAAAACCGCTCCATACTAAAGAATATCCTACACCCGCAGCAAGACCTGCCTATAGTGTACTAGATAAGACAAAGATAAAAGAAACATATGGCATAGAAATTCCTTATTGGGAGGATAGCCTCAAAGAATGTGTTGAAAGATTGAAACAATAATATATATGAATAACGAAATAGAAAGAAGAAGAACTTTCGCAATAATTTCGCATCCTGATGCAGGTAAGACTACACTGACCGAAAAATTCCTGCTCTTCGGTGGACAGATTCAGGTGGCTGGTGCTGTCAAAAATAATAAGATTAGGAAAACGGCTACATCCGACTGGATGGATATAGAGAAACAGCGTGGTATATCCGTGTCGACTTCTGTGATGGAATTCGATTACGAGGGCTATAAGGTTAATATTCTGGATACTCCTGGTCACCAGGACTTTGCAGAGGATACTTTCCGTACTCTTACAGCAGTTGACTCTGTAATTATAGTTGTAGATGGTGCAAAAGGTGTTGAGGCACAGACTCGAAAACTAATGGAGGTCTGCCGTATGCGTAAAACACCTGTGATTATTTTTATTAATAAGATGGACCGTGAGGGTAGAGACCCATTTGATTTGCTTGATGAACTAGAACATGAACTAGAGATAAAGGCACGTCCATTATCATGGCCTATTAATCAGGGTGCTAAGTTTAAGGGCGTATATAATATATATGAAAATAAGCTCGACCTTTTTACACCTGATAAACAAAGAGTAACAGAGAAGGTTGAAGTAGATATAAATAGTGAAGAACTTGATAAGCATATTGGTGAATTCGATGCCTTAAAACTTAGGGAGGACCTGGAACTAGTAGATGGTGTATATTCAGAATTTAATGTAGACGATTATCGTAATGCTGATGTAGCACCTGTGTTCTTTGGTAGTGCACTTAATAACTTCGGAGTACAAGAACTGCTCAACTGTTTTGTTAAGATTGCGCCAAGCCCTAGACCAATAGAGGCAGAGGAACGTGAAGTTAGACCGGAGGAACCTAAGTTTACAGGTTTTATTTTCAAAATAACGGCTAATATAGATCCGAACCATCGTTCATGTATCGCATTTTGTAAAGTATGTAGCGGTAAATTTGTACGAAATCAGCCTTATCTTAATGTAAGAACGAATAAAACAGTTAGGTTTTCTTCTCCTACGCAATTTATGGCTCAACGCAAAAGTACCATTGATGAGGCTTATCCCGGGGATATAGTAGGACTTCCTGACAATGGAATATTTAAAATAGGAGATACTCTTACTGATGGAGAACAACTGCATTTCCGTGGACTTCCTTCATTTAGTCCTGAGATGTTTAAATACATTGAAAATGATGATCCTATGCGTTCAAAACAGTTAAATAAAGGTGTTGAACAGTTGATGGACGAAGGAGTGGCTCAGCTGTTTACTAATACGTTTAATGGACGAAAGATTATAGGAACGGTAGGGCAGTTACAGTTTGAGGTTATTCAATATCGTCTAGAGAACGAATATAATGCAAAATGTCGTTGGGAACCGGTACACCTATATAAGGCTTGCTGGGTAGAAAGTGATAATGATGAAGAGCTGGATAATTTTAAGAAACGTAAATATCAGTATATGGCTGTAGATAAAGCAGGTAGAGATGTTTTCCTTGCAGACAGCGGTTATGTACTACAAATGGCACAAGCCGATTTTAAACATATTAAGTTCCACTTTACAAGTGAATTTTAGTTTACTACAATGAAACAAGAAGAAGATATAAAAAAGGCAATAGAGGTAATGAAGAATGGTGGAATTATTCTTTATCCTACAGACACCGTATGGGGCATTGGTTGTGATGCAACAAACCCAGAGGCAGTAGCAAAAGTATATGAAATAAAGCACAGAGATGATTCAAAGGCGCTTATTTGTCTTGTAGATTCAGATGCAAGATTGCAAAAATATGTACGTGTTGTACCTAATGTGGCATGGGATTTATTAGAATATGCTACTAAGCCGACAACTGTAATACTGGATGGCGCTGTAAATTTAGCTCCTAACCTTATTGCAGAAGATGGTTCAATCGCATTGAGAATAACTCAAGAAGAATTTTCAAAAGAACTATGTTTTCGCTTTCAAAAGGCAGTGGTATCTACATCTGCTAACGTTAGTGGTGAACCTGCAGCAGCTAATTATTGTGATATATCACAAGAAATAATTGATTCTGTTGACTATGTCTGCTGGACTCGTAGACAGGAACATCTGCCTCATACTCCATCAAGTATAATTAAACTTTCACTAGACGGACAAGTAACTATAATAAGAAAGTAAAATGTCTGAAGCAGCAATAGATAGTCTAGAAATAAGTAAAACTAACCGATTTGTTAGTTGGTGCAAGTCGCATATCAGTGAGCATCAGTTTGTGCTCATCCTTGCTTTTGTTATCGGATTACTGACAGCTGTGGCTGCATACTCCCTACATTGGATAATTAATCAGATTGAAGCCATTCTTACAAGTTCATTTGTTCCCAACTCTTACAACTGGTTATATTTGGTATATCCTGTGGTAGGTATATATCTAACAAGCTTGTTCGTCAGATATATAGTAAAAGATAATATCAGTCATGGTATTACTAGAATATTATATGCTATAAGTTCTAAACAGAGTCGACTTAAGGGGCATCATTGCTGGAGCTCAGTTATTGCATCTGCTATAACAATTGGTTTTGGCGGATCTGTGGGAGCTGAAGCGCCTATTGTCTTAACCGGTTCTGCTATTGGTTCAAATTTGGGACAATTGTTCCGACTTGATAATAAAACATTAATGTTGCTTGTCGGTTGTGGAGCTGCAGGTGCAATTGCTGGAATATTTAAGGCTCCTATAACTGGACTCGTGTTTACATTGGAGGTCTTGATGATAGATTTGACGATGTCATCACTTTTACCAATATTGATTTCTAGTGTAACAGCTACATGTTTTACCTATATTTTTATAGGGTCTAAATCGTTATTCGTTTTTACATTAGATGCACCATGGCAATTGGAACGGGTTCCAGCCGGTATCTTATTAGGTGTTTTTTGTGGATTAGTGAGCTTGTATTTTATTAGAACTATGACATCATGTGAGAATGTTTTTGCAAAGTTCCAACAACATCCATATATAAAATTAGCCATAGGAGGAACCGTATTGAGCTTGTTGATATTTTTCTTGCCTTCATTATTTGGAGAAGGATATAAAGATATAAACTTGCTATTGAATGGAAAAACCGAAATGGATTGGGAGGCTATACTTAATAATTCCCTATTTTATGGTCATGGGAATTTGCTTATTGTATATATTTCATTGGTATCATTATCAAAAGTTTTTGCTACTTCAGCTACCAATGGTGGTGGCGGTTGTGGTGGTACATTTGCTCCAAGTCTTTTTATTGGATGTTTTAGCGGCTTTTTGTTTGCGAGAATATGGAATATCTATAAAATAGGTGTATATGTTCCTGAAAAAAATTATGCTTTATTAGGTATGGCTGGTGTTATGAGTGGTGTTATGCATGCACCACTTACCGGAATATTTTTAATAGCTGAGATTACAGGTGGCTATCAATTGTTTATGCCACTAATCATAGTAAGCGTATGTGCATACCTGACAATTATAATATTTGAACCTCATAGTATTTATGGTATGCGACTTGCTAAGCAAGGTAAGTTGATAACTCATCACACAGACAGAGCAATATTGACATTGATGAATCTTAATTCTGTTATAGAAAAAGAATATACAGCGGTAGATCCTGATATGGATTTAAGTAAACTTGTTGGAGCTATAAGTCAGAGTAGAACTAGTTTCTTGCCTGTATTGGATGATGCCGGTCGCTTGTTGGGAGAAATAGATATAACAAAGATTCGACAAGTCGTTTTCAGAATAGAACTATATCATCGTTTTAAGGTTCGTCAGTTAATGACACCTCCTCCTGCTACAGTGGGTGATAATGATCCAATGGAAGAAGTTGTAAAAAAATTTGATAGTACAAATGCGAACATGTTACCTGTTCTTGCTAATGATGGAATACTAGAGGGCTATATAACACGCGAAAGGGTCTATAGCATGTATCGTAAGATGGTAGCAGATATGAGTGAGGATTAATTTTCGTTTTATAAATACATTATGGAAAAGAAAAATCTTAGAATAGTATTTATGGGGACACCGGAATTTGCAGTGGGAACATTACAAAGACTGGTAGAAGGAGAATATAATATAGTAGCGGTTATTACGCAACCGGATAAACCTGTTGGTAGACATGAATCTGTATTAACGCAGTCTGCAGTTAAACAGTATGCTTTAAAACACGATATACCGGTTTTACAGCCTGAAAAAATGAAAGATGAAACTTTCGTTGAAGAACTTCGTGAATACAAGGCAGACCTACAGGTCGTAGTTGCATTTAGGATGTTACCTGATGTAGTATGGTCTATGCCGAAATTTGGAACGTTCAATGTGCATGCAGCTTTGCTTCCGCAATACAGAGGTGCTGCACCAATCAACTGGGCCATTATTAATGGTGAAAAAAAAACAGGAGTAACAACGTTCTTTTTGGATAAAAATATAGATACAGGAAGAATAATTATGCAGAAATCTATACCAATAGAAGAAGAAGATAATGTAGAAGTTGTATATGATAGGCTTATGAAGTTGGGTGCTGATGTCTGTACAGAAACAATCGATATGATTATTGCAGGAGATGGTAATGTTGATTCTTTGTCTCAAGATAAGATGTTAAAAACAGAGGAAAACCTAAAGTTAGCTCCTAAAATATACAAAGAAACTTGTAAGATAGATTGGTCGCAGCCAGTAAAAAGAGTTCATGATTTCATTAGGGGCTTATCACCATACCCAGGTGCCTGGACAGAATTAGTATATAAAGATGGAACAAGACAAATCCTTAAGATATATTCTTCAAAGGTTATGTCAGCAACAGGAGATGTACCAGAAGATACCCCAGGCAAATTAAAAATGAAAAATGAAACTTTGATTATAAAATTGTCAGATGGAAACTTACATATTGAAGAATTGCAGTTGGCAGGAAAAAAGCGCATGAAAGCTCGCGATTTTGTAAATGGACTACACTGCATTGTGAATTTTCATGTAGAGTAATATAATAAATAATGGTATATTCGCGTTTAATAGGTGTATTAATTTAAAAGTAGCCTATGAAACATTTTACGTCTAAAGAGGAAAATCAACCGTCTGAAAAGACATTAAATCTTATTCGACAGATTGCTTATACCTACAGAACAATATATATTAATGGCAAAACGGAAACGTTTTGTTTGAACTAAAAACAAAAAATGAATACATTAGTATCACCTTCACTTTTGGCAGCAAATTTTTTGGATCTTAAGAGTGATGTTGAAATGATAAATAGGAGTGAGGCCGATTGGCTTCATCTAGATGTAATGGATGGAGTATTTGTTCCTAATATATCTTTTGGTTTTCCTGTTATGGAAGCAGTAGCGTCTGTATGCACGAAACCTCTTGATGTGCATTTTATGATAGCGAACCCTGAAAGATACATAGATGCAACTGCAAAGATTGGCGCAATGATGATGAATGTACATTATGAGGCATGTACACATTTGCATCGTATTGTTCAAGAAATACATGCATCAGGAATGAAAGCAGGAGTTACTCTTAATCCTTCTACACCTATATGTGTATTGGAGGACATCATCCAAGATGTAGATATGGTTTTGATAATGAGTGTAAATCCTGGTTTTGGAGGACAAAAATTCATTGAAAATACAATTAACAAAGTAGTCCGTCTTCGTAAGATGATCAAAGATAGCGGTAGCCGTGCTCTTATTGAAGTTGATGGTGGTGTAGATTCTGAAACATCTATAAGACTTGTTAAAGCTGGCGTAAATGTATT
>Ga0172377_10008855_pt1 | contig 10329 bp, 7 predicted proteins | sample Pumphouse3metaG_FD_119749 | JGI IMG/M metagenome (GOLD analysis project Ga0172377, IMG submission 119749) | Leachate microbial communities from a municipal landfill in Southern Ontario, Canada - Pumphouse #3 metaG | ecosystem: Engineered > Solid waste > Landfill > Unclassified | place: Canada... | reverse complement strand
GATTGGTTCGGTCGCGGTTGTCATCAAAAGAGCCTGCCGTTGTATCTAGAGACTTTTCAAGTGACCGTTGCCGTATTACAAAGTCAAGAAGCTCTGAAACGAGTCGCTGTCGAAGCAATTGAAGATCTCAGTGCTCAAAACATAGTGTATGCAGAAATCCGGTTTGCTCCGATTTTACACACGATAAACGGATTGTCGATGGAAGCGGTCGTTTCGGCCGTGCTTGAAGGATTGGAGGAAGGCCGGCACAAGACCGGAATGGAATATGGTTTGATTCTCTGCGCATTGAGAAACCAAAGCCCCGAGCTGTCGCTGGAAGTGGCAAAACTGGCAGTGGCTTTCAGGGCCCGCAAGGTGGTTGGATTCGATTTGGCGGGAGATGAGAGTGGTAATCCACCAAAAAAACACTTGGGTGCATTCCAATACATTCGCAATCAAAATTTCAATATCACCATTCATGCAGGCGAAGGGTTTGGCCTTGAATCAATCTGGCAAGCAATCCAAGTATGTGGCGGGCACCGGATCGGTCATGGAACCCGGCTGATTGAAGACATGCTGATCAATGGCTTGAAGATTGAAAAAATGGGTTCTCTTGCCCATTTCATCCAAGACCGGAGGATTCCGATGGAGATGTGCCTTACAAGTAATGTGGGCACCGGTGCCGCTGCAGATTATGCCAGTCATCCGTTCATCGTGTTCTTTCGAAACAACTTCAGGGTGTTCCTCTGTGCCGACAATCGATTGATGAGTGAGACCAATATGACACGCGAGATGGAAATCGCCACCGAACAATATGGCCTGACCATCCGCGATCTGGAAAAGATCACTGTTAATGCGATGAAATCCGCATTTCTCCATCACACCGAAAAGATTCGTATCATTTTCGATGTAATCAAACGAGGTTATGCCGATATAAGAAAAGAATTCGGTTTGACCGATTAATATCGCCGGGCTCGCCGCCATTCTTCGATCGGATTAATTTTCAACCTCACTAAGAAATAAAGGAATGCAAAACCAAATCCGGCCAAGTGAGTCAGATGTGCTACCCCGCCCGAAACTCCGAAGACTTGGTTGAACAATTCGATTGCCGTGTATACCAATACCAGTACGGGAGCTCTCATCGGAATAAACCAAAAGACCAAAATCCTTGCATGTGGATACAATACCGCATAGGCAAACAACACCGCGTAGACGGCTCCGCTAGCACCGATTAGATACACGTTCGTATTTGTCAGATAGTAAGAGACGTACGAGAAAATTCCCGAAAGGGTTCCTGTCAAAAGATAGAAGAGTAAAAACTCTTTGCTTCCCACCCTTCGTTCAACCATCGTTCCGAACATGAACAAGCCAAGCATGTTGAAGAGGATATGATTCAAACTGGCATAGGAGTGGGTGAACATATAGGTGATAAATTGCCAATACCAGTGGTTGTGGTAGATTCTAGCAGGAACCAACGCCAAATATTCATATGATGAGGGAAAAAGTCTTGTTAGCAGATACACTATTACATTCACCACGATCAACGAAAGAGTCACATTGGTAAACGAATAACGGAATTTGCGGTTCAGTATGTTATTGCCCATGTATGAAAGTTACTTGTCTACATGGCAAACGTCAATGGCAAAAGAATGTGTAATTGTTGCACAAAAATGCACTTCTGTAACAAAATTTCACACTTATATTTGACAAAAACATACTTATCTTCACCATCGTTCCCTCACTTATCCTACCAAAACAATCGAAATTCATACCCTATTTAATGGTTAATGTAATCTTCAAAGATTTTCACATTACTTGGCACACATATTGCATCACAATTTGTACAGAGCAACAGTTTTTTCATACCTCCTTTAGTGTGATTTCCTATGGTGGCCAGCGGTACTTCTCTCCCCACCCCAACAACCCTCCCGCTGGCCACCTCCTTTTTTATTATATTTGGTGTTGTTCGTGACCAGACAGAACAGGATGCCTCACCCTCTGGGCAGTGTCAAAATTTTGAGGATTTCATCAGGGGATAAGGGCCGGTAGAAATAAAACCCTTGGATATAGTCGCACTCTTGTTCTCTTAGGAATTGGTATTGTTCCTCTGTTTCCACTCCTTCGGCCAGAACTTTCACCCCCAGGTTTTTCCCTAACTGGATAAGGCTTTTGGTTAACGCCTTATCCTTTTCTGAATTGTTTGAAATCCCACGGATAAACTCGATATCGATTTTAAGAAGATCTATCGGGAAATTTTTTAACCGAATCGAAGATGAATACCCCGTACCGAAATCATCGATTGCAATCGAAACTCCAAGATCCTTGATTTCTCTCAGACGTCGATGGATAATCGGCTCGTCCTGGAATGCATCTCCCTCGGTAATCTCAATCTTAAGATTCTTTGCTTCAGTATGCGTGTCATCAAGAATGTTCTTGATCTTCTTTGTAATCGCCGGATCTTTTAATTGCAGTAACGAGAGATTCACCGACATGAAGACATCCTGTGAATGAAGCTGCTTGAACAGCTTTAACTGCTGGCAGGCACTCTTGAGCACCCAAAGCCCTATTGGTCGTATCAATCCAGTTTTCTCAGCCAATGGTATGAATTCTTCAGGATTGATGAGACCGAAGTCTTCATTGTTCCAACGCAACAACGCTTCATAACCGTAGATTTCTTTGGTTTCGACCACTACCTGTGGTTGGTACAATAGATATAGCTCCCGCTTGTCCAGCGCTCGATACAGGGCATTGGTCAACTTTGATTCTTTGGTTATTTTTTCTTTCATCATGGGAGAGCAGTAGACAACTTGATTTTTCCCCAGCCTTTTTGCTGCGTACATGGCCATGTCTGCGTTCTTGACCAGTGTTTCGGCACCATCGCCATCCTCGGGATAAATCGCTACCCCAATGCTGGCCGTAACAAAATACTCCATCTCATAGATTGCGATTGGTTGATTGACAATCTCCAGAACATCGGAGCATATTGTAGCAATTTCTTTGGTACCATCTTTATCAGCTACCGCAATGATAAATTCATCTCCGGCGAACCTTGCGATCATGTCTTTCTTTCCAATGCACGAAAAAAGGCGTTGCGATATCTGTTGGAGCACGATGTCTCCGGTTGTATGCCCAGCGATGTCATTGACTGATTTGAATGAATCGAAGTCTATAAATAGCACACCGACATGGCTATTATCTCGTTTCGCTGCAGAAAGCATGAATGGAAGATGTCTGAAAAAACTGTCCTTATTCGGTAATCCGGTGAGAGAGTCGTGATAGGCCATGTGATACAGAGTTTTTTCCGATTCCACCAATTTTTCATTCTGAGCGTTGATACGTTCAATGAAATTTACGCCTTTTATCATGTATGAACGTATGAGGAAGATCAGCAGTAACACTCCGATATAGGACATGATGCCGGGTAAAGCGGTAGTGGTTTCGTGCTTAATCATAAATATTACAGCGGATAGAAGGTTCCAGATATTGATGAGCACCGAAGCGATGAATCCGGGTTTACGCTCTTTGAGGACTAAGAATATGGAGATGATCATCTGCATTTGCGTGATGATGCCCCTGACCATCGATTCATTCAATTCGAACAATCCCTGTGAATCTTGGCCTGGAGCCATCCTTGCCTGGAAAAAAGATATAATCAAATACAGCGACACACTTATGACAATGCTCAGGTAATTCATTTTTTTCAGTACTGGCTCAGCTGTGAGTACGCCATTATTTTTCAGACTGTGATACATTGCTATGATCGGAATAAGCATGATAATGGGTGCTACTTGCGGAAAAACTTCCAAAGTGGAGGAAAGTATTATATCGGTGATTGTCCCGATGAGTAACGATGAAAATATGGCAAAGGTGATACTCCGGGCTTGTTGTCTTGAAACCTTATCATTGCTTTTTTTTCCCCACTTCACCAAGAAAAAGAGACCAAGAATTGTGTAACTGAGATAATATGCATAAAAGATCATGTCCCATACATCGTTTCTGGGAACATTAACCCATCCATACTTTGACAATTGCAATTGATAAGGATGTTGGTTGATACCCATCGGCAATGCGAATGCAAGAATCATGATTAACGCAGGTACGTAGAGTAATACGGTAATGAGCTTTTTTCTACGACGAATACGTATGTCGGTCAGAAGAATAATAAAATGGAGGGTGATAGCATAAGCCGACCCCCAGCCAATCGCGGAAAATCTCCGCCATATCTCGCTTAACGTTTTATCAGGGGCTACGGTAGCCACCGCTAACCCAGCCGCCCAGACCGTGATAGCCACCATAAGTGTGAAGTAAGACTTATTGACAGCTGATTTACGATTGTTCTGCAACACCAGGATTCCACTGACCATCGCAATGACACAGACTGTCGCAAACAAAATTGAAAACACCGATGAGATCAGCATTACATCGTCCCCGTGCTACTATGATGTGGTAAGAAAAAGATTCGCTTCACTGACCGGACAGATCGGTGTTTTCATAAAGACCCGCGGATAACTCTTTCTTTTTTCGAGCGTATTGATGATATCATCCCGATGGAGAAAATGTAAGAGATTAATGAATCGATTCCAATAAAATAATGTCTATATTATTTAATCTAATATGGATATTTTTGCATTGTAATCATTTATATGTAATTCGGGACAAAATCTTTTATAAGTAATAGGAAAAAAATGTAGGTAATTACCAATCATACAGTAGCTCTGGCGAACCTTTTCTACCCGGTTGAAGAATTACCCACTTCTTGTGTTATAGTACACATATGGCAACAAGCAGAAGAGATAAGGCCGACTCCTATACATTGCGAGCCCATAAAGAAGGATATCCTGCCAGGTCAGTGTATAAGCTTGAAGAAATCCAGGCTCAATTCAATATTATCAAAAGAGGGGACACCGTGCTGGATGTCGGGGCAGCTCCCGGTAGCTGGACGTTGTATACCCATAATAAACTGATAAAAGGAAACGGAACGATCATAGCTGTTGATTTGAACCCCCTGTCTCTTAATCCTGTCCCCCATACAGTGACGACCTATATCGGAGATGCCTTTAGTGCAGAAATCAGAGAGAAACTGGTGTTGCACGGGCCTTATGATGCAATAATCAGCGATGCAGCCCCGATGACGACCGGCAACAGAAGCGTCGATACTTCAAGAAGCGAGTGGCTCGCCGAAAGTGTCTTGGCACTTGCAGAGGAACAACTTAAAGTACATGGAAATCTTGTAATCAAAATCTTTCAGGGCGGCGGTGAAGTAGCTTTGGTCCGTCGGATGAGAACATTGTTCAAACGGGTAAAACCATTCAAACCCCAAGCAAGCCGGTCCGACTCTTTTGAGATATTTCTCATAGGAGTGGACCGTCTTCCTATTCAATCTTCCGAAACAAATGAATAATCAAGTTGTCTTCGATGAAATCAAGTTCTCCGCCAGGTGCACATCCATCTGGGGAAGAGGGATCGAAATTCCTTCTTTCCTAAACTTCTCAAGTACGTCCTGTTGGAATCTGAAGTAAACCGCCCAATAATCCGCAGGCTTCGTCCACGGACGAACAACTATGTCAACAGATGAATTATTGAGTTTGTTTACCTCAACTGAAGGAATTGGCTCAGGTAAGATTTCCGGATAACTATCCAGAATAGACCTGATGACAGCTTTAGCCTTGGGAATATCAGAATCATAAGAGATGGAAACACCCATTTCAACACGTCTGGTCTCGGTAAATGAGTAATTTATGATTGCATTTGCCCAGACAATCTTATTGGCGACAATGACTCGTTTGTTATCCGGTGTAGCTAGCGTAACGCACATCATATCCATTTCTCGTACTGTCCCGTTCAATGAGCCGGCTTCTATATAATCTCCAATCCTGAATGGTGAATTTAAGATAATCATCACTCCTGCCAAGAGGTTTCCGATGGTTTCTTGGAAGGCAAACCCGAGTATGAAACCGGTAACTCCGAGACCTGCGATAATCGGAGCGAGGTTAATGCCCAATTGGTCGACAATTATCAGTAAGATAACGATCCATCCAAGGGCAGAAATAACCCTTACCAGAAAAGTTGCCATCAAATCATTGATTTTTTTACTCTGTTTAAACGCTTTTCTCAATAATTGTTTCAAGACCATCAAAGCTATTTTTCCAATCACCAGGATAAGAACGATGCCAAGAATTTTTAGAAGCACATCAAGCGATCCGGTATTAAACCATGAGCTGATCATCTCGCCCCATTGAGCAAACAATCCCTTTTCTGCTGCTTGTTGGGCTACTACAACAGTTTCTTCCATTCTGTCCTCCTATGGACGATACACATAAGAAGGTGATTCTAATACCTACCTTCTATCCTATAATGAGTCCAAACTATGAAATTTACAACCCAAGGCTTATCGTGAAAGCAGGCTGTTCAAACGTTTTACGAACTCGGCAGGATGCTTGAGCATCACACCTTCATTCAACAATGCTTGATCAAGCAGCACTTGGGCCATGTCGGATATGAAATCTTCATCTTCCGAATCATCAATCTTTTTCACGATCGGACTATCCAGATTGATTTCAAGAATAGGAGTGATTTCAGGAAGATCGGCCTGCCCCATCGCCTTCAACATCTGTTGCATCTGGACTGACGGATCATTGTCATCTACGACGACTACTGCCGGCGCATCAACTAATCTCGTCGAGGCAACGACGTCCTTCACCCGTTTGTCCAAGGCTTTCTTGATTTTCTTGAGTACTGATTTGCCTTCTTTGGCTTTTTTCTTGCTTTCATCTTTATCAAGATCGTCAACCGCTCCCGATTTATTGATCGCTTTGAGGGGCAATTCTTCAAACGTACCGATCGAAGGAACGACAATATCGTCGATATCATCGGTCATCAATAATACTTCAAGACCTTTTTTCTTGTAACCGTCGAGTAACGGTGAACGTCTGATGGTCTCTTCATCTCCCCCTGCAAGGTAATAGATGGTCTTTTGATCTTCCTTCATCCGTTCCTTATAGGCAGCCAAACTGGTATAACCATCCGTCTCCGACGATTTGAAGCGGACCAATGAAACCAAGGTGTCCTTGTTACCATAATCGCTATACAGGCCTTCTTTTAACGGTCGATTGAACTGTTCAACGATCTTGGTGTACAAGTCAGGATTCTGTTCTGCCACCTTCTTGAGCTCACCAAGGATTTTCTTTACCGATGCGTTCCTAATATTGGTCATGAACTTGTTCTGCTGCAGGATTTCACGGCTCACATTGAGCGGCAGATCCTCGCTGTCGATCACGCCGCGTACGAAACGCAAGTACGTCGGGAGCAATTCTTTTTCATCATCGGTGATGTACACTCGTTTTACATAAAGTTTCACACCGGGTTTGTAATCGGCATGGTACAGATCAAACGGGGCTTTGGCGGGAATGAAAAACAACGTGGTGTAGTTGTTCGCCCCTTCGGCCTGGGTGTGGATATAGTACAACGGGTCATCGGTATCATAGGTCGAGCTTTTGTAAAATTCGTTGTAATCTTCGGGTTTGAGCTCACTCTTGCTTCTTCTCCATAATGCCGCGGCACTGTTAATCTGTTCAACCTTGTGCGTCGTTCCCTTTTTCTTTCCCTTGTCATCATAATCGTCTTGGTCATAGGCCAAGAAAATCGGGAACGCGATATGATCCGAATAGCGTTTCACCAACCGTTCAAGTGTCCACCGATTAGCGTATTCGGCACCTTCTTCATTGAGATAGAGTAACACTGTTGTTCCTTGGCTTTCCCTTTCAGCTTCTTCGAGGGTGAACGAACCCTTGCCGTCGCTAGACCATTTCCATGCTTGGTCGCTCCCAGCTCTCTTACTAATCACTTCCACCTTGTCAGCGACCATGAAGCTGGAATAGAACCCGACGCCGAACTGACCGATGAGGTTCGAATCTTTTTTCTGGTCTTCGGTCAGATTGTTCAGGAAATTACGGGTACCGGATCTCGCGATCGTACCAAGATCTTCTGCAAGTCCGTCATGATCCATTCCAATACCATTGTCACTGACAGTCAGAGTCTTCTGGTCACCGTCAATAAATGTGATATCGATTTTTGGGGTGAATGAAAGGGTTTTCAGTGCTTCGTCAGTCAGTGTCAGGTACTTGAGTTTATCCAAAGCATCCGATGCATTTGAAATCAGTTCCCTCAAGAAAATTTCCTTGTGTGAATAGAGGGAATGAATGATTAAGTGAAGTAGTTCGGTCACTTCTGTTTTGAATTTTTTTCGTTCCATGAGTTCCTCCGGATTGTGTGGTTCACACGATAACATAGTGAAATTTTGGCCATTCGGCAATCGCTTATTATAGTATACAAGCTTAACAAATCTCTATTGTTGGGGTATGCTTGATCATGCAGTTTTCGCAACCGGCCACAGCAAGGGCTATCAATAGATTGAGAGTACTCAACATCATTGCCAAACATCAAGGCCTGTCACGGGCAGATGTCGCCCGGGATTTGGCATTGAATAAAGTCTCTACATCGGAAATCGTTGACAAACTCGTAGAAGAAGGAATGGTTGAAGAGACTGGAAGAAGACAAACCGGAGCCGGTCGACCACCTACGCAACTGGCAATCCTAAAAGATGCAAAAGCAGTAATTTCCATAGATGTGGGGATTCGAAACACTAGTGTCGCTTTGGTGAATATGGCCGGAGATATTCTTCGATACGAGCGCTATCCGACCGAAGTGAAACCTGCTCCTGAGGTACTGACCGCAACCATCATAAGAAATGCGAATAAAATACTGGCTAGGATGAAAGATCCTTCAATCATTGCAGGAATGGCAGTTTCGCTTAACGGAACGATAGAACCGGCAACCGGAACGGTACTGTCGATACCTCACTGGGAGTGGGAACATGTACCTTTGAACGTTGCCTTAAGCCGACATATACAATTTCCGGTGATAGTCGAAAACAATGTGAAGGCGATGGTAACGGGAGAACGCTGGTTTGGTTCTATCAAAGATTCGCATTCGCTGTTTTATATCAACTGGGGCGAACACATAGGAGCTACTTGGGTAACCGACGGGAAGGCCGTGAAAAATGACTGCCAATTCGGTCACCTTCCAATCGCCCGCACAGGACTATGCAGATGCGGGGCAATCGGATGTCTTGAGACCATTGCAGCTGGATGGGCATTGGCCGCACAAGGCTCGGCCCATACGAATGAGCAAGATATTACGGTAAAACAACTCTGCGGGAGGGCACAGTTCGATCCATTTATCGATGCTCTTATCAGAAAAGCATGCGATGCGATGGCCAATGCATTCATACACGCCGCAGCGATCCTTCGTCCCGATGAGATCCTCATCGGGGGAGGAATCTCAGCACTACCGGAACCCTACATGCAAAGCATCATCGACACTTTCAATGAACGAGCTTCAAAAAGGATCAGTTCGTCGACGATAGTGAGAAAAGCTTCCCTTGGAGACAGAGCCGGACTCTTGGGTACTGCAGCAGTAGCCCTGGATGAATTCATCTTCAGAAGAACACTATTAGAACAACTGTCCATGCATGGATCGATTGCCAGAAATTAGCCATAACCACAAAATCAAAAAAAACCGCTGTCCCCGACCAGGGGAGAGCGGCACCTCCTTCAGACCATAAGGAGCGACCTTATGTCCATGCATCCCAGCGTAGCTTCCGCCCTACGCCAGAGCAACCATCGAATAGAATTATTACATGCTTTCCTTCACTTGAAAAGTCTTTTTTTTCAAACTCACCAAAATAATGTAACCTTTTTGAAAACAATTAAAAAGCACCCGAAACCGGGTGCTCGTGTATACGGAAAAAGGAACGATTAATTGGAGCTTAAGGCAATGATAACTGTTGAATTATAGGCACTGGATCGCGGAGCCAGCGCAACTGCAGCCTCCCCAGCCTCTGTAAGTCTAAAAGCAACCTTTCTTGTGATAGTATTCGGACCAGCAGCCATAGTGAGAGCTGTCGTAGCGGCTGTTGCCTTAACTGTTGATGTATCGGGATCTGGAACTTCGTCAATTTCAAGAATTTCATAGGCGAGCAGATTAACACCATCATCAACCTTAGCAAGCGGACTATAGGTGTAGGTAACAGTGTAACCAGCATTTAAAACTTGGTTCGTTGCTGTCATGGTCCATGATCCAATCTGAACACCAACGCCATCAGATTGAACATTAGCATTATTAATCAAGTCCACACGATTATATTCGATTCCATTTACCACGAAGTCCACTGTTCCATCACCGATAAGACCATACACATTCAAAGAACCCGAGTAATTTGGATCTGCAAAAGCACTTGTTGCAACCAAAGCAACCAAAATAACTAGAACCAAAAATTTTTTCATATATTAT
>Ga0172377_10008853_pt1 | contig 10329 bp, 8 predicted proteins | sample Pumphouse3metaG_FD_119749 | JGI IMG/M metagenome (GOLD analysis project Ga0172377, IMG submission 119749) | Leachate microbial communities from a municipal landfill in Southern Ontario, Canada - Pumphouse #3 metaG | ecosystem: Engineered > Solid waste > Landfill > Unclassified | place: Canada... | reverse complement strand
GAGGAATGTATGAGCGTTGGGTTATATATAAGCAATAGTTATAAAATTTCAAGACTCATGACTAGAGAATACAGTACTTCTTTTTATTTAGCCTCTTTATTATTAGATAAAAAAAGAAAAAAGGCTATTTTCGCGATTTATGGTTTTGTGCGTTTAGCCGATGAAATTGTGGATAGCTTTCATGACTTTGATAAAGAGTTCTTGCTTGATAAATTAGATGAAGATTTAGATTATGCATTGAAACATAAGATCAGCACTAATATGATTTTAACTGCTTTTGTTGATACTGTACATCAGTATAATATTGATCGAATGCATATTGATTCTTTTATGAGGAGTATGAAAGCGGACTTAACTAAATCGGAATATAAAACAAATCAGGATTTTGAACAATATATTTATGGCTCTGCAGATGTGGTTGGTTTGATGTGTTTAAAAGTTTTTTGTTTAGGGGATGAATCTTTATATCACGAGTTAGAATATGCAGCTCGAAAACTAGGATCGGCATTTCAAAAGGTAAATTTTCTTCGAGATTTGAGAGAAGACCTACAAAACTTAGGGCGTAGTTATTTTCCGGGATTAGCGGAACGGAAGTTTGATACGGAATCAAAAAAAATGATTGAAGCTTCTATTGAAAAAGATTTTCAAGAATCTTGGGTGGGCGTTAAACATTTGCCTGGCCGCTCTAAACTGGCGGTGGCTTTAGCTTATTTTTATTTCCAAACTTTATTTTTTAAAATCAAAAATACAACTCCAGAAAAAGTACTTTCTAAACGGATACGAATTTCAAATTTCAGAAAATATTTAATTATCATCAAAGTGGCGTTAATGTATAAAATAAGGATTTTTTAAAATAGAAATAGATTAAGGAAATTTTTATGAGTTACATTTTATATCCTAAAAATAAATTACCGGTTAAAGAAGTTCAAAAGTTTATCTTCATTTTTTATGTTATAGGCGTGATTGGCTTTTTACTCCCCTGGACAAAAAATTTTTTTGTGACGATTATACCTTTTGCTTTGTTGCTTGGGATTTATTTACTTGCTATTTATCATAGTCCCTATACAAAAAAAGGGTTGTTTTCTTTTGTTTTGATTTTTGTTACTAGCTTTTTTATTGAAGTCGTTGGTGTGAATACGGGAATAATATTCGGTTCGTATGTTTATGGAAGTGGTCTTGGAATTAAATTTTTGAATACTCCACTTTTAATAGGGGTGAATTGGTTGTTTTTAACATACACGTCTATTTCTGTAGTGACTCTTTTTATAAAAAAAGAAGCGTTCATTATTTTTTCAGCATCTTCTTTGATGCTTTTATATGATTTCTTTTTAGAACAAGTGGCGCCTAAAATGAACATGTGGTCGTTTGTTGGTTTAGACGTTCCTATTGATAATTATATCGCTTGGTTTATTTTTTCGGCTTTATTTATCACATTACTTCGAGTACTGAAGGTCAATATCAAAAATCCTGTAGCTCCGTTTCTTTTTATCGCACAATTAGTTTTTTTTATATTTCTTTCTTTTTTCTCTTAATATGATAATTAAAGCAAAACATCATTTTTTGATTTACCCATTATTTCAATGGTTGACATCTTTTTTAATTAAACATCATTTTAACCAGGTGGTGATTGAAGGGGAATCTTTTCAGAATAAGCAGTCCATTTTAGTGGTTGCTAATCATGTGAGTTGGTGGGACGGCTTTTGGGTAGAGTATTTTAATTTAAAACGGTTAGGCAAAAAATATTATTTTATGATGCTTGAAGAACATTTAAGAAAACATTGGTATTTTCAGTATACTGGTGGCTTTTCTATCAAAAAAAAATCCAGAGACATGATTGAAAGTCTAACATATACGGCTTCTCTTTTAAAGGAATCCGGTAATTTAGTTTTAATGTTTCCTCAAGGGAAAATAAACTCTAGCTATAAGAATAATGTTCCTTTTGAAAAAGGGATTGAATTTGTTTTGAAATTAGTGTCACCAGAAACTCACGTTTTATTTGTGGCTAATTTCGTAGATTATTTTTCAAATAGTAAACCTAATGTTTATATCTATCAACAGATTTTTTTAGCTCAAAATTTTGAAAAAAATTCGATAGAAACAGAATATCATCGTTTTTATCAAGATAAAGAACTTATTCAACAAAAAATAACTTCATGATGTATGTATTAGCGATTTTAGCGGTTTTGTTTTTAAGCATGCAACTGACAAATGCTTTGGCTAATTTCGTTTTTTCACAGCGATTAAAAAATGGCTCTTTTTTAAAGTCAGATCGAGTTTCAGTTTTAATTCCCGCTCGTAATGAAGAAAAAAAAATTGGGTTTCTTTTAGAAAGATTAATTTTAAATAAAAACATCTTTGAAATTTTAATTTACAACGATGAATCTACAGATCAAACAGCACAAGTCGTCAGTGATTTTGAAAAAAAAGACTCGAGAATACATCTTATTCAAGGGAATTCACTTCCTAAAGGTTGGTTAGGGAAAAATCATGCTTGTTTTGAACTTTCGAAACGAGCACAAGGAGATTTCTTTCTTTTTTTAGATGCCGATGTTTTAATTTTCGGCAATTTAATCGAGGATGTATTATTTTATTTGAAAACAAAAAATCTGGGTCTAGTTTCTTTGTTCCCCAAGCAAATTCTTAAATCTTGGGGAGAAAAAGTGACTGTTCCCATGATGAATTATATTCTCTTAACATTACTCCCTCTTATTTTGGTACGTTTTTCTCCCTTTTCTTCTCACGCTGCTGCAAACGGGCAGTTCATGTTTTTTGATGCTTCCTTATATCATAAAATGAAACCTCACGAGTATTTTAAATCGGTGGCGGTAGAAGATATTGCAATCGCACGTTATTTTAAGAAAAAAAGAATCAAAGTGTCGTGCCTTACTGGAGAGATTCGCTGTCAATGTCAAATGTATTCTTCTTATCGAGAAGCATTAAATGGCTTTTCAAAAAACATTTTTCAATTTTTTGGTAATATCAAAGTCTTTGCTTTTACTTTCTGGCTTTTTTCTTCTTTTGGTTTTATTCCTATTTTATTTGTTTGGCCTGATTATTTTTTCTTGTATGCGATTGGGGTTATTTGCACGCTTCTTTTTTATTCTTTAGCTGCGCGACAAAATTTATTTTTAAGCTTGCTATTATGGCCTTTGCATTTGATTTTTATTTTACATGTATTGTTTTATTCTTTCATTTTAAAAAAGCGTAAAAGTGTTTTATGGAAAGACAGACCTATTTGTTCGTAATATTATTTTTAATGTGCTATACATTTTCTTTTAGTGAAACGCATCATTCGATTTATAACGCTTATAAGAAGAGTGATATGGCCCAGTGGAAGTTATCAATGGATTCTTTAGAGGGCTCTTTTTTAAAAACAAAAAAAGGCCGTTTAGAATTGCTTAATTATCAATATGGTTACATCGCTTGGTGTATAGACCAAAAAAAAACTAAACAAGCCAAGTATTATCTTGAAAAGGCAGAAAAACTCGTTTCAGATTTAGAATCTGAAAAAAATAATCTTTCGATGTTATATGCATATAAGGCGGCTTTTATCGGGTTTAAAATAGGCATTGCCCCTTATAAAGCTCCTTTTATTGGCGGGCAAAGTGCGGCTTATGCAGAAAAAGCGGTAGATCTTGACTCACTAAATGCTTTAGGTCATGCATTACTTGGAAACATCGCCTATTATACTCCAGTTATCTTTGGAGGTTCAAAAAAACAAGCGATAAAACATTATTTAAATGCCCTCCGGATTATGGAAACGCAATCTTCAGTTTATTCAAATAATTGGAATTACTTAAATCTTTTAGGTACTATTATTCAATATTACATAGAGTTAAAAGAATTTAAAATAGCGGAAAGTTATTGTAAGAAAACGCTTTCAGTCGCACCAGATTTTGATTGGGTTAAAAACAAGTTGTATCCACAAGTAGTCAAAGGATTAAAGTCATGAAAAAAAAGGTATTGATTGTAGGCACAGGATTAGGAGGGCTTTCTACGGGCCTTCGGCTTCTTTCTAGAGGATATCAAGTCACATTTCTTGAAAAGAACACACGGCCTGGAGGGCGTTTAAATCAATTAAAAAAAGATGGATTTACTTTCGATGTGGGGCCTAGTTTTTTTAGCATGCCTTACGAGTTTGAAGAATTAGTAAATGATTGTGGTTTGCAAATGCCTTTTGAATTTATGGAGTTAGACCCTTTATATACTGTTCATTTTAAGGGTGATCATCGAAAATTTTTATTGTATAAAGATATTGATAAACTAAGTGCTCAATTTGAAGATGTGGAACCTCATTTTAAAGAAAAACTAACCGCTTATCTGAAATATTGTGAATGTCTTTATAACGATACTGTTGGAATTGCGATCAAACAGAATTTTAATGGAATTTTAGATTACATACTCGCTTTGATTAAAGTGAATCCGAAACACTTACCTGTTTTAACTCGGTCTTTTTGGAAGCAAGTCAATCAATATTTTGAATCAAAAGAAGCTCGTCAAATTATTTCTCTGATCGCCTTTTTTTTAGGCCGTACCCCATTTGATACTAATGCAGTTTACACGCTTTTATCCCATATTGAATTTGAACACACGGGGTATTATAATGTGAAAGGCGGAATGTACACCGTGGTAGAGAGCCTTGTCCACGAATTATTGAAGCAAGGAGCTACTTTTCATTACGATACCGAGATTATAGATTATCGTTCTGAAGGCAATCAGTTGATCTCGTTGTTAGATCAAAAAGGAAACTCTTGGAATTCAGATCTTTTTGTGATAAACGCGGATGCGGCTTTATTTAGAGGAACAGTATTTAAGCGTAAAAAGTTTTCAGAAAAGAAATTAGCCAAGATGAGTTGGACGATGGGGTATCTTACTTTTTATCTTGGCATTAATCAAAAAATAAATGAAATAGAACATCACAATTATTTTCTGGGCGATAATTATGAAGAATATGCAAAAGATGTGATGAAAAATCCAGACGCATTAGAAAAACCATATTATTATGTGAATGTTGTATCTAAACATAATCCGGAATGTGCCCCAGAAGGCTGCGAAGCCTTGTTTTTTGTATGCCCTGTCCCAAATTTGATTTTCAAATCGGATTGGTCTGATCGCGATTTGATAGTCAATAGTATTATTGCTGACTTTTCAAATCGCATTCAGCGAGATATTTCTAAAGGAATTATTTTTAAAGAAGTCTATACTCCTAAAGATTGGCAAGACCAATTTAATCTCTATCAAGGCGCCGGGCTTGGTTTATCTCATGACATGATGCAGATTGGTGCTTTTAGGCCAAAGAATAAAGATGAAAAATTTAAGAATACTTTTTATGTTGGTGCATCGACGGTTCCAGGAGCGGGTTTACCTATGGCTGTAATCAGCTCTAAATTAACAGTAGATAGAATTCTGAAATCTTAAATGTATCTTTGCTCTTCGTTTTGTCGCCGCCGTTTCACCCTTCTTTTAAAAGCCTTCTTTTTCAAGGATCTGGAACAGCGTTCCGAATAAGGGGCTTTCTAAATTCAGATAATACTTCCGCGCATTGGAAGCGATGGGCTTTATGTATTTTGCGTCTTGCAATGAACGAATCTCTCTGGAAGCCTTGTACTTATTACTGAACAGGAACGATATGTCGCTTGCCTGGAAGATTTCTTTCCGGATGGCCGTTTTTAAAATCTTGTAAACGTTTTCGGTGATTTGCCGATTCGCAAGAGCGAAATCAATCATTGGCGTTAATATTTTACTTTGTACATAATCTTTGCTTGAAAGCAACTCTATTTTTTTGACTTCATTTAATAACCCTTGTAGCATGTAATCGCACCAGGCGCACACGCCTTCATTTTCAAGTGAATCTGCGATATGGAGCATTTGATAATACATTTCCCGATTCGAACAGAAAATGGCTGTGGGGTTGATGATGTGGGAATCTGAAACGTCAAAGGCTTTCAGAAGCATTGCATAGGTTAACAGGCGCGCCGTTCTGCCGTTACCGTTTGTAAAAGGGTGAATCCACACGAAACGATGGTGGACAACGGCTATTTTTAACAGATCATATTTGGGAGCACTTTTCTGATTGATGAATTGAAGCAGATACCGCATATATCCCGGTACGGATTCCGGGCTGGGAGGCTCATGCGCCGAACCGTTGATGGCGACATTCTGTGTTCTGTAACTCATTACGGGGTCGCCCTCTTTTATGAGATCTCGAACGGTCATTTCATGAAGTTTGAAAATAAATGAGTCGTTTATTTCTGCCGGAGCGTGTTCGATATAGTCAATAGCCTCTTCCAGATTCGCTATTTCCTGAATGGCTTCATTGCTTTTCTGCGGCACCGTTTGCGCCGGGCTCTGTTGGGTGATTTTTTGCGCGTACTCTACAACAGTGGTGTGGTTCCCTTCGATTCGCGAAGAGCATACGCTTTCCATCAACATAAAGGCTCTCTTTAATTGAGTAAACCAAAGAGCCGGGGTCGTTCCCTCAATTCCTTTGCCGCGAAGTTTTTCCAGCCCCAATATGTAATCGGCCGTTTTGCTATCGAATTGAATGAAAGGAAGTTCGATCGGTTCCGGCAGATTGTCCATAGGAAACTCCTGTAATTCTAGTAATATAGGTAATTATTTATAAAATTTATAAATAATTGCAATTTTAATATTAAACAATTGATATAATTTTGCTGTAAAGTTGCAAAATATTGTGTTTATATTGAAAAAATGACAAATTATGGCTGTTTTATTTTTTGCTGATTTTATTAAACAATTGCATTTTCTTATTTTTATAATTGTAAAAAGTGGAAAATATTTGAAATGCGGCAACGGTAATCAATGCTCTCCAGTCAGAAGAAATTGCTAAAGCCCTCGGGAACAGTAACAAAACTTTTGAGAAAATCCTTCGGTTCATCAACAAAGACTGCGTGCTTTTTTTTGCTTCAAAATTTTGCAAAATAAATTGTAGGATATTCAAATATGGAGTCCTCAAATAAGATCTGTTCTGATTTATTTTATTCCACAATTCGCCCTATTTCGTATAGAGGGACAATTTTTATCTTCTCCATTTGTGCGCGATTCTCAAGTGATGTTCGTATGCCATAAGGCGACTTTTTTTCCTCAAGAAACAAGTGGAGACTTTGCATGGAACCCCGTTGCCCCGCCTTCACTTCAATGGGAATGATCGCTGTTTGGTTTTGGATGACATAATCTACTTCGGCCTAGCTGTTTTGGACAGTAGTGAAATAAATTATATTAACTTTGAATCCAAGAAGAGAGGGCTTCATGAGTTCATTATTTAAAACGGTGACATTTGTCTTTACTTTTTTAACAATTGTCTTCACATTCTTTGCCTGTAGCGACAACGGCGATTCTCGCACAAGCAACGCAGATGTAACAGGCTCCTGGGATGTTATATCCGTGAGCAACGGAAGCACCACCACCACTATAACCGTTTCTAACGAAGACAACGATTCGTTGACGCTACTCATCTTATCAGGAACTTCTTTCGGCGACACCACCACAGCATTTGATGTCAACTCCGGCGATTCTCTGGAGATAATTTATTTTAGAGAAACCATCGACATTCTCGGAACAGTTTATACTAACAGATCCAGTTCTTCCAAAAACGAAGGATCCAGTTCATCGGTATTCTCTTCATCAAGCGGGGATGAATACATTTCATCCAGCTCCCAAAAAGATCCAAACGATTTTTTGAACGAAAGCATTAAATACGGCACAATGACCGACTCTCGCGACAACCAAACCTACAAGACTGTGAAAATAGGGGAACAAACTTGGATGGCGCAGAATCTCAACTACGATGGAGGGATTAATTGGCCTAGCGATTATTCATGCGGAAAATATTACCAATGGACTACAGCTGTCGGTCTCGACTCCAGCTACAACGACTATAGTTATCGCGGTACCGTAAGCTTAATTTCGGAAGTGAATCACCAAGGAATTTGCCCCGATGGCTGGCATATACCTTCCATTATGGAATGGAAAGTTCTCTTCAAGTATGTAAAAGAGAATCAAGGCAATGAAAACATCGGCAAGGTACTTAAAGCCAAAAATAACGAAGCCTGGCCCAAGCTGTCAGAAGACAACAAACCCACCGACGATTACGGATTTTCCGTCGTCTATGGCAGTTACATATCCTATGCAGGAAGCCATGTTAAGTATAACGAATACGGCCACACGGAAACCATGTTCTGGACATCTCTGCCCGATGGGCCTTTTACCGAATACGCCTCGGACGTTTCGTTTGATAGTACAAATGAAGTTTCCTTTAATGCCAACTGGAGAAATGCCGGCGAATACGTCCGCTGCATACAAGATAGGGACATGGACGAAGGCGCATCTCCCGCCCCAAAAAAAAGCAGCGTCTACGATAGCTTAGCCTGCACACTGACAGATCTCCGCGACAATCAGGCGTACAAGACAACGGTCATCGGCACCCAAGTCTGGATGGCGGAAAACCTGAATTACGTTACAGAAAACGGTTACGCCGACGATATGGAGCAAAGCCGCTGCTACAACGATTACGAATACAACTGTAATACATACGGAAGATTGTACAGATGGACCGCCGCCATGGACATTCCTTCCATTTACGCCAAAGAGCAATTCACAGACACAGCACTGTATCAAGGAATTTGCCCCCAAGGCTGGCACTTGCCTTCCCGTGAAGATTTCATGGTCCTCATCCTTTCTGCCGGTGATACAAATAATGCCGGATTAAACCTCAAGGCCCAAGAAAGCTGGGACTATGGAGCGCCTATTATCGACAAGTATTCATTCATGGCTCTTGCCGTTCCAAATTACGACAACCGATCCACGGACGAAATTGGAGACTACACCCGCTTCTGGAGTACGAGCAACAACGACACAACAGCATTCAACTTGTATATCTCGGACCACAATTATATAAGCTCTCGCAGCTACTCCTCGAAATACAACTTTCAACCCATTCGCTGCCTGAGGAACAAACCTGGCACTTACACCTCGCATGCAGAATATGGATCCTTCAAGGATTCGCGGAATGAAAAAACTTACAAGACCGTAAAAATCGGCGATGATACCTGGATGGCGGAAAACCTGAATTACACAAACAATACATCCCTACTCACAGACAGTTCTTGGTGTTACGATAATAAAGAAGAAAATTGCAGCACTTATGGGCGACTATACAGTTGGAACGCAGCAACAGATCACGGATCAAGTAAACAAGGGGTCTGTCCAAAAGACTGGCACCTATCAACAAAGAGCGATTGGGATAATTTGAGTTCGACGATTGGTAGCGTTCCATCGCTCGGGCAAGCATTGAAATCAACAGAACTTTGGACTTTGGGAGCGGGCAAGAAAAATGATTACGGATTCTCCGCAATACCTGCAGGCTATTTTGATACGACTTTTCAAGAATTGGGGACAGTGGCTGAGTTCTGGACGCGAGAAAACTACAATGATAGTCTCGCCTTCTATTATAGCATCAGCGGATCAACCGAATCACTTGGTAAATACGCAAAAAAATCTATAGTCGGAAGATCCATAAGATGCGTGCAGGACCGTTAATCGGAGAGGTTGCATAAAATGAAAAATTTTACCAAAGCGGCAATTCTTTTATCTGTAGTTTTCCTTTTTGTCAATTGTAGCGACGACAGTAGCAACCCGACAAAAAACGATGTCCCCGAAGATGAAATTGAGAGCTCAAGTTCCACAAAACAGGGCGACTCAATGTCATCCTCCAGCGCGGGCATTTGTAGCGATTCAAAGTCATCCTCCAGTTCCGGCAAACAGGATCTATCATCTTCATCTTCAAAGGCAGACGTGCTCCCCAAAGACATTGATACGACATTCACCGATTCTCGCGACGGGCAAACCTACAGAGTTGTTCTTATCGGCAATGCGCTATGGTTTGGGCAAAACTTGAACTACAAAGCAACGATGAGCACCTGTTACCAGGATTACGAGCCGAATTGCGAGCACTACGGTAGATTGTATACTTGGGAAGTCGCAAAAAGCGCATGCCCTTCAGGATGGCATTTGCCTAGTCAAAACGAATATGATGTAATGCTGAAAACAATCATCGAACAAACAGGCGCATCAGAGAATTCAAGTGAATGGACGGAAGACTACCTGGGAGCCACCTTCGGCTGGAGCGATGGCATTATGCGGAACGATCCCTTCGGAATGGCTTTGCTACCCGGTGGATACAGAAGAACAGACAGTCTTTACACCGACATCGGAGTCGGGGCCTATATGGTGACATCCGATGAATACAGAGGCGATTACAGCAAGTACCCATACCGCTACATTTACTACTCCTATATCGGTGAAGATAAT
>Ga0172377_10008852_pt1 | contig 10330 bp, 9 predicted proteins | sample Pumphouse3metaG_FD_119749 | JGI IMG/M metagenome (GOLD analysis project Ga0172377, IMG submission 119749) | Leachate microbial communities from a municipal landfill in Southern Ontario, Canada - Pumphouse #3 metaG | ecosystem: Engineered > Solid waste > Landfill > Unclassified | place: Canada... | reverse complement strand
GTAGTTATTAATCGTTTTAAGTCGTTTCTGCGGCTGTCGCGGGAACAACGAACTTCATCTCAAGCACTGATATTACTGTGCCATCGACAGATGCATGACTTGCCTCAAGCGCAATACCCCAAATGAAAATGGGGTCATCGCCAGAAGCAAGGTCAGCAAACGTTCCTGCGCTTGCAGCCATCTTGCCTACGCCATCGCCGACAGTTTCTGTTCCAACTTTCACGAAATCACCGACTTCAATTCCAGCTTCAGCGGTAATATCGGCAATACCATCAATCTGTATTCCACCGCTGATGCCTTCAGGGCAAATCCCCTGTTCAGGTTTTCCTTCGCCAGGATGCAGACGCTCTTCGTACTCATACATCGGGTTCAGAACGCCGACAGCTATCCCGTTTGCAACTGCCTCAACAAAGGTTCCGCCTTCTATCCCGTAAAACGCAAGAGGAGAAGCATCCGCCCCTGTAGCGTTTTTCAGAGGAATTACCGTTCCCTTCTGTGTTCCTTTTACGCTCATGCTGTACCTCCTTTATATGTTATTGAATCTACTTATGCCTCTTCAGTAAAATCTATGCCGAGAGCGGTTCTTGCTTCCTCTATGGAGCAATTGTGCTCTTTCGCATAGGCTTCAATCTTCTTCATGTTGCTTTCGCCCATATTCGGGTCGAGATCACCTTTCTTTCCGACTTCATCAAGCTTGACTATATCAGGCATCCTGTCAAACAATGTCTGTATAGCATCTCCAAGCTTAACTTTCATTTCTTTGCCTTTATTCTCGCCATCACTTTCAGCAAACGTGATCGTTCTCTCTTCGGTGTATGTTTCTGTCAAAAGCGCGCGCAGTATAGGCTCGTAAGTCGGGAGAACTTTTGTTTTGTGCTTCTCCATGAACGAATCTACTTTCATGGTAATGTTCTCCTTTTCAAGAGCAGTAAGCCTGTTGTCCATCTTATCCATGTCCTTACCTCCTTTGGAGTTATCGTTCCCATCGTCATTGCCTTTTTTCTCGTCAAAATTCACTATATCAAATCTCGGTTCGCCTTCGGAGTTATACAACGTCTGTATATCCTCAAGCGTCTTTACCTCAGGTATATCAGATCCGAGAAGAGCGACAGCTCTCAGCGCAGGCGGATTGCAACCATGTATCGGTTCTGCGTAGATCTCTGCCGAAACCCTTCTGTACCCTTTTGCCCGAAGTATATCTGCAATCTTTTTTGGAACTTCCTTGAAGTCAGAAATCAACTTATCGCCAGATACGCGGAGGTTCTCCACCCAACCAAGAGATGGAAGCCCCGTATCTACGGCTGAAAAATGTCCCAGCTTGATAGGCGGTTTAATCTTTTCCTGGAGTTTCTTGCTGTTTTCAACTATGGTCTGCAAATCTTCTACCGTGTATTTTCCCTTCTTCCCATAGTCGCCAGCAGCAAATATCTCCTGATCGAAAAGATTTACCGTCTCTATGAACTGTGGCGGTTTCTGCGTCTTCTCAGCCCAGTTCCCGATTGCTTCGGAAATCCCCTGTGCAAGCTCTTCATCTTTCATTTTCAGAAGCTTTTCAAGAACAGTTATTCGTTCCTCGTCTTCCATTTCCTTTGAATCGGCAAGCGCATCCTGAAGCAACTGCCGAGTCTTTGGAGCATCGCTGGTATCTATGGAAGTAAGAAACTGCTTGAAATCACTGTACTTCTGGACCTTCTTGTCAAGTCCAAGCACAGAATCTTTAAGTTCATCATAATCAACTATCTCGCCTTTTTCAATCTTCGAGATAAAACTTCTTGGAAACAAATTCATGTTTACCTCCTTTTGCATGTTTTACCGTCTATTCCACTTAATAAAAACATATATACGCTTAACTTGTCAAGCGTTACTCATCACCCCCTTCTTTCGGAACAAACTGAACGTTGCGGACAAACCCCTGTACTCCAGATTTCCACAGATACGGGACGGGAGATGGAAGGATGGAGATGAGGGTTGCGCTATACAAGTAAAACTCAGTTCTGTCTTTTCCAAACGTTCTCATTCGTTCTTCGTCATCTATTTTATGTTTATCAACAAACGAATTAAATTCTTCAACCGACTCCACCTTTTTGCAATCTGTAAGCTTTACAACCCCATGCACGTTCTTATCATCGCAAAGCCATAAAGGTTTGTTAAGCATGCCATCGTATGGTCGCGCCTTCGCTATCATTGTCGCTGAACCATTCTTTAGAAGTGAAACGTATTTCTCAGACATATACAGCCCAGACGTCACTTTTGATTTCAGCGAATTGAATGCTTCTCCCGTTGCAGTAATGAAGCAATTTGAACGTGTCAACGCTTCGTCTATCGTTCTACCAAGTACCTCGGATAAATTTAAATCATCGCTGTAATGGGTCTTGTACCACGCTTGCGCCTTATCAACAGTCCACCCGTCTTTCTTCGGGAACCGCAAGGATTGAATTGTCAACGTATCCTGTCCTTTGAGTTTTGCCATGACAGCAGAAACCTGCGGACTGTCCTTCTGTAAAACCTTACGGACAAAACTTTCCTTTTCGAACAATGCTGGATCTTTTACGCGGTACTTTATTTCTGTTCCGCTTGATTCCCAGCCAGGAAACGTATCATAATTCGCTCCGTTGTTTTGTGATGTTAAATCCTCAATGTCGTTTTGAAGTTCTGCATCGGAAAGAATTGCAGGGTTGTATGCTTTGTCAGTAAACGGAACACGCTTCGGAACACGCTGCAACATTGTTTGGAGTTCAAAGAATACTTCCTGCGGTATTCTCAGCGTGAAATTGTCATCATCTGATTCTGCATAATCTACAAATTCAAAAAGGGTTTCATAAAACTCTGGCATGTCTTCGGAAAGATATACCATGTTCGGAACAGGATCGTAATTAAAAACAAGTAAATCATAATCCTGCTGAACATTGTTTGTGCCATCGAGCGTTCGTATTACAGGAAGTTTTTTAAACTTGAACCCGCTCAAAAGGCTTCTTACTGTCTTGTCATCTTCGTATGTAAGAAGAAACTTTCCTTTAAGATTTTTCAGAACTCCGACAAACTCCTGGAAATTAAATTTGTTCGCGCCCCATTCTTTTCCCCAGGACTGATGATATGGCGGATCAAAGAAAAAGAAAGTGTCTGGAGCGTCGTATTTCTGAACTATGTTTTTGTAGTCATCCTGAAAAACATCTATATGCTTCAAGCCATCGCGAAGCTGTCTAAACTTATTAATGTTTACTCTTGTCGGCTGCGGGTTCATTACGCCGTTCGCTTTTGTTCCGTATGTATGCCTTCTCACGTAAAAGAATTTCCTGAACCGATCAACTGCGGATTTCGCTGTAAACTGTTTCAGTCTATGATAAAGAGACGGGTTAGCTTGCCATTCCATCTTTTCAAGCTGGTTTATTGTTTCATCGCTTGCGTTCTTTAAGAAATTATAACAAAAAGCAAAATCATCTATATCACTTATAATGTCTTTTTCAGACGGTTTCTTTGCCAGCGCAACAGACGCGCTTCCGCAAAACGGTTCCACGTAAGTCCTATGTTGCGGAAAAAACCGTATAATTTTCTTAGCCAGTTTGAACTTTCCACCTGGAGAAGCACACAAAGGTCTCATTTTTCCTCCTTCTTTTGAAAAAAGAACTTTATCCACCCTTCCTTGTAATTATCTTTTACTTTTGGTTCTTTTAAACGTGTGCCCATTGGAGCATACATAATACTTTTCTCCTTTTTCCACGAACACGCTGTGGCATATCGGGCATCGCGATAAATCAGAACCGCTAAACGTAAATGTTTTTTGGTTGTTATTGGAATTATCTGTACCGAGATATTCATCGTTCATATCAACAAATTCTTTCACAAGCTCAACATCCAGTGGTTTAAACTTGAAAACTGGGTATTCTGGGGTAACAAAATTATAATCGATGAGAGGTTTTATCACTTGCCTATTGATAGCTTCTTCAGCAAAGTTCGCGCCGATAAACGAAAGGAATTTATAAACAACTTTGAACTGTTCTACGCCAAGCGCACGGGATCCGAAATCTATTTTCGTTGCGCCGAATAACGAAGGTATGATAAGACCGCGAGCTATTCTGTCATCCGCGTTTGTTATTGCTTCAAGAAATTGTCCTCCGCCTTCACGCTTGGTTTCCACAAGCTCAAAGTCAAACTCCTCACCGCCTTTGTTGCGCGGAAGAATAAGTCCTACGCTATTATAAAGTTTGTTGATCATTCGTTTAAACTTATTCGCTTCCTCCTCCGAGGAACCCGCTGGGATATGCCCTTTCACAATAGGCGAGCCAAACCGTTCAAGATGCCGTGCCCAAAATTTCCATACAACTTTCTTGAACCAGACCGCAGAATAAACTCCTTTCAAGTCTGATTCGCCCATCTTGTTTCCGAACTCTTCCATAAAGGAATAAATAACGAATTTGTCTTGCGGCATTGCTTCGTTCATTATCAAAAGCCCATCTTTCTCAAGCAAGTTCCCGTAGTCATCGTATTTGAACTCAACATCCCACGGGAATTTTGTTTTGATATTTTTAAGTTTTACATAGGAAGGAGTTTCTTTTGTTTTTATCCAGATGAGTTCTGAAACAGAAAACCCGTAATCTATCGCGGTTAACATTCCGAAAAGAATTGAAGAAAAACTTTTATCCAGAGACTTGAAATTGTTCCTAACAAAATCCACCTGTTCCTGGTTTGTGCCTTCAACATCCCATCCTGCAGCAAGGATAAGAAATTTTTTGAGAAGGAGGCAGAACTTTACTTGATCGTCGTACTTCATCTCGCGGTAAACTTCAAGCCCCTTCTTCTGAATTACTGAATCAAAATCAGCATATTCGTAAGAATCGAGGCGACCAAGTTCTCCGACTTGCGCCGTTTTCTTTTTGAATAACGCCATAATCAATTCTCCTTTGCGTTCTTCGCGTCAAGGACGCTGCGAAACACAACTTCATACATCTTCGCTACTGTCTTTATATCATACAGTTTTGCAAATGTCAAAGCATTCGCTCCGATCTTTTTCGCGAAATCTGGAAACTTTCTGATGTTATTTATCTTTTCCATTATGTCTGGAACGGTTCGCGCTGTGAAATAAATGTTTTCGCAATCCCTGCATTCCTCGCCATGGAACCCAACTCTTGTGCTTATCACGGGAATACCGCAAGCCATCGCTTCAAAAGTTACGTTTGAACATCCTTCTCCGTTTGACGCAACAACAAGGCAATCAATTGAGTTATAGAAGAAAGGCATCTTCTCGTAAGTCCGCGTATGGGATTGAACAAGCCTTACGCCAAGCAGTTTACACGCCAACTGTGTCAAGTGATACCCTTTAAGATGTGCCCATTGATGTGTCAACGCGCGACCAGCGATCCCAATTGTAAACGCGTTATCGCGTTCAATTACCATCGGTTTAAAAACTGTTGTGTCTACACCAGACGGGATCTTAAAAATCTTTTTACGTTTGTCGTTGATTTCTGCGCCAAGCTGGAGTAACGCATCTTCGTTCTGAACGATATAATAATCCACGATACTTGTTACTTTCTTTTCTTCCGCAATACGCCCAGCAAGGCTTTCACCTCCAGTTGTGATAGATGAAATTAAAGCTGGCTTATTTGGTTTTAACGATTTCGCGAGAGTTACAACCCACGGCTGCGATGCTGGTCCGCGGGACCAAACCACCTGCGGATTGAAATTCTTAATTTTTGCCGCATCAACTGTTGTCGAACCAGTGAACACCTCAAACTTAAATTCCTTAGTTCTTTCCAGTTCTTTGATAATATTCGTTACGCTGGTTCCCCAGCACCACCTGAAGTTACCGTTGTTCACTAACGCAGCAACGCGGATAGGTTCGTTGTTTTCCATATTTAAGGTAAAAAAGTTGAGTCGTTATCAAGAACTTTTAAGGCATCGCCTATATCATAATCTGGCTCATCGCCTTCTTTTATTATAAGGCTTTCCATGTCAGGCTCGATTTCTTTCGGAGTTAAATCAAGTGTTGAGTTATACATTTTACGCGCCCAGCCGTGAATGCTTAACGCGGTAGCCATTATGCAGTTATGCACAACGATACCATTTGCAACAAAACTTCTATCATCTTCAACCTGCAAGTTGTATACTTCACCTTCGAAATATTCCTTTTCAATTCCACCTTTTGTTTTAGATAGTCGTCCGCCATATTCATGTGCGCTCAATCTTCTTAAATTGCTAAACTCTCTCCGTTTTTCATAGACCTCAACCCAAAATTGCGGTTTAGACAAAACCCCGTATCTATGCCTTGCCTTGATTTCCCGCACAACAGCATACTTGCCTACGCTCCATGCTATGTCGCGCATGTCTAAAGCAAGGCGTTTACTTGTTGTAGCCCCAATAGAGAATTTACCACTTTTTGTTTTTCGTTTCCATCCATCACCTTTTAGCCAATATTCTAACGTGTATTTTAAATCTCTGCCGATTTGAAAAGCAAAAGAAGGAATAATTTTTTCTCTATTTGCATCGTAACATTCAGACATCAAGCAATGTAAGAGTTTGCTGCTAAATACAAGAACAGCAGAATTTCCTTTAATTCGCATCTTAACACTTATGTTTTTGCTTACAAGGTAATCCCTGGCAAAATCAATTAATTTCTTTTCTTTCCTGTGCAACCCCAAGCTCATGGTGTACCATACACCCTTACTCCGATAACAACAACCTTCTGCAAGGAACAAACCAAGAAACCTTGCAAACTCAGCGTCGGCTATTATCTCTCTTACCTTAATTCCGTTAGTTTTTTTACTGTTCTTATAAAACATAGATTCAGAAAGTATATTTTCAGGATTGACATTAAGTTTATTAATAACAGATACTTGCCGATAAGTCCTACACCATGCCTCTGGTAAAACCCATTTACGCCTACTGTGAGAGCCTGTTCTTCTATCAAAACTTGCTGCGAGTAACGGATGGTTGTAACTTAAACTTAAATCAATTTGGCACCCAAAAGAAAGATTGTAAAAAACACCAGCAAAAGGTTTTTTTAAACATTTCTCAACTCTTTTATATCTTCCCATGTGCGTTAGAACTTCCTCGCCTGGCAGAATATCTTCAATTGGCTTGTGTCCTTCTTTCGTTCTTATTAGTGTGCCTTTTTTTAAACAATCATCGTGATGCCCATAACCTGGCTTGTAAAGATAGTAGCCGACACGCGGGATTACTTCAAGGTTTTCCATTTCTGCGATTATAGGCTGGAAGTTTGGCAGGGTATAATTCCTGTTTACCGCCATGACAACGTCCTCTATCAACAAGTTACGCGTTTTAAGGTTCGGGATATTGAACCCGATAAAGAACGGATGCCTTTCGACCATCTGATGATACCGTTCTCCCCAGCTTGTAAGGTCAACGTAAGTGTTTGGGAACCTGTATTTCTTGAGGATATTAAGGACTTTATCTTCAACGAGCTCTGTATCAAAGAATTTAGGCGGGAACTGTTCTATGTAAACAAGCCGACCTGCGGTTAAATCACTGATTGCTATTACTGTTCTGTCGAACGTTTTCCCTATGTCAAGCCCGCCCTGATAGATATGCCCTTCGATATATTCCTGCATCCCGCCGATAGACTTGTTTCGTATGTCCCCGAACAGCCCGTTATCCCCAGCCGACGTGTTCCCATCGATAATGCTGGCACGCAAATGTTCTGGAGTATCTTCTATAAGTGAAAGGATTTCTTCTTTTGACAGGTACGGGTTATCTTTCATCCCCCAGCTGAACCGTCCGATACGCACGTTCTCTTTCTCGAATAACGCTGTCAGCCAATTCTTCTTTCCGAACGGTGGAATGCTGTTAACAAGGATCCGCCCCTTTGTATCTATGACACGCGCCCTGATATACTTCCCGTAAAATCCGTCAGGGAAACTCATTGCGTCTTCAAGAACGATAAGGTTCACGGGTTCCGCGATAAAACTGTTTGGGTATTTTACGGATTTGCCTTGATATACTGTTCCGTTCTTTAACGTAAGAATATGATCTCGGCGGGATTCGCGTTCTATCAGTCCTGGGTCAAGTTCTTTAATGTAATCTACAACGCCTTTGACGTTCTCCGCGCCCCATATAAACCTGTCCGTCATCTTGTAGTCGATGTTCACTACCCAGATATTACTCTTTTTGTCGAGCCCTTCGAACGTAGCTTCCGCAACAAAGCTTGAGCTTTTCGAGCATCTGTTTCCAGCGAGAATAACTATGATTGGAAGTACGCAGTTGTGGACTTGCACGCAGATAGGAATAGGTTCGTACCCGAAAGATATAAAAGAATTGCGTTTGCGTAAGTTCTGAACTTTATCAACTTCACGCATTATTTTTCTTCCTTTTTGTCAGTTGGTTTTGTGTTCAGCAGTTTATCTATCTTGTCTTGTATGGCATCGCTTGTCTGTGGTCCAAGCCTCTGTTTAAGTTCAATTGCTTTCAGTATGTCAGAAACATATATCTTCGTTTCCGCGCCAAGATTGCTGAACCCTTTCTGGATTATCGCTTCAAGAACTACTTCTGTCGCTACTATCTCAAGCCCCGCTTTTGCCTTTAAAAAGGCTTTAAATTCTTCAAGTATGCGTTTCCCCGCATCGCCTTGTGAACCTTCCCCAGATTTAGCGTCTGGGGCGTCGCAACCACTTTTTAATATTAAGTCGTTACCCATTTTTTTAGTATTTGTTGTTTTCAAGGATCTTCCAGCGGAGCATTCTTCGCTTCTGATGTTTCTTCTTCTTCCCGCGGACTTGATATTCTTTAGGAACTTCTTGCAACGATTTCCACTCCATGAAAAAGATTCTACCACGTTTTCTGTTTCCTTGTCAAGAGCAGTTTTTTTAAAAGACGATTTTGAAAATTTTGCGCAAGAAGGGTACCGCCCCTGCCTTTTACATTTTCTCCTCGATAAAATTAACCGCTTGCTCCTCGTATAATACATAGGTATAATATATATAGGAAGGAAAGAACTGCTCATTGAAAAACCGTAAACAATAGAATAGCAGAACCTGCCGATGTTGGCAATAACGCTGACAGGACGGGTCTGCATACGGAGGGAACGCATATGAAGACTGAGGAAATTGTAGTAAAGATTGGCGGACAAGAGAGGTCTGTCGAGATACCGAAGAGTAAGGTCGCTGGTATCACGGCTCTCTCAAACGCAGGTCTGCTGACTGAGCCGATTCTTGCGACTCTCTCGGCAACATCGGGTCGGTCATCCTTCGAGGAGGTCGCAGAACTTCCCGAAGATTTTACGGGTGTGGCTATATACCATGCCGATGGTACAATAGCCATCAGGTCGGCAGAGTCTCTGAAAGGACTGAAACGGCATCTGGTAATACCCACAGACGCCCTTCCGACTGCGTAAATGGGGTTTGGGACTGGCAGGGTATAAAAGCCCTGCCTTTCCCTCGTTTTATTGCAATCATACTTTCAAGGGGAGAGAAAACGGCTATGGTACAAACTATTAAATGCCTCTATAAGCCACAGAAAGGGCTATTATACGGCACATCTATATCAAACATATACATACATATACCTTGCAATAATAAAACGGCTATAAACGGCAATAACGCCGTCAATGGCTATGCAATAGCTCACAAGGGGAGTCGCTATGGCAAAGAAAGTCATTACCAGACTTAGTCCAGTATCTGGTATGGCGTATAGTGTTACACGGTCTTCTTGTAAAAATAAACATAGACTGTATAAAGTATACGCTGTAGAAAACTGGACTGCTTTAATATACGAAGTAAGGATACGTTGTAAACAGTCAAGAATAAACAAAGTAAAGACTGTATTTTATAAAGACTCAAAAAACAGAACAGCTGTAAAGATAAAAGCTTTAGGACTCAAGATATACATACAGAAGAGCTATTAAAAGCTTTTATAGCTTTTCATGTATTGTATAGTTTTACATGTATTGTTATGTTTTATAAGCATTTAAAGTCTGTATAATAAAAGAACTAAAAAGAACGAATACAGACTGAATGTTTTTATAGAAGCTTTAAAAGCTTTAATAAAACTTCTATTAAAGATTTATAAATAGAAGCTTTAAAAGACTGAAAAGCTTTAAAAAGAACTGTTTACGAGAAGCATCTAAAATAATATATTAAACAGACTTAGTAAAGAATGAGAACTACTACGGGGGGAGTTATGATAACAGAGAGGTACAGGTGGTACAAGAGAAAGAGAGTGGTGCATAGGTGCCATACTGGGGAAGAGGCATCAAAGTTTATCACGTCTGAATTAAGACTGGCTGGGGTAGACAAAGTAAAAGCCGTAGTGCGTCCTGTAGATGGGATGCATAAAACCTGTATAGAGTTTTATATAAGCCAAACCAGATACAATGTCCTGATAT
>Ga0172377_10008850_pt1 | contig 10331 bp, 6 predicted proteins | sample Pumphouse3metaG_FD_119749 | JGI IMG/M metagenome (GOLD analysis project Ga0172377, IMG submission 119749) | Leachate microbial communities from a municipal landfill in Southern Ontario, Canada - Pumphouse #3 metaG | ecosystem: Engineered > Solid waste > Landfill > Unclassified | place: Canada... | reverse complement strand
TGAATACCGCGACATGCCTTCCAAACTCTCTGCGATAAATGTCAAGAACGCTGCAGGCGAGATGCTCTCCGTGAGCAATTTCATTACATACGAAGAAAAGTCCGCATCGCCTTCGCTTCCGCGTTACAACCGCTTTAGTGCCGCGACAATTTCTGCGGGTCTTGCTCCTGGGAAAACCGTCGGCGACGGCGTTGAAGAAATGCGCCGCATTGCAAAAAAGGTCATTCCCGATTCCCTGAATGTGCAAACGGATTTGGCGGGAAGTTCCAAGGAATATGCGGAAAGTTCTTCGGGATTGTATGTTGTGTTCCTGCTTGCGCTCGCGTTCATTTTCCTTGTACTCTCAGGCCAGTTTGAAAGCTTCCGCTCGCCATTCGTTACTTTATTTACAGTCCCGCTCGCGCTTGCCGGTGCTATCGCTTCTCTTTACATCTTTGGGCAAACGCTCAATGTATTCAGTGAAATCGCGCTCATTTTGCTTCTCGGACTCGTGACAAAAAATGGCATTCTCATTGTGGAATTTGCTAACCAGATTGCAGCCCGCACGGGTTGCTCGCGCCTCGCTGCCGCTAAAAAGTCCGCCAAGCTCCGCTTCCGCCCAATTTTGATGACAAGCCTTTCGACTGTACTTGGTGCAGTTCCACTTATTTTAACAGGTACGCCCAGCCGTGTTGCAATGGGGACGGCAATTGTCGGGGGCCTTACTTTTGCCACGTTCATGACGTTGTTCGTAGTTCCCGCGGCATATTCCTTCTTTGCTGGTAAACCGGCAAAAGGAATTATTGAAGCGCAAAAGGAACAATCGAAGGTAAAACTTGCTTCTAAACTTCTGCCTTTTTTGCTCGTGTCCGTATTCTTCTTTGCCCCTTCAACGGCGAATGCGGTGATCAGCCCCGAAGAAGCTGTGCGCACGGCTTTAGAGAAAAATAAGAATGCGCTTATTTCGGAACAGGATGTGAAAAGTGCGGAAACATCCGTAAAGTCTTCCCGCAAAGGGCTGCTTCCTACGGTAGATCTTTCGCTTTCCCGTTATTACACATACGGCGACGAGCACTCTGAAACTCAGGCTGGCGTCGTGACGGATATCGATGGCGATCTTGCTCATAGCGATAATTTCCAAATAGCTGTAAATTATACTGTGTTTGACGGATTCGGTTCTTGGAATACATACAAAGAAAGCAAAGCCCAAGTAGAAACTTCTAAGGCGGCTTTTCGTGCGACTCGCGAAAACTTGGCGGCAAACGTGCTCACTTCCTATTATACGGCTGTGGATGCTAAATCCGGTGTTGTCCTTTCGGACGATAATTTGGACGTTTCCAAAGCGCGCCGCGAACTTACAAAGAATAAATATGAAGCAGGAGCCGCCACGAGGCTCGATTATCTCTCTTCGCAGATGGACTATGCGAGCGATAGCGCTTCGAATTTATCTTTAAAAACGGAACTTTCGGCAAGTGTCCGCGCATTAGACGAGTACTTAGGCGGTGGAGTCGTTGCGGATGAAAATGCGTTGCCCGATTCCATCACTGTAGACCGCAGCCCGTATTGGGCAACAGATGAGGGATTGGAACAGGCGAAAAAGCGCGCGCTTGAAAATAATGCGGATCTCGCCTCCGCCCAGGCAAGCGTAAATTATGCGAAAATTCAGCGCAGCGGCGCAAACTCTTCGCTTTATCCGGAACTCACTTTGCATGGATCGTGGAATGCCACGGCTTCTGCTGCTGACGAAGCCAACCCGCAAGAATCGAACAGCCAATATTTCAAGGTAGGCGCGGCTTTTACTTGGAATTTGTTCAATGGACTTGCAGACAACGCCAGTAGGGAAAAGGCGACCATTGCGGAACGCACCGCACAGTTGGGGGAAGAAAATATACGCCTGAATGTGGAAATGTCCGTAGCGAATGCCGTCGCCCGTCATCTGCGTGCATTGGAATCCTTGAACGTTGCCGAGGGCAATGACAGCCTCGCCAAGGAAATGCTTACTTTGGGACAAGAGCGGTTAAAAGCGGGGAGCATTACCGCATTCGAGTTCCGCGAGACGCAGAACCAGTGGCTTTCCGCCCGCAAAGCATTGCTCGCTGCACGAGTCTCTGCGAGCAATGCTGAAGTTCAGGTGAAATTCCTCACCGGAGATATTCTCAAGAACTAGGCGAAAAATCGTTGGACGGCTATGGCTCTGTTCGTATGGCTGAGTTTGATTGAAAATGGGTCCCTTCTTCTAGGCCCCTAAAATTTTTGGCAAATCCTTGCTCGTTTTAATCCCCAGTTCCTTGAGCATTTCTGCCTGGCGGATGGCATTTCCGCTGCCCTCGCTGAATTTTTTCATTGCCGTGTGATAGGTTGTATCCGCAGCGTTCAGCTTTTTGCCGAGGTCTTCCATATCGCTTACGAACCCGCATAATTTTTCGTAGAGATCCGCGCCTTTTTTCGCGATGTTCTGGGCGTTCTCCCGCTGCTTTTCCTGCTTCCACACGGAGGCAACTGTCATCAGCGTTGCAATGAGCGTAGAAGGGCTCACGATGATGATCCGCTTTTCCCAAGCATCCAAAAATAGCTTCTGCTCGCGTTGAACGGCCACGCTAAAGGAACTCTCTACGGGCACGAACATCAGCGTATATTCCGGCGTTTCCAGCCCGAGACTGTGCGCGTAATCTTTGTCCGAGAGTTCCTTGATATGCGCTTTGAGCGAATCGATATGTTCCTTTATGGCAACTTCGCGGTCTTCTTCGGACTTCGCACTCGTAAAGCGTTCGTATGCAGTGAGCGAAACTTTGGAATCGATGATGATTGTTTTCCCTCCGGGAAGGTACACGACTGCATCGGGGCGGAGCTTCTTGTTTGTATCTAAAGTAAATGAGTCCTGTGTTTTGAACTCCCTACCCTTTTCGAGCCCGGAGCTCTCCAGAATCTTTTCTAAAATCACTTCGCCCCAGCGGCCTTGCTTTTGCGTATCGCCTTTGATGGCTAACGTCAAGTCTTTAGCTTCCGTTTGAAGAGATAAGTTCAAGTTCTTCATCGTCTCGAGCTGCGTTTTGAGCTCTGTACGCCCGATGACCGCCTTTTCGTTTGTTTCCTGCATCATCTTGTTGAACTCCGCAATTTTTTGCGAAAGCGGATTCAGGACGCCCTTGAGAGTCGTTTCCCCTGTCGTTGTAAATTCCTTGGACTTTTCGCTGAAAATTTTATTTGCCAAGTTCTCGAACTCGAGTTTGGACTTGATAGAAATTTCGGTTAGCATTTTTTCCCGGTCGGCGAGCGTCTTGAGCGACGTGGCCTCGCGTTCTTTTGACTGCGCGAGCGCTTCCGTGAGTTCTATGAGTCTGCGGGACTTTTGCTCTAATTCGGCTCGGACGTCATGGAGCGTACCTTCCAAGTTTGCGCTGCGTTCTTCAGCGCGTACGGCAGCAATTTTTTGCGCTTCGCATTCCTTTTGCAATGCTGCAAGAGATGTTGCTTCAGTAGCGGAATTCTTTTTGTTAAGGACGATAAATATGATGAGCCCTGCTATGGTGCAGGCGAGAATAAAAAAGATAATTGTTTGCATGTACTAAATATAGCCTGTGTGAAGCGACAGCTTTTGACAATTGATGCTGATTGCAAAGATGTGGGATAGATGTTCGTAGGATTGAGTGCGATGAGCTTATGGGCAAATAAAAAGAGAGCGACCCTTGCGGGCCGCTCTAAATGTTTTCACAACGGAATAATCCTTATTGTGAATTGCTTTCAGATTGTACTTGAAATATAGATCAAAAAAATTAAATGAGCAATAGAAATTTTATTTTTTTATAGAAAAAGATTTTATATGACTTTGAAATGGGTAAATGACAAAAAATGTCAAAATAGTTATCTATTTTAAATAATTTGTTCTTATTGTAAAAGTGGCAAAATTTTACAAAAATAGCAGAATTTATGTGGATTTGAAGAAAAAAGCAAATATATTTCAGAAGAAAAGTTTATGTCCTTCACAGGAGTTTTATAGCATGAGAAAGATTCTCGGACTTGATCTTGGTACTAATAGTATTGGATGGAGTGTTATTTCTGAAAACGAAAAGGGGGAGCCCTGCGAAATTTTGGGGATGGGTAGTAGGATTATTCCGCTTTCTACGGATGATGCAAATGAATTCTCGACAGGTAATGCCATTTCTAAAAACCAGAAGAGAACGGAAAAGAGAACCGCTCGTAAAGGATATGATCGGTATCAGCTTCGTCGTGAAAATTTGACTGCGGAACTTCGAAAACTTAAAATGCTTCCTGATGAGCATTTAATCAAACTTCCTGTTTTGGACTTATGGACTTTGCGTGCGAATGCGGCAACTGCTGGTCATAAATTAGGCTTGCCGGAAATAGGTCGGGTACTTTATCACATCAATCAAAAAAGAGGTTATAAGCACGCTAAGGCTGATGAATCGGGAGATAAGAAGCAAACTGATTATGTAGAGGCTGTAAATAAACGGTTTGCGATGATTAAAGAACACAATCAAACAATAGGACAATACTTTGCCGAGAGTTTGAAAAAAACAGAAATAGTCTCTGAAAAAGGAACTTTTTACACCTATAGAACCAAAGAACAGGTTTTCCCTCGAAAAGCTTACGAGGCGGAATTTGATCAAATTATGTCTGTACAACAGAATTTTTACCCAGATATTCTTACAGATAAGATAATAGATCGCTTGCGCAATGAAATCATTTTCTATCAGCGGGATTTGAAATCCTGTAAACATTTGGTTTCTCTTTGTGAATTTGAAAAACACGATTATAAGAATAAAGAAGGAAAAACCGTTTTTGATGGCCCTAAGGTTGCTCCAAGGACTTCGCCTTTATTTCAAAAATGCCGAATTTGGGAGCTAGTTAATAATATTCAACTTTATAGTGGTCGGATTTCTTGAACAGAAAAAAGCCATTTGTTAATTGGCATCCAGACTATGCCGCCTTCGTGATGGCGACCTTACCAAAATATACATCTGCAGGATAATATCCTTCAAGCGAAGTGTGCTCCCTCCTGTAGTTATACCGTTCAAAGAATTCAGCTAGCCCGCCCCTGCATTCGGGAACCGTCGCATATCCTTTGATGTAGACATCGTCATGCTTGACGGTCCTCCAGAAACGTTCAATGAAGATGTTATCCAGAGCGCGGCCTTTTCCATCCATGCTGACCGTGATTCCGTGGGACTCAAGGATGCCGGTGAATTCCAGGCTGGTGAATTGGCAGCCCTGGTCCGTATTGAATATTTCTGGATTGCCATATTTATCCAGGGCTTCCTGCAACGCTTCGATGCAGAAGCGGGAATCGAGCGTGGTCGACAGGCGCCAGGCAAGAATGAAACGACTGTGCCAGTCCACTATGGCAGTCAGGTACACGAAGCCACCCTTGAGGCGAATGTAGGTGATGTCGGTGCTCCAGACCTGGTTCACTCTGCCGATGTGCACGTTACGCAACAAGTATGGATATTTCTTGTGCTGCAGATTTGGCGCGGAGAGCTTTTTCTTAGGGCAGACCGCTTCGATGTTCAGCACGTTCATCGCCCACCGGATCGCGTCCCGGCCGGTTCCAAGGCCATATACGTTGCGGAGGGCGTAAATCATCCGCCGCTGGCCACGGGTGGGATCATCGGTGTACAATTCGTCCACACGATCGAGCAACTCTTGTTTTTTCGTGGAAATTTGGCGCACATAATAGACCTTGCCTCGCTTGATTCCAAGCCATTTGCACTGCTTTGTCACGGGAATTTCCGAGTTCCGGTCTACCAAAGATGGCCTCAGAGCAGGTTCAGCTTCCTCAAGTTTTTTTTTAAGAATTCGTTTTCCATGTCCTTCTCGCCGATGCGCTTGTGGAGGACATCGCGCTCCTCGCGAAGCCGTTCCAGCTCTCTCTTTTCATCCTTCGGACCGCTAAACACACTGCTCGCGTTCTTCAAGAACTGGGCCTTCCATTGGCTTATCTGATTCGGGTGGACCTCGAACTTGCTTGCGAGCTCGTTGAGCGTCATGGCTTCTTTGAGGGCTTCCAGTACAACTTTCGTCTTAAATACGTCGTCAAGGACGCGGCGGGATCGTTTGGCGGTGGTGACTGCTGCGGGATTTTTCTTGTTCATATCGGCTTCCATGGGTTGAATTTACCAATTGGAAACCAACTAACTCAAACAAAATTTCTGTTCGCTATTTTCAGACCGCTATAGTCCAAGAGTGGGTGTAATTTTTGGTAATGCGATTCCAGAAAACAAGTTTGTTTTTTATAAAATATTTCCGGGGAGTGCTTTTCTTGGGTTAAATTTGAATTGTGGATAGGACAAAAACAATGACGATTTTTGACACTCTTGATTATCGGGAATACCTTAAAGATTATTACGCCATACGGAAAGCGGAAAGGCGCTATTTTTCTTATAAGATGTTCGCCTCTGCGGTGTGTATGGATCAAAGCCATCTCGCCAAAATACTGATGGGGCATATGCACTTGCCTGTGGAAAAAATAGATGCTTTCTGCGATTATCTTCATCTGGAGGGAGCCGAGGCGCTTTATTTTGAAGCTCTGGTGCATTTTGGCCGGGCGAATACGGTTGCCGAAGCGGACATCTGGTTTGAGAAACTGCAAAAGATCCGACCACCGCAGTACCGTATTCTTCCGCGAGAGCAGTTGGAATATTTTGCCCATTGGTATGTCCCCGCAGTGCGGGCTCTTGCGGGTTGTTTGGAACGGGACGATGCGACACAGATCGCCGCACTTTTGGATCCTTCCGTTCCCCTTTCTGCGGTGGAGTCCTCCTTGACCGTGCTGTTTCGCCTTGGCCTTGTGGAAAAGATGCCGGACGGGAAATTGCGCTTGCATGAAGCGCATCTCGGAAGCGGGCGGAGTGTAGGGCTTGTGAGTGAAGCTTCGGCGATGCGTCTCCGGAACTATCACCGGGAAGTGCTCGAGATCGCTATGGATGCTTTGGAAAATGTGCCGCCGGTGGACCGGGATGTTAGTTCGCTGACGGTGGCTATTGACCGTTCGGCTTTTGAAGATATTCGCGCTTTGGCCCGCGAATTCCGGAAAGCCGTTCAGAAACGCATTGATCAAGTGACTGCGGCGGATCGCGTCTATCACATTAATCTTCAGATGGTTCCTGTGAGCCACTGTTCTTCCGATAAGGAGCATTTATGAAAACGGTTTTAAGCTTATGGTATATTCGGGTAATCTTTCTTTTTGAGGTATTCCTTTTTCTTTCGGGCTGCTCGCATGATACCGATGCGGACGGGAAGGGAAGTTCTACCGAGGCAGAGAATGCACTTGCTTTTGTTGTTGTGGATGAGAACGGTATTGCGAGAAAAGGTGTAGAAGCTGTTCTTTGCTCAACGCAGGTTCTTTGTGAATCGCCTGTCCGTGAGGATTCGTCTGATTCTTCGGGATCTGTTTTTATGGATAGCATTCCCGATGGTTCTTATTATCTTGTATGCACTCTGGATACGCTTCAGAAAAGTTTGCGGCTTTCCTTTGCAAATGGTGGTACACTGAATCTCGGGCGCGTGGAATTTTCGGCTTCCGGCCTTGCGATTCTGGACAGTGCGGATAACGATACGGCGGATACTACAGGAAAGTCTTTGTGGACAGGAACGTGGCTGTATCAGTCTGTAGATACCAATACGACTGAAGAAAGCATCACTACGGAACAGATTGCCTTTGTATTTGAAAAAGATAGCAGCCTCACTTACTGGAGTTACAGTTGGAAGGTGGGGTATGGATCCAATATTCTGCAATACGCGCCTTCGGAGTCTCTATTTGTAGAGGCGACATGGAATGATGCGGGCCTGGTGCTGGGGGCTTTTCCTGCTGCGGATTCAATTCTCGGCTTGATGAACGCTTCGCTTCCTGAATATGGCCTTGGCACTGCGCATGTCATTATGATGCCTGTAAAGAGCAATTCGGGGAAGGAAAAATGGACCTCTGGTTTCGTGTTCTCCTTCCAAGGGGATAGTATTTCCCTGCTGGGGGATGTGAAGGCGTTCAGCGGTTCTTCCGCGACTCTTGCTGGAAGCTCATGGACATACTTGAGCGATAACGGGGATAATGTTTCGGATGTAGTCCGGATGACCTTGAATGCGGACAGCTCCGCCACTTTAACTGTGGATGATGCCGTTTACTCCGATGGTACGTGGAGCGTGAGCGCCACGGGGAGAATGACCATTGCATGGAACAGCGGCGACTCCAGTATGGAAGGCTATTATGCCATACATGATGGTTTTCTGTGGATCATGGACTTGGATGATCCGGGTGTCTTCCATAAGCGGACGGAATAAGGCGGTGTAGGCCCCGCCCGGCTATTCTGTATAGAGCTTGTTTTGCTGCAGGGGCTTAGCTGCGGAACGATGTCTATTATTTCGATGTGTTGTAGGGAATTGCATGAAGATGCTTTCTTAGAGGGAATTTACGTTTTATACTGTTTACTGTGTTCTCTGCGGCGGCATGTCTGCTGATTGTTGCCGTTTTTCCTAAAAATTTTCAGAGTTCATTTCATTTAAAAAGGCTCTTTTTCACAAAAAAAAGGCAAAGACTACTTTTTTAATTGCATTTGCAAAAGTGTTTTGAAACTTATTAGTTGCAAAATTTGGAAAAATGTGCTATTTTTACTGCAAATAATTGTTTGCATAAAAAATGATATGAAACCGTGTCTTTTTAAAAACCGGAATCGAAAAATCCGGAAAATAAGCAGAGCATTTTGCCACATCACTATAGAGGTGGGAGCCCTTGGTGAAAGGCGCGTTTTAATAATGCCGGGATTTCGAAGGAGAGAAAATGGACAACAGACTAGTTTCTAAGGAGCATGATATGAAACATAAACTTGCCGTATTCGGCTTGTTTGTCGGCTGCGCGACCGGAGGCGCTTTTGCTGCACTCCCCTCAATAACGGTTTCGGATTTCGAACTTGCCGGAAAATATCAGTGCGATGCCACGGGAGACGGCAACATGTGGACCTTTGCCGATTCGCTGTCCTCGGTTACGAATGTGACTGCGGATGCGAATGGCAATCCCGTGGGGCTGCTGGTGAACGATCCCGATGGCTGCGTCTCCGGGGATGGTTATGCGAGGGTCGTGGTAGAGGAATCCTGTGTTTATAACCCGGGATATGGCTGTTCCCCAACGGCGGGTTTTGGTATCGGTTTTGGAAAGGATCTCTCCAGAACTTATGCGGATTCGGAAGATGCCGCCAATTACGGAGGGCGGAAAATCTATGATCTGACGGGACTTGACAGCATTGACTTCTGGGTGAAGGGAACGGCTCCCGGAGTGAATGCTTCGGATACGAACGGTTATTGGCGGATTCAGTTGCAATCTCCGGTGTTCAACCGGAAAACTTTCACAGACAGACGTGCCCAGAGTGGATATGACAATAATTACGGCTATAACATTCCCAAAAGCCGATTGAAAGCCAACACCTGGGTGCACATCGTGATTCCCGTGGACAGCTTGACGTTTTGGTATGGGAATAATGGTTGGGGCGATTTTATTAGACCGTCCAAGGATCTGGTGCTGCAATATGTCACAGGCGTGGAGTTCGTGGGTGTGGGTGAACACAATCAATGGATCGGTGATGGAATTAAGTTAAACGGGGAACTGAAGGTGGATAATCTGAGATTCGTTGGCCTGAGTGCCTTGAATCCGCAGGAAGGAGCCATCCCAAAGCTTGTTTCCGGCAATGTGAATTCAAAGACCACCTGGGGCCCCGGGCTGTATTATGTCATGGGGGACATTAATGTTTATGACACGCTCACCATTGAGCCCGGGACGCGCGTCGTCTTTCAGGGAAATTACAGCCTCAATGTGGCACAGAACAGTGATTGTGATTGGGATGAAGCCAGTAATTACGTGAAGTGTTTTTCGTTTTCAGGAGCTTTAGTGGCCAAAGGCACGGCAGCCGATTCCATCTATTTTACGGCGGCGGACACTTCTGTTGGCTGGGGCGGGTTGCAGTTTAGTGGTGGGGATGGCGACCTCCGTTATGCCTCATTCTCTTATGGGAAAAATAATCCGAGGCGCAATTATGGTAATGGAGGTTGCCTCTATGTGGGGACGGAATCCGTCAGCGTCGCGGATTCCCGTTTTTACCATTGCACGGCGGATGTTTATGGAGGGGAGAATTATGGAGGAGCCATTTATAACGGAGGCCAGTTATCCATATCGGGCAGTACGTTTGATGGGAACACGACGTCGGGGAGCGGCGGGGCGATTTATAATAGTGGTGGAAATCTGAATGTGTCCCGCTCTCAGTTCTTTAGAAATTCCGGAAATGTTGCGGTTCTATATAATATTGGAACGGCTTCTATCTCCTCGAGTCTTTTTGCTTATAATGTGGCGACTT
>Ga0172377_10008849_pt1 | contig 10331 bp, 8 predicted proteins | sample Pumphouse3metaG_FD_119749 | JGI IMG/M metagenome (GOLD analysis project Ga0172377, IMG submission 119749) | Leachate microbial communities from a municipal landfill in Southern Ontario, Canada - Pumphouse #3 metaG | ecosystem: Engineered > Solid waste > Landfill > Unclassified | place: Canada... | reverse complement strand
GGGTGAAACAGTGAAACAAAACTCATTATCAGATATATAGTAAATTTAGGCATGAAACAAATGTTAAAATCTATTAAGAAATCAAAAAAAAGGGTTTCAAATTATTTTTAATAAATAAAGGGACACGACTTGGCACTAAGTAAACTTGTCTTAGTGCAAGTGTGCAAGTTGCCAGAAAACATAAAATAACGGCTTTTGACGGCCTTAAATGTTTTGAGGTGTAGATGGAATAAGGCTCAGGAGATAAGTCGGAAAATAGGCTCTATGATTGAAATTTCGGATATATTGGAAAACATAGCCACTCTTAGGAAAAGTAAAAGGTAAAAGGTAAAAAGTAAAAGGGAAAAAGTTTTTTTATTAAGAAATAAAATATTTATAGGGGATATATTTTGTGTCGATTATTCTTCTATAATCTTAATTTTTTAGTATTAATTCAACTATGTTTTCTACGTGTTGGGTGTGGGGGAACATATCCACTGGTTGTATTCTGTGGACTGTGTATTTTGCGGATAGCAATTCTATATCTCTTGCTTGGGTTGCTGGGTTGCAACTTATATATATTATTTTCTTTGCTTCAATTTCTAAAAGTTGGTCTATTACGTTTTGAACCATTCCTGCTCGTGGTGGGTCTGTTATGATTAGGTCTGGCTTTCCATTTTCTTCAACAAAGGCTGAATTTAATACCTTAGACATATCGCCTGCAATGAATTTTGTGTTGTTGAGGTTGTTTGCTTGGGAGTTGTGTTTGGCATCGTCTATCGCTTGCTCCACGTATTCTATTCCCACAACTTTTTTAACGTAAGGTGCAACAAAATTAGCTATTGTTCCTGTTCCTGTGTAGAGGTCGTAAACTATATCGTCTTCGTTTAGCTCTGCAAACTCAATTGCTTTTGAATATAACACAAAGGCTTGAAGGGAATTGGTTTGATAGAATGATTTTGCTCCTATCTTAAACTTTAGTTTATCTCTATCTTCTTTAAAGGCTGGCATATATTCTGTTATATGGTCGTTGCCCTTAAAGCATATTATGTCTTGGTCGTATAGGGTGTCGTTAAACTTTGTGTTGATGGCATACATCAATGATGTTATTTCTGGGAACTGTTTTGAGATTGCTTCCAGCATTGGAGAAATTACTTCTGACTCTTGAGCAAATACAACAATAACCATTAGTTCATTATCGTAGGTTGAACGAATAATTATGTTGCGTAGTAGTCCTTGATGCTCTCTTATGTCGTAATAGCTAAGGTTGTTTTCATTAGAATACTGGCGGATGAAGTTTCTGATTAGGTTTGAGGGTTCTCTTTGTAGGGCACAGTATTCGATGTCTAAAACCTTATCGAAGAAACCACTAACATGAAATCCCAATCCCTTGCGTGAGGTGTTAGGCTCAAGTGTTTGAATGTCTTCTTGGGTAAACCATCGTTTGGTTGAAAAGGTAAATTCTAATTTATTGCGATAGAAGAATTGTTTTTCAGATCCAATAATATTATTTGCCTTTGAACAATCGATATGACCTATTCGTTGAAGGGCATCAATAACTTGCTTGTTTTTGAAAAACAGCTGGTCTTCATATTTCATTGTTTGCCACTTACAACCGCCACAAACCCCAAAATGAGGGCACATTGGCTCAACTCTTTTGTCGGATAGCTTGTGAAATTTTATAGCTCTTGCTTGTGCAAAGCTTTTTTTCTTTTTAATAATTTGCACATCAACAATGTCGCCTGGAACAACAAAGGGAATAAAAATAACAAGCTCATTATGTTTAGCAATAGAGTTTCCTTCGCTTGCGGCTTCAATAATCTCTAAGTTCTCTATAATCTCTTGTGTCCTTTGTTTTTTCAATTTCATCGGTGCTATGTATGATTGCTAAATGAAATAAAAAAGAAGCATTGATTGTTTTTTCAAAAACAATGCTTCTTATAATATCTCTAATTAAAAGAATAAATTCTATTTCTCGTCAGAAACAGTAAGCTTTTTTCTACCGTTACGTCTGCGATTAGCTAATAATCTACGACCATTTGCGGTTGCCATTCTGGATCTGAATCCGTGCTTGTTTACTCTTTTTCTGCGTGAAGGTTGGTACGTTCTTTTCATCTTAATTTCTTTTTTTCAGAGTGCAAAAGTACAATATTTATTTTTAACAACAAATATATTAGCAATTTTTTATTTTCTTTTGTTTCTTTTTGAACATTTGGAAAGAATAATTTATATTTGCAAATTCAAATTTGATAGAATTGGGTAAGGAAAAACTACAAAAAAAGTTATGGATACAGCTTTTATAAACAAATTAATGATTTTAAATGATAAGGATTATGATGGACAGATGCATCATAGTTTGTCACGAACCATTGAAAAGTATCCATATTTTTCACTACTCTACTATTATTATGCTAAAGGGTCAAAAACAATAGGACAAAATATCAACCATAACCTTTCTCTTGCCTCACTATATTCTCCTGACAGAAAACGTTTGCAAGAATTTTTAGATGAAAAAATAGCATTTCAATTCACAACCGAAACTCCTTTGGCTTCAAATATGGATAAGATAAATGCTAAAATTGAAGAATTAAAAAAGCTCTATCCATCTAACCCAGAACTCCACACCAAGCTTCAAGGCAACGACATAATTCAGGAAATTGACTCCTACTCTGAGCCCGATGTTTCAAGCACCCCAACAAAAGCCGAATTGGTTGAAAGATTTATTAAGATTGAAAACCCTAAGGTTAAAAACTTTGAACAGGACAAGGTTAGTCAAAGTGTTAATGAATTGGTTAAGAAAAGTGTTGTTGATGAATATGAAATTGTGACAGAAACAATGGCAAAAGTGTATATAAAGCAAGGAAATTATGATAAGGGGATTAAAATTTATAGGCAATTAATTTTGGCTAATCCAGAAAAAAGTATTTACTTTGCAAATCAAATTAAAAAAATAGAAGAAAATAAATAAGTAAAAACAAAGACATTATGTTCGTAGTTATTTCAGTTTTAATACTAATAGTATGTTTGTTCTTAGGTTTAATAGTACTAATCCAAAATAGTAAGGGTGGTGGTTTAGCAGCCAATTTCCAATCTCAAAGTCAAATTATGGGAGTAAGAAAAACAGCTGATTTCTTAGAACAGGCTTCTTGGGGACTTGCCGTAGGACTATTAGTTCTATGTTTTGCAGCAACAGCTTTTATGCCAGGAAAAAATATGGGCGACAATAAAGGAACAGAACTTAACCCAACAAAGGTTAACACAAACATGCCTGCTCCTCAAAAAGCTCCAACACAAGCTCCTCAACCAATTCAACAATAGGATAAGATATTTAATTTTTCATAATTTGGTTTTTTAAGAGAGTCATCATTTTTTTGATGGCTCTTTTTATTTTCAACAAAAACTTTTCCATTTCTGACGTTTTGTCATATTAATTCATATTAATTTACTTTGGCACATTTATCGTTTACTTAGTAAACATGAAAACAATAATATTATAAAACATAATAAAAATATTAATAACTTAAACTAAAAGAATTATGACAAAAATTAATGTAAAACCCTTAGCTGATAGAGTTTTGGTGAAAGCAGCTGAGGCTGAAACAAAAACTGCTGCAGGAATCATTATTCCCGACACAGCAAAAGAAAAACCAAGCAAAGGTGTAGTTATTGCAGTTGGTGAAGGCAAAAAAGATGAACCAATGACAGTGAAAGTAGGCGATCAGGTTCTTTATGGTAAGTATTCAGGAACTGAAATTACTGTTGATGGAACTGATTATTTGATTATGAGAGAAAGCGATATTTACGCAATACTATAATCATAAAAAGAAATTAAGTTTAATAACTCAAAAATAATAAAAAAATGGCAAAAGATATTTTATATAATGTTGAAGCACGTGAACAACTACGTTTGGGAGTTGATGCTTTAGCAAATGCAGTTAAGGTTACATTAGGACCTAAGGGAAGAAATGTTTTGATAGACAAAAAATATGGTTCTCCACACATAACAAAAGACGGAGTAACTGTTGCAAAAGAAATTGAATTAAAAGACCCAATTCAAAATATGGGAGCTCAATTGGTTAAGGAAGTTGCTTCAAAAACAGCTGACCAAGCAGGTGACGGAACAACAACAGCAACTGTTTTAGCACAAGCTATTGTTAATGCAGGAATAAAGAATGTTACTGCAGGAGCTAATCCAATGGACTTAAAACGTGGGATAGATAAAGCAGTTACTGCAGTTATTGCTGACTTAAAAAAACAATCTCGTTCAATTGGTGATGCAAAAGAAAAAATTGAACAAGTTGCAACAGTATCTGCCAACAATGACTCTTTCATAGGAAAGAAAATTGCAGAAGCAATGGAGAGAGTGAAAAAAGAGGGTGTAATTACCATTGAAGAAGCTAAAGGAGTTGAAACAGAGGTTAAGGTTGTTGAAGGGATGCAATTTGATAGAGGATATCTTTCTCCATATTTTGTTACCGACACAGAAAAAATGGAAGTAGTTTATGAAAATCCATTTATCTTAATCTACGACAAGAAAATTTCTAATATGAAGGAATTCCTCCCTGTTTTGGAAAAAGTTGTTCAAACAGGTCGTCCACTTCTAATTATTGCTGAAGACTTAGACGGAGAAGCAATAGCAACCCTAATTGTAAACCGTTTGAGAGGAAACTTAAAAATTGTTGCAGTTAAGGCACCAGGCTTTGGAGACAGAAGAAAAGAAATGTTGGAAGACATTGCAATACTAACAGGTGGAGTTGTTATTTCTGAAGAAAAAGGATATAAATTGGAAGATGCATCACTTGAAATGTTAGGTTCTGCAGACAAAATAACAATTGATAAAGATAACACAACAATAGTTTCTGGTCATGGAGAAAAGCCATTGATTGAAGCAAGAGTTAATCAAATTAAATCTCAAATTGAAAAAACAACTTCAGACTACGACAGAGAAAAACTTCAGGAAAGACTTGCAAAATTAGCAGGTGGAGTTGCAGTAATTTATGTTGGAGCAGCCTCAGAGGTTGAAATGAAAGAAAAGAAAGACCGCTTTGATGATGCCCTTCATGCAACAAGAGCTGCAATTGAAGAAGGTATTATTCCTGGAGGAGGAGTTGGATACTTAAGAGCAATTAAATCATTAGATAAGCTTAAGGGTGAGAATGAAGATGAAGATACAGGAATTCAAATTGTTCGTCGTGCACTTGAAGAACCATTACGTCAAATTGTTGAAAATGCAGGCTTGGAAGGAAGTGTTATTGTTAACAAAGTTAAAGAACTTAAGGGTGATAATGGTTTCAATGCAAGAACAGAGGTTTATGAAGACCTACACCAATCGGGAGTTGTTGACCCAACAAAGGTGGCAAGAATTGCACTAGAAAATGCAGCATCAATTGCAAGTATGATTCTAACAACAGAATGTGTGCTTTCAGAAATAAAGGAAGAAACACCTCAAATGCCACAAGCTCCAGGAATGGGCGGAATGGGTGGAATGTACTAAACAACATATTTCATAAGAAAATTAGCCTCCTTAACATTAATGTTGGGAGGCTTTTTTTATTAATAGAAAAAATAATATCTTTGCAACTTAAATCAAAAACCTAAAACCAACATGATACAAAGAATTCAAACTTTATGGTTAGCATTTGTTATAATAGTAACAGGAGCGAGCTTTTTCTTCCCAATTGTAGATTTTGCATTCGATTTCAAATCAATGCCAACTATTCAACACTACGGACTTTTACCTCAAGAATCAACACCTGACAGCCAACAATTCATCCAAATTACTCCAGCTTGGAGTTTAGTTTTTATGCAAATAGGAGTGTCTATAATTGCTCTAATATCAATATTTTTATATAAAAACAGACAAGTTCAACTAAAGTTTGTTGCAAGTGGACTTCTTTTAGTAACCATTTATATAGCTTTTTTGTTTTTTGTGAAAATTGATGGATTAGAAAAAGCAATTCAACAAGAATACTCGATGCCTCAAATAATTTATAACAAAATTTCAATATCATTTCCAGTTCTCCAACTGCTTCTATTCATAATTGCCCAAAGAGCTATTAGAAAAGATGATAGATTGGTGCGCTCTTCTGATAGATTAAGATAGAGTTATAAATTAAACAAATAATTTTTTTTTAGCTTTTCTTAATTAAGGAAAGCAATTCTTTCATTTCTTGCATCTTTGTTAGATAAGCAATAGAGGTATATATAGTTACTCCGAGAATAACTCCCAAAAGAAGCTTAATTATTAGGTTTGTTTCTAAATAATTTAGTGAATAAACCGCAACTCCCATTATAGCAGATAGTACAAATATTTTAAGCAAGTCTTTGATTTGATCTGTTATTTTAAACTCAATTAGTTTGGATGCAAAATATGTGTTGAGCATAAGGTTTATGGCTGCATAAACAATCAAACTCAAACAAACATAATATATTCCAAAAGGTAAGCTGATAAAAAGTAAGGCTATCCCTATTATTTTCTTAACAATTTCTAATTTAAAGAACATATCGCTACGTCCCTTAACTTGCATAAGGTTTTGATTTATGGCGTTAAGAGGGTAGAACATATAGTAAATGCAAAGTATTTGTAGAATAGGAACTACTCCCTTCCATTTGTCTGTTAAAACAATAATTATGAATGGTTCTGCCATTGCAGCGAGGCCGAGCATTAGTGGAAAAATTATAAATGCTGAAAGTCTTATATATTTTCTATACACATTTTTAAGTCTTTGGTTGTCGTCTTGAATTGAAGACATAATGGGGTATGACACTCTCCAAATTATTCCTGTTAGATTGGATGAAGGAAATTGAGCAAACTGGTCGGCTCTTGAATAATAGCCAAGTGTGGTTGCGGAAAATTGTTTTCCAATAACAAGGGTGTAGAGGTTAAGATAGATGGTGTGTAGGAGGTTGGCTGAAAGAATTTTTGAACCGAAACTGAATAATTTTTTAAAGGATTGCTTTGAAAACACTTTCTTTGGTCGCCAAGGTTCAAAATACCAAAATAATGATGTTTGAATTATGTTTATTGTTGTAAATTGAAAAACCAATGCCCAAACTCCATAGCCCTTATAAGCTAAAACAATTCCCACAACTGCTCCCACACAAACTCCAATCAGAGAAGCTTTTGCCTGAGTTTTAAAATCAATATTTATTGTGAGGATTGCCTTTTGAACAACTTGAAATGATAGGATTATAAGATTTATTGACATTACTTGAATTACCAATTTAAGCTTAGCAATGTTGTAGAAATCAGATATTAAAGTTGAGCTAAAGAAGAATATTAGAGCAAGAAATATACCTACTGTTATGTTGAAATAGAATACTGTTGAGTAGTCGGTTTCATTTCTGTCTTTTTTTTGAATTAATGCATTACTAAATCCTCCATCGGTGAAGGTTTGTGCAAGTGCCATAAAAATTGCAAGCATGCTAATTAATCCATAGTCGGATGGAAATAGAAGACGTGCAATTATAATTTGAACAAAAAACTGAACAATTTGGACTGAAAATCTTTCAATTGCACTCCAAATAACCCCATTTACTGTCTTTTGTTTTATATCCATCAATTGCAAAATTAATATAATTATACTAATGGCAAACTAAAAAATAATTATATTTGCAGATTAATTGAACTATTAATTTTAAGTAGATTATTTATGTTTAACACAAAATACATTTTCGTTACAGGGGGAGTAACCTCTTCTTTAGGAAAAGGAATTATGGCCTCTTCACTTGCTTTGCTGCTAAAACTCAGAGGATATTCGGTTACTATCCAAAAGCTCGACCCTTATTTGAATGTTGACCCAGGAACCCTCAATCCATACGAACACGGAGAATGTTTTGTGACCGAAGATGGAGCTGAAACGGACCTTGACCTTGGACATTATGAACGTTTTACAAATGTTAGAACATCTCAGGCTAACAATGTTACAACAGGCAGAATTTACCAAACCGTTATTGAAAAAGAAAGAAAGGGAGATTATCTTGGGGGAACGGTTCAAGTTATTCCACATGTTACTGATGAAATTAAAAGAAGAATTCAAATACTTGGAAACACCAACAAATACGACTTTGTAATAACAGAGCTTGGTGGTGTTGTTGGAGATATTGAATCTTTGCCATTTATTGAATCGGTTCGTCAGATGAAATGGGAATTAGGAAAAAATGTTGTAGTTATTCACCTAACCTACATTCCGTATCTTGCTGCAGCAGGAGAATTAAAAACAAAACCTACTCAACACTCTGTTAAGGAAATGTTGGAACAAGGAGTGCAACCAGACATAATTGTTTGCCGAACTGAACATAAACTTCATGAAGGGATTAAAGATAAAATAGCACTCTTTTGCAATGTAGATAAAAACAATGTTATTGAATCTATGGATGCACCAACCATTTATGAGGTGCCTCTAAATATGTTGAAGGAAAAGCTTGACATACAGGTTCTAAATCTTTTGGGAGTTAAAGCACAAGGAGAACCAAACCTTGAAAAATGGAAAAGTTTTCTCTATAAACTCAACAATCCAATTAATGAAGTTAATATAGGCTTAATTGGTAAATATGTTGAATTGAAGGATGCCTATAAATCAATTTCAGAATCATTTATTCACGCAGGAGCCTCTCTACAATGTAAGGTTAAATTAAAACTAATACATTCCGAACTATTGGAAAAGAGTGAACAAATATGTGTTGAAGAGCTTAGTGGATTGGATGGAATATTGGTTGCCCCTGGTTTTGGAGCTCGTGGCATTGAAGGAAAATTATGTGCAATAAAATATGCAAGAGAAAACAATATACCTTTCTTTGGAATATGTTTGGGAATGCAAATGGCAGTTGTTGAATTTGCAAGAAATGTTTTGAAAATGAAAGATGCTCATTCAGTTGAAATGCTTCCAAGCACAAAACACCCAGTAATAGACATGATGGAAGAGCAAAAGAAAATAACAAATATGGGAGGAACTATGCGTCTTGGAGCCTACCCATGTAAGTTGAAGAAAGGCTCAAAGATTTATAATGCTTATGGTCAAGAAAACATATCAGAGCGTCATCGTCATCGCTATGAATTTAATAATAAATTCCTAAAAGACTTTGAAGAGGCAGGAATGATTGCAACAGGAATAAACCCAGATTCAAGTCTTGTGGAAGTTATTGAACTAACCAATCATCCATACTTTATTGGGGTTCAATTTCATCCTGAATATAAATCAACAGTTGAGGAACCACATCCACTATTTATTTCCTTCATTAAAGCAGCAATGAAAAAATAAAGAAATAAACTTTAAACTATGAGTGTTGAAGCCATAGCTCTAATAATCTTTATTCTAACATATATTGGAATTGTATTTACACGACTTCCAAACGTAAATATTGACAGACCCTCAGCAGCTTTCACAGGAGCAGTTCTTATGATTTTGTTGGGGGTTATTAGTTTGGAAGATGCGGTTAGGGCAATAGATTATAATACCATAACCCTATTGCTTGGGATGATGATAATTGTTTCAACCCTAAAAATAGAAGGGTTTTTCTCACTTTTGGCCTCAAAAACCATATCCTATGCACAAACCAGAACCAAACTACTTATTCTAATTGTATTTATTACAGGGATAGCCTCAGCATTTTTAGTGAATGATGCCGTAGTTCTCCTTTTCACACCAGTTATTATTTCAATTTGCATCAAATCCAATCTTAATCCCGTCCCATTCCTAATTGCAGAAATTCTATCCTCCAACACTGGCTCTGTGATGACAATAACAGGAAATCCTCAAAATATGTTGATAGGAATAAACTCAGGAATATCATATTTAGATTTTATGATAAACCTGCTTCCCATTTCAATTCTTGGAATGATATTAATAATAATTATTGTTAAACTATTCTATAAGAAAACCTTTTCCGATTCAACACCACTTCACTATCATTCCCAATTTGTGTATTCATTCAAAAAAATGAAACGCTCCCTAATAGTGTTTTTGCTGGTTGTTGTAGGTTTTTTTGTGGGCTATCTGTTCAATTTATCAATTCCAATGGTAGCACTAAGTGGAGGAGCTCTAATAATGCTTATTGGAAAAGCAAAACCCTCAAATGTTATTAAGGATGTTGATTGGGTGCTGTTGCTTTTCTTTGCCTCGTTGTTTATTGTTGTAGGTGCAGTTCAAAATATTGGATTATTGGACAGGTTTTTGGAGATAGAGCTTACAGAAAATGCAAAAGGAATATTAGGCCTACATGGACTTAGTCTTTTTATGACACAAATAGTGAGCAATGTTCCCTACAATGTGCTTATGATTCCAATAATGGAAGTTGTGGATAGTGAAAAATTGTGGCTTTGTTTAGCATCAAGTTCAACACTTGCAGGAAAT
>Ga0172377_10008848_pt1 | contig 10331 bp, 10 predicted proteins | sample Pumphouse3metaG_FD_119749 | JGI IMG/M metagenome (GOLD analysis project Ga0172377, IMG submission 119749) | Leachate microbial communities from a municipal landfill in Southern Ontario, Canada - Pumphouse #3 metaG | ecosystem: Engineered > Solid waste > Landfill > Unclassified | place: Canada... | reverse complement strand
TTAAGGGACTCGGTCTTGTAGAACGTGGTTCCATCCGCATTGATGCACACAGGACGGCGAGGATCCCTGCCCATGCCACTCTTGAGCACGGCTGCAGAGAGATTCGCCGCAGTAAGCTTTGCCGCCTTGGCTATCAAGGAATCAATGATTATCCAAAGGGCAAGTTGGTCATCCTCGTTACCCTCGGTACATCTGACCAGCGCATACTCACTATTGAAAGGCATCTCCAGATAATTGCTCATTACGGGAGTCGATAGAGGCTTGCAGGTGGCAAATCGTTGAGCGAATGAAGAGGAGAGGACTCCCTCCTCGCAGGCTTTATCCAAGACCAACTCGCACTGCGGCCCTAGATAGGCCCCACTGATCATCTTCTCCATGTGATATTGCTCGGGTTTCTTCGTGGAAGCGAAGAAAAGCTCATCCAGCTTGCCACATTTGACATTGAAGTTGCCGCTCTCTATATTTACGATCTGCTTACCTTTGGGAAGGTTCCCGATCTTCTTGATATTCGCATTATCCTCGGTATAGGCGACATTGGTGCCGGTTCCAAGGATGAAGCCGATATAACTATCATAGGCTTTGCATTTTTCCGCAGCCTGGCCGGCAAGCAGGGTGGCCACAGTGTCATTGAGCACCGCCACTTTCTTGTTTGATACATCATGACCACGACGGGCAAGTTCCTCAAGAAGACTGGCTCCGACAGGCTTGCCAATCACTTCGGGAGCCTTGATCTCCTTGCTGAACATAATGGGAATACCGTCATGTCCACTGGTGATAGTCGCCGCATACGAGAAACAGAACCCGATATGGTCGCTCTTGTCGATCAGACGTTCCACCTGGTCGGCGAAAACACCAAAGAACTGCTGTGCGGAGACTTCGCTCTTGATACCTGGCATGGAGGTCTTTTGAAAATCACTAATTATCGCCTTCCCTTCCTCGTTGAATCTGACAAGACAAGTACGAAAATTGGTTCCTCCCGCATCAAGGACAATGACATCCTCATTGAGGGGAATGCTTTCTTGGACTTGGGTATAGGTCGCTATCATGGGAAGGGAACTGCTGTTCTCCCGGGTCAAACCTGATTCCATTTCCTCTTCAAACTGCTTCAGCAGGGAATGCATCTCGACACAATCGGGACTTACCCCCCAGCTCTTCAGGAATTCTTGTGTACGAGAGATGATATCACTCATAATCCACACCTCCAATTGTGATGATTATTCTAAATATGAGAACCTTCAGTGTCTACACACCAGTGGCCTCCAATTGTTTTGGCTTGATGGACAGCCCTTGTTCCTTGGTATTTGTTATCTCAAACGTTCCCTTGACATGGACAGGCATTGACAGCCGGCTTCCTCTCACCCACACATCCACCAAGGTCTCAATCGGCTCAAGTGGCTTGGCGGTAAGAACAGAACTGAAAATATCGGACAACCCCAGCCCGACCGGGAAGAGAGGCACCACTGTTCCAGTGAGCAAGGCTTCCCCTTCTTTCCAGTCATGGACTGTCAGGTAAGTCCTGGCCAGTTTGTCCAGGGGACCGCTTGCACTGGATACCAGCTGGGAAAACCAGTTGCCATTCTCTTGAGGTGGAGGAATGACTGCAAGATAGTGAGAGAGATCACTTTGGGACAAGATAAGGGAACTTGGCAATGCCTGTCTTTCCTCCTTGGCAAGAGTGCATCCAGGCAGGATGTACTGGGGCGAAGCGACATACCCTGCACAATTGACAATGCAACTATCAGTGATTGCCGCAACAGCAACAATGACATCATTTTGAGAGGGAGAAGCAAAAATGGAGCTGCAAAAGACGCCACAAAGAAAAACCACCAACCATTTTTTCATAGGACTATCCTACCACAGGAAGGGCCAAATATGGTATCATTGATTCATGCAAATATCCAAACCCACCTTGCTTTGGTATGACCTTGAGACTTTCGGCCTTAATACACGATATGACCGCATTGCACAATTCGCCGCCCAGCGTACAGATATGGAGCTTAACCCAATCGGGGACAGCATCGTACTCTATGGAAAAGTCAGCGACGACTATCTTCCGGATCCCTTGGCCTGCCTGCTTACCGGCATCACCCCCTCTGATACGGAAAAAGGGCTTTGCGAATATGAATTAATCCAACGAATCAACAAGGAGTTCTCTGTTGCAAACACCACGGTATGTGGTTTCAACAATATCAATTTCGATGATGAGATGATTCGTAGCGCATTGTATCGTAATTTTTTTGATCCCTACGAACGAGAATGGAAAAATGGTTGCTCCCGCTGGGATATCATAGATTTGGTGAGAGCGGCCCACGACCTGAGGCCAGAAGGAATCCTCTGGCCCCCCAAGAATCCAGAGAACGGGAATCCTGTATTCAGGCTTACCGAATTGACCAAGGCCAACAATATTGAGCAAAAGGGGGCCCATGATGCCATGGTGGATGTCAATGCGACCATCGCTATAGCCAGACTCCTCAAAAACAAGCAGCCAAAACTTTATGACTACTACTTCAAGCTTCGCAAGAAGGAGGCGGTCAAGCAGGTGGTCAGAACTCCTTTTGGAGAGCCGGTGCTCTACACGGCAAGTCGTTTCACCAATCCTAATGGATGTTCAGCCATGATAGTCCCGCTCACCCCTGCAAAGGATATGAGCAATTCATTCCTTTGTTTTGATTTGAGCAAGGACCCCACAAGTTTGTTCACGGCAACAAGTGAACAGATAAAAGCGACGGATGGTTTGTTTTTGCTGGCAACCAACCGCTGTCCCTTTGTCACCGCCATATCGCCCGTGTTCCCTGACGAGGGAATGCTCACCAAACTCGGTATCAACAAGACTTCCTGCATGGCAAGATATAATCTAATCAAAGAACAGAATTCCTTGATCCTTACGCTCAGGGAAATCAGCTCAAAAGAGGATTACAAGGATGTCGATGACACTGATTTTGAGATTTACAGCGGAGGATTCTTCAGTGACTTTGACAAGAACCAGTTCATTCTTATCCATCAGGCCCAGCCGGGAGAAAGACTTTCCCTGAATATCAAATTCCAAGACAAAAGAGTCTTTGAGATGCTTTTCCGGCATATAGGACGCAACTATCCTGAGGTGCTAACCGAAGAGCAACAACGTCAATGGAAGAGCTTCTGCGCAAACCGCATTCTCAATCCCCCAGGGAACATAATGATAAACTGGGATTTCTTCAACAGAAAGATTACGGAAAGAATGGAGAGCAATGAGACTGAGCCGAAACAAAAGCTCATCCTCTCCAAGCTCAAGGACTACAAAGACAAATTAGCCCTTCGTATTTTCTCCTGACAAAACCTTCCCCGTCCCTCGTATACGTGAGCAATTGCTTACGTATCTTTTTTTACGTGAGAAAAAAGTGCCGTTTCCTCTATTTCCAACTGAAAACCCTCTTGCCGAATTCTCTTTCAATCAGTAGCATCAGCCCGACATGAAAGGAAAAAGAATCAGAAAAGCCACTCCCTATCTTTATTTGGTACCGGCCTTGTTGCTGGCATTCCTTTTTTGTTACCGGCCTTTCTTCCTTACTATTCTTGACAGTCTCTATAATGTCTCCCTTAACGGAGTTCGTCTCAAGTTCGTGGGATTATCAAACTACCGAAGACTGTTTGCAAGCGAAAGCTTTCATGACAGCTGGAACAACACCTTGCGCTTCACCGCCATTTTCGCTCCTGTCAATCTCGTGATCACCTTCTCCTTGGCTCTGCTGTGCAATACAAACACAAAAGCCTCACGTCTGAGCCATACGCTGATTATCCTTCCCATGGCAGTGGCCATGAGCAGTGCCGTGCTCATACTCAAGACCATCTTCGATCCGAACGTAGGTGTGCTCAATGTAATACTTAATAAGGACATCCAATGGTTCAGCACCGCCCGTGATGCGATGAGCATGCTGGTGGTCGTTGGTCTGTGGCTTGATATCGGATTCGATTTCCTTCTTTTCAGTGCCAGTCTCAGGAACATCCCCAAAGACCTTGAGGAAGAGGCAAGTCTGGAAGGCGTCTCAATCTGGGAACGTCTCAGATATCTCGAGATTCCTCTCAGTGCGCCGATACTTGTATTCGTACTCAGTAACAATATCAAGGACGCCATGCTGATGGTGTCCCCTGTGATGATACTCACTGAAGGTGGTCCTTATCGTTCCACTCAGACATTGGTGTATCAGATGTATCTGGAGGGTTTCAAAGGGGGGAACATCGCCCTAGGGTCGGCCATCGCCACAATCGTGTTCCTCGCGACATTCCTCTTCCTCTTGATCTTGCTTGCATTCCAAAAAAGGCGGGTGTATTTCCAATGAGCAAAACCATCCGCAGCATCCTTTCCCTCTTGTTGGCCCTAATTATCATCTTCCCAATCCTCTATTGCTTCAGCGCGTCGTTGTTCGCACGTACGGACTTTAGCACGAGCCCTGCCAGATTCTTGCCCACCACAGTCACTTTCTCCAACTATGCAAGGGCTTTCAAGGCATCAAACCTGGCACGTTTTCTTGTCAATTCTCTAATTTGTGCCACCGTCGGGACCTTCTTGAGAATGTCCATCTCCCTGTTCAGCGCTTACAGCCTTACCATGTTCCATTATAAAGGACGATATGCCCTGTTTATCATCATCATTGCCACCATGTTGCTGCCAGGAGACGCCCTGCTTATCCAAAACTATGTGACAATACAACGCCTTGGACTGACCGATACCTACCTGGGACTGATCAGCACCAGTCTGCTGGCCCCCACCAGCATTTTCATTCTCAGGCAATTCTTTCTCACTGTCAGCAAGGAATATCGCGAGGCGGCCTACTTGGAGGGTTGCTCGGATACTCGCTTCATGGTCACCTTGCTTATTCCTATGAGCCAAAGTCTCATCGTAGCCTTAACCGTGCAATCCTTCATTCAGATATTCAATGATTACCTATGGCCCTTGCTTGTCACCAACTCAGAGATGATGCGCACTGTGCAGGTTGGTATAACGATGCTGGGATTCTCCGAATCCTTTGACTATGGGCCACAATTCGCCGCCATGGCGACGTTGATGTGCCCGATGCTTATATTGTTCATCGTATTCAGGAAAAAGATTTACGAAGGGGTCAGCACCCGCTTCTCAGGAAGGTAAGAAAATGAAAAGAAGATCTATTGGATTTTGCATTGTATTGTTGATGGCTCTCGGCCTTTTCGCCCAAGGCAAGAAGGAGAACGATACCCAGGGAATCACCACCATCACTTGGTGGCATTCCAATTCGGGACTGCTCCAGGAAGCCACGGACGCGATGGTCGGTAGGTTTAATGAGACCATAGGGAAGGAACAGGGAATCAAGGTACAGGCGGTGTACCAGGGCAAGGCGAGCGATGTACTTACCAAGATAAAGGCGATTGATCAAGGAGGAAACAACTCGTCCTTACCGGATCTTGTCCAGTTGGATGCCCAGGCCATCCTGGATATCAGGGATAATCCTGTCTTGATCGATGCCGAGACCCTTGCCAAGGAAAACAACTACGATCTTTCCCAGATTGTTGAGTCTGCCCGTCTTTCCCAGACATACAAGGGCAAGATGATCGGCATGCCGTTCAACAGCTCCACAATCCTGCTTTACTACAACAAGACAGCCTTCGACCAGGCGGGTATCAAGGAAGCTCCAAAGACACTTGACGAGCTTGCCACTGATTCACAGAGGCTTCTTCTCAAAGATGACAAGGGGACAATCCTCCGTTACGGATTCAGTGGAGTACCCACCACCTACGAGCTGTGCGCCTGGCTTGGCCAGCAAAACGGCTTGTCTCTTATCTGCGACATGAACAATGGGCACGATGGCATCCCGCAAAAAATGCTTTTCGATAGCAATGGCACCATGGATAATTTTCTTACTAAATGGAAACAACTGTATGCCACAGGAGCTCTGGATACCGCAACAAGTGGCATCAGCGCAAGCTTTGCCAGTGGAAAGACCGTCATGATGGTGGCCTCCACTAGCCAGCTCACCACAACACTTGAGATGATTGGTGACCGTTTTGAACTCGGAGTTGCAAACCTGCCCGCCGTCGATGACAAAGCCACCGGGGGAGTGAATATCGGAGGCGGGGCATTGTATACCCTTGATAATGCCAGCAACCACAGCAAGGAGACCTGGCAATTCGTACAATTCGCTGTCTCAGCGGAAGAACAACTGGCCTGGCATATCGCCACTGGATATTTCCCTGTCAATTCAGGGACGTATGAACTGGATGCCTTTAAGCAACATGTCCAGGATAATCCACTTTTCGGAATTGCCATCAAACAGATGCGTGAAAGCAATCCTCAATTGCAAGGTATCTGGGTACCCTCAAGTTATCAGATATATTATGCATTCCAGAGTGGCATACTCAAGATGCTTACCGAAAACAAGGATGTGCACGAAACCACTCTTTCCCTGGCAAAGGAAATCGATGGATATTTGACTGATTATCTGAACATGCAGGCGACTAAATAGAATCCGTCTGCTTGGCAAAGCGACATTTCTGACGGAAGGAACACTCCTGGCAACCACTGCCAGGACATTGTTGCCAGTCCATGTCGCTTTGCAACTGCCTGATATGCCAGGAAAGATCATCTATCCTCTTCTCCAGTACTGCTTGCTTTGCCATGGCCTCTGAAAGTTTGTAACGGTACTGGCGGAGCAATTCCTCACGTCGCTTTGAACCATCACTATCACCCGGACCGAGACTGATGATTGTCTTAATCTCTTCCAAGGAAAAATCCAATTCCTTGAGTTCAAGAATTCGCTTCAGGTATACCAAGTCCCTATCGGTATAAGTCCTTTGTCCACCTTCCGAGCGACCTTGAGTCTTGAGCAACCCCAGGTCCTCATAATAACGGACGGTACGGACGGTCACGTTGGCATATCTTGCTAATTCTCCGATGCGATAGGTTTGCATGCCTTATTTGTAGCATATCAGGGGAAAACTGTCCATGTTGAATCAAAATCCCCAATTCCATGGCACATAAGAATATGAAATACGAAGAAAACAAACTCCTCAACCTTGACATCAAGGAAATTGAGGTCTGCGAGAGACCTAGGGAGCGGTTGGAGCTCAACAGCGCCAAAAACTTGTGCGACTTGGAACTTTTGATGATTCTCCTCGGAAGCGGTAGCAAAAGCCGACCAGTGAGGCTGATAGCCCAGGACTTGTTGGAACTATTGGACAAGAACCTCGATGTGGATCGGGAGGCCATCGACAAAATTGAAGGTATCGGGTTGGCAAAAAGTTGCATCATCAGCGCGGCATTGGAACTAGGAAGGAGAAAAGGAAAAGTAATGAAAAAACAGATTATCTCACCTTCCGACTTGTACCCGGTTATAAGTCATTATGCCCAGAGATTGCAGGAACAGTTCCTGGCAATAAACCTTAATGGTGCCCATGAGGTGCTTTCCATCAATGTGGTATCCTTGGGAACTGTCAGCAGAACCTTGGTACATCCCAGGGAAGTATTCGCTGAGGCTATAGTCCAGCGTGCCTCAGCAATCATTGTGGCTCATAACCATCCTTCCGGCAATCTCACCCCCTCAGTGGAAGATCTCGATATAACCAAAAGGCTCAAGCAGGCAGGAGAGATACTGGGTATCAGGGTGCTCGATCATCTGATCATAAGCGAGGAAGGATATTATTCCCTACTGGAAGGGCAACAGTTCTAGCGGCTGTGACGGCTTTTGAGCACAGCGACAACTTCCTCAAGTTTGACATTCTTCTCGGTGAGTAACACGAGGAAATGATACATCAGGTCCGCGGCCTCACCAAGAAACAGCTCCTTGTTGTCGTCTTTGCTCTCTATGATCAACTCCACAGATTCCTCACCAACCTTCTGGGCTATCTTGTTCAGACCACGGGAAAACAGATGGTTGGTGTAGGAACCCTCAACAGGATTCTCCCGTCGATCCTCAATGACACCCTGAAGATAAAACAAGAAATCGGAATCCGCCATCTCCCCGGGTTTGTTCACTTCATTGAAACAAGTATCATTGCCAGTATGACATACCGGCCCGGTCGGAATCGCCTTGATAAGAAGGGTGTCATTATCACAATCGGGAATAATCTCCCTCACCTGCAGATAATTCCCGCTTGTCTCCCCTTTTGTCCAGAGTTTTTGTCTTGAACGGGAATAGAAAGTGACCAGCCCCCTGTTCTTTGTTATCTCAAGGGACTCCTCATTCATATAACCAAGCATCAGCACCTTGTGGGTGATTGCATCCTGAATAATCGCAGGTATCAAACCATTACCTTTCGCAAAATCCAAAGTCATAGAAAATTCTCCTCTTGTGGGTATCCCCTACAATCGCATGGAAATCCCTTGCTCTGCAAGGTATTTCTTGAGATCGGGAATATCAATCTCATGAAAATGAAAGATGGAAGCGGCCAAGGCGGCATCGGCCGAGCCCTGGGTGAAGACCTCTTTGAAATGTTCCATTTTGCCAGCTCCCCCACTGGCTATCACAGGAATCCCCACCGAAGAGGAAACCATGCGGGTAAGAGCCAAGGCGAACCCTCCCTTGGTCCCATCATGATCCATGGAGGTGAGAAGTATCTCCCCCGCCCCGCGGTCGCAGACCTCCTTGGCCCATGAAGAGACTGCCAAATTGGTGGGGGTCCTCCCCCCATCGACATACACTTCCCAACCGCCCTCAAGTGCATTGTTGCTTCGGGCATCGATGGCACATACCACACATTGGGATCCGAAGCGCCTTGCCAAGGTATCAATCAAGACCGGTTCACGAACAGCCTTGCTGTTGACGGATATCTTATCCGACCCGGCATCGAGAAGGGCGCCAACATCCTCGATTGTCGCAATCCCTCCGCCCACGGTGAAGGGGATGCCAATATGATCGGCAATTGAACGCACAAGAGTGGTGAACGTATGTCGTTTCTCCACTGTCGCCGTGATATCAAGGAAAGCCAACTCATCAGCCCCGTTCTGACTATAGAAGGTGGCTAATTCCACGGCATCCCCCGCATCCCTCAGATTGATGAAGTTGACGCCTTTGACAGTCCTCCCGTCACGTACATCCAGACAGGGAATGATTCGTTTAGCGAGCATCCTTCGCCTCCTTGTAACTTGCAAGTTCCTCAATTGTGATCTTTCCCTCAAACAGGGCCTTGCCGATGATGACCCCTTTGAGCCCAATGGAGGAAAGTTCTCGGACATCCTCCATCGAGCTCACTCCACCACTGGCTATCAGGCTCATCGGGGAAAACAACGAGAGCAGATGTTCATACAGTTGCACAGAGGGGCCTTTGAGCATGCCGTCCTTGGTGATATCAGTACAAATGAAAGTTCCAAAGCCATGGTCCTTGTAGAAAGAAACCAGACTCTCCAGTGTCATTGATGAAAGTCGCTTCCACCCATCTGTAGCAACAAAGCCATTTTTACTATCACAGCCTATAATGAGTTTGTCAGGGCCGAACTCTTCTTTCCACGAAAGCACCAAAACGGGATCACTTACCGCAATGGATCCGCAGGTGACCATGGTAGCTCCCGCATCAAAGGCTCGAAGCAGTTGCTCCCTGCTCTTGATGCCTCCCCCAAAATCAATGACCAGTTTTGTCTTACTTGCAATCAAGCCAAGAGTCTTCAAATTGACAATCCCCTGCCCTTTCGCTCCATCGAGATCGACCAGATGCAACCGCTTCATCCCCGCATCCTGGTATCCTTGGGCTATTGCCAGGGGATCGCCATATTCCTTCTGGCTCTCAAACAAACCCTGGCTTAGGCGGACACATCTGCCCTCAATAAGGTCAATCGCAGGTATAATATCCATCAGGTGTTCTCCAAAAAGTTCTTAAGGATGAGTTGCCCTACCTCTGAACTTTTCTCCGGGTGAAACTGACATCCATAGAAGTTGTCCTTCTGCAGGGCACTGGAGAAAACAACCCCGTCATAGCTGGTCAGAGCGACACTATAAGGGCATTTGCTTGCATAATAACTATGGACAAAATAACACCACTGGCTTTGCTTCAGACCTTCAAACAAGGGACAATCTTGCCGTAGACTCACCGTATTCCAGCCTACATGGGGAATCTTTTCCCCTCTTGATGCAGGAAACTTCAGAACTGGAACATCAAAGATACCAAGACAATCGCAATCATTTTCCTCACTATGTCCACACATCAGCTGAAGCCCCAGACATATTCCCAAAAAAGGAGCCTTAAGAGCGGTAAGGACTTTATCAAGATTCTTCTGCCTAAGATACGCCATGGCGGAACTTGCCTCGCCCACCCCGGGGAATATGACCCTGTCGGCAGAGAGCAAAGCTGCAGGGTCGTCCGTAAGATGGGCCTCATAGCCAAGACGGGAT
>Ga0172377_10008847_pt1 | contig 10334 bp, 9 predicted proteins | sample Pumphouse3metaG_FD_119749 | JGI IMG/M metagenome (GOLD analysis project Ga0172377, IMG submission 119749) | Leachate microbial communities from a municipal landfill in Southern Ontario, Canada - Pumphouse #3 metaG | ecosystem: Engineered > Solid waste > Landfill > Unclassified | place: Canada... | reverse complement strand
TTTAAAATCGATGTTGTTGTATCCTGCACAACGCATGGCGATGAGACGCACACCATCCTCATAGAGAGTGTTGATGACATGCTCGGCCAAATGGTCATTAACGAACGCACAAACAACATCGTACCCCTTTGCTAGCGGAGCAGTGTTCTCGTTAAGCTTCGATTCAAAATAGTGTATATGTACATCGTATTCAAGGATTAGTTGATCGAAATAAGTTCTATCGTAAGGCTTGGTATCGAAAAAGGCTATTCTTGTCATATAAAGTTCTCCTCTTTGATTAATCACATGGTATCATAAACCAGCCAAGGGTTCTATTTCTAGCGTGTGGAAAGCACTCTTACATAGAATCATAATAGCCATATGAAACTTTCGAGGTCAAAACAAAACAGAAGAAAAGACCCATTGCGTGGCTCTGCCATCAAACATACACTTATACTAGAATTCCAGAATAAAACTGTGAGAAAAAAATTAAATGTATTGACACCCTCATGATAAACATGTTGTAGTGAACAATGTTCATTGTAGGGGTTGCCATGAAGCCAAAATATATTTCTAAGGAAGCTATACTTTCTGTTGGAAAAGAAACTGTATCTCAATCGGGTATTAATGCTTTAAATATGAGGAATATTGCTCAGAAATGTAGCATATCAGTGGGTTCGGTTTATAATTACTTCCCCTCTAAAGGAGACTTGGTTATTGCAACAATTGAAGCCGTATGGCAGGAAATTATATACGATTCGAAATGTTGCTATACAAAGCTTGGTTTTACAGAAAATATTTATTATTTGTTTAAGGACATTCAAAAAGGTTCAGAAAAATATCCATCATTTTTCAGTGTGCACCCCATGGGTTTAGCGAACATGCATAAAAAAATGGGGCGCGAAGTAATGCATCAATATTTTAGTTATATGAAAAATGGTTTGTTAACAGCTCTTGAACGAGACCCCAATGTTAAAGAAAATGTTTTCTCGGATACATTTACAAAATCAGCTTTTGTGGAGTTTATTTTCTCTAATATGCTCACACTGCTTATGAATGAAAAGACGTCTTGTGACTATGTATTGGAAATTGTTAGACGAATAATCTATTAACACAAATTTTCCCGCCATAAGGTGGGTGTTTTAGCATTTAAATTGAACAAATTTCATTATTTAAGGAGGAGGAGTATATATGCAAGCAATTATGGAAACTTCATTTGATGTGGTTTATCTAACCACTGTAATTGTTTTGGGAATTCTTATGATTAAAGATTCTAAAGGTAACAAGCAATATTTACTGTTTGGCATTATGGCTGTTGTGCTTGGTGTAGGTGACTCATTTCACCTTATTCCTCGAGCAATTGCTTTGTCCACAACAGGACTTGAAAATTACACCGTTTCACTGGGCATAGGTAAATTTATCACCTCTATTACTATGACATTTTTTTATATCCTACTTTATTATGTTTGGAGAAAACGTTACAACGTAGTAAACAGACAAGGAATTACATGCATAGTTTATTTTCTTGCTATTGTTAGAATAGTACTTTGTTTATTTCCACAAAATGCTTGGACTAGTGCCAATGGATCGTTAGCTTGGGGAATATATCGTAACATCCCATTTGCCATTATGGGACTCCTTATTCTTGTATTATTTTACAAAAGTTCAAATGAAACAAATGACCACTCTTTTCGTTTCATGTGGTTAACTATTGTGCTGAGTTTTGCTTTTTATATCCCTGTTGTTTTATGGGCAGACACGCTTCCTATTGTCGGGGTGTTGATGATTCCCAAAACCTGTGCCTACGTTTGGACAGTTCTGATTGGATATTGTGATATGAAGAAATATAAGTTAGCAACTACTACTAACATGGATTCAACATATTCTTGAATGTGACTATTGCCCTTATCTCATCATCGTTGATGATTTGCCGAGGGGAGCGGGTGTAAGTTCAACTCATCTAAAATTATGGCATGCTACGAAGTGTCCTTCTCGGATTTCTTTCAGCGGGGGCTCACTTTCGTTACAAATGTCGCAAAATTCAGGACAACGCGTACTAAATCGGCACTTGTCAGGAAGATTGATGGGAGAAATCACTTCTCCACTGAGGATAATGCGCTTGCGCTTCTCTTCTTGGTACTCAGGGATAGGAACGGCAGAAAGTAATGCCTTGGTATATGGATGTTCAGGATGTAAGAAAAGATCTTCGACCGGAGCTTTCTCGACCATTTTTCCTAAGTACATTACGGTAATATCATCAGAAAAATAGTTCACAGCAGACATATCATGGGTTATGAAAATGTAGCTGAGTTTTAGCCTTGACTGAAGTTCCTTCAGAAGGTTTAGGATTTGAGCTTGAATAGAAACATCAAGAGCAGATACAGGCTCATCACATACAATAAATTCAGGATTTACAGAAAGAGCTCTAGCAATACCGATTCTCTGGCGTCTTCCACCATCCAACTCGTGCGGGTAAGAATTGGCATATCTTTCGGAAAGACCAACCATATCCATTAACTCGGAGACTCGCTCTTCTATCTTCTTCTTATTGGAAATCAGGTGGTTAAGTTTGATTGCCTCACTAATTGTTTGGCCCACCGTGCGTCTAGGATTTAGCGAAGCGTACGGATCTTGAAAAATAATCTGCATTTTTGTTCTCATCGCGCGCATTTGCAAAGTATTGAGTTTCATCAGGTCCTCGCCGTTGAAGATGATCTCTCCTGAAGTAGGTTCAATCAGACGGAGAATAGACCGACCAATCGTTGATTTTCCACAGCCTGATTCACCTACGACTCCAAGAGTTTTTCCTCTTTCTAGGGTAAAACTTACATTATCAACTGCATGGAGCAGTCCTTTCTTAGTCTTGAAGTATTTTTTTAAATTCCTCACTTCAAGAATATTATCTGCCATGTTTATTCCTCTCGATTAAAAATGCCGGATCTTCATAGGCAAGACAGGAGGCCTTGTGGGTATCACTGAATGCTTTTAATGTGGGTCTTCGTTTGAAACACGCCTCCGTAGCATAGCTACAGCGTGGGGCAAAGGAGCATCCTTCAGGAACCTCAGTAGGATCCGGCATAAGACCGACAATTGGTTTAAGACGAGACTTCCTGTCTTTGATATTCGGAAGAGAATTAAAAAGCCCTTCTGTATATGGATGCTTGGTATCGGTGAACACATCCTTGACCGTACCATGCTCAACTATACGTCCCGCATACATGACACTCACTTCATCGCACATTTCAGCCACTATTCCAAGGTCATGGGTAATCAGGAGCATTGCGGTTTTGTATGTATCACGAAGATTTGCTATAAGATCTAGTACCTGAGCTTGAATAGTTACATCGAGAGCAGTGGTAGGTTCATCGGCAATAAGAAGATGTGGATTACAGCATAGTGCGATGGCAATTATAACTCGTTGCTTCATCCCTCCTGAAAGTTGGTGTGGATAATCATAGACCCGAGAGCGATCTAGTCCAACCATTTCTAGCATTTTGCAAGCCTGTTCGTGGGCTTTCTCACGAGAGACTTTTTCATGAAGAAGGATACTCTCCTCAATCTGCTCTCCAATATTCAAGACCGGATTAAGAGCAGTCATTGGGTCTTGAAAAATCATGGCTACTTCACTTCCTCTCACTTGATCAAGCTCCGAATCCTTCATGTTAAGGACATCATAACCGTTAAGTTTTATTTTTCCACTTCGGATTACTCCTGGTGGAGAAGGTATGAGATTCATTATTGCTAGTGCCGTGCTGGTCTTTCCCGCGCCGGTTTCACCCACCATACCTACACTCTTCTGAGGTAAAATTTTGAGGTCGATGTCATTTACGGCATGTACTGTTCCCTCCGATGTAACATATTCAACTATGAGGTTTGATACGTCTAGAACAAGTTCATTCATCTCCATTTTCATCTCACTTTTTAAGTTTTGGATCCATACTGTCGCGAACACCATCACCTATGAGGTTGAACCCAAGTACCGTAACCATTATCGCAAGACCCGGATAAAGCGCCATGTAATCATATCCACGAAGATACTGCCGTGCAGAAGATAGCATTGCACCCCATTCTGGCGTTGGCGCGGTAATGCCGAGTCCTATGAAACTTAATGCTGCGATTCCAACAATTGCACCTCCAATACGTAATGTAGCCTGAACAATGACAGGTGAAATTGCATTCATAAGCACATGACGAAATATGATTACAATATTGTTTGCACCAATAGCCCTTGCTGCCTCAACATATTCCATATCCTTCACAGTCATAACAGAGGCACGAGTTACACGGGTAACAGCAGGAATCGCACCAATTGAAACCGCAATGGTGAGCATAAAAATACTCTGGCCGAATGCTGTGACAAAGCATATACCAAGCATGATTGCGGGGATTGCCTGGAATATATCGGCAAAACGCATGATTATCGTCTCGACAACCCCACCATAATAGCCCGCAAAAGAACCAAATATAACGCCAATTATACTGGACATGAGCACTGCTGCGAGACCTATGGCGAGAGAGTAGCGTCCTCCCCATATGATGCGTGTGAGAATATCACGACCAAATTCGTCTGTTCCAAAGAAATGCTCAGCGGAAGGAGCTTGCTTTCTTTCTGCAACGTTTTGTCCGATTACATCTGTGTCATAATCGTAAATAAAATTGCCAACAAAAATGGTTGCAAGAATACCCACTATAATCACAAGCCCCAGCATCCCGCTAAAACTTTTGCGATAATTCCGCCAGATTTCAGAGAATGTACTGCGACGCTTTACTTTTTTTAGTTTCATATCATGACTTCCTCTGATACTGCGCTTTGATTCTCGGGTCAACGAATGCATATATGATATCGACCAAAAGTAGCAGGGACGCAACTATCATAGTTGTAAGAATCAGACAACCGGTTACCATAGGGATATCTCGCTTGCTGATACTATCCATAATAAGTCGTCCTACTCCAGGCCAAGAAAAAACGGTCTCACAGAGCACTGAGCCCCCAAGTGAAGATCCTAATTCAATGCCTATGACAGTTATAATTGGGATGAGTGCATTTCTGAGAGCATGTTTAAGCGTTGCTTTCTTTTTACTCACACCCTTAGCACGTGCTGTACGAATATAATCCGCATTGAGGACTTCAAGCATAGAAGAACGGGTAGTTCTTGTAAGCATAGCCATCTTAGCCACTGCAAGTGTCAACGCTGGAAGAACCAGATGTTTAAGACTACCTGCACCTCCGGTCGGAAACCAGCCAAGGTTCAGCGAAAACCCGATAATAAGAAGCAATCCCAACCAGAATAGTGGCATTGAAAGCCCTAATAGGGTAAGAATCATGAGAGTTGCATCAAGTACTGTACCACGCTTCAGGGCTGTAATGATTCCTATGGGGATTGAAACAATGATCGCCAACCCCATTCCAGTGAATGCGAGCAACAGTGTATTTGGAAGTCGTTGCATATATGTCTTAAACACATCTCTCCCGGTAACATAGGAGATACCCATATCTCCCTTCAGAAGATTAAACATATATCTGGCATAGCGCACCAGAACAGGATCGTTCAAGCCGTGGACTTCCCTATATGCTTCTAGTTGTTCCTGTGAAGCAGCCTCTCCCAAAACAGTATCAGCCGCATCCCCTGGGAAAAAATCCATTATTATGAATATAAAAATTGAAACACCCAGCATTACAGGAATGAGCCAGAATAATCTTTTTAGAAAATAACGATACACCTAGTTCTCCTCATAAACAAGCTACTGGGCCTGCACATAGTGCAGACCCATAATAAACTACATTGGAAAATTAGTTTTCTATGTAAGCATAGGTTAGGTTATGCGAACCATTGCCTTTATACACAGCTCCTTGAACAGAAGCTTTAACACCTATGAAGATCTGTGGTACACACACAGGAGCCCAATAGGCCTTTTTTGTGATGTATTGATTAAGATCTTTGTACATTCCAAGACGTTTTACTGGGTCAATTTCGACTGCAGCTGCTGCTGTCTGTGAATCTACGTAGGGGTCATTAACCTTTGAGCGGTTTGCAGGGGCTGTGGAAGTAAATACATAACTAAAACTAGTTCCAGGACCTGCAGTGTTTCCAAACTTTTGGAGACACATTTGGTAGTCTGCGTTATTCCATGACGCTTTCAGAGTAGTAGCTTCGAGACGTTCAACTGTCAGATCGATACCTATTTGTGTTAGGTTCTCCTTGAATACCAGAGCCATCTGCTCCTCTTCTGTAAGTTTAACCCAGATCTTTGCCTTGAATCCGTTTGGATAGGCAGATTTAGCCAGTAACGCTTTTGCTGCTACGGGATCATAGCTATAGCCGTCTACATGGGAGTACAGCGGAACTGCAGGTGCCATAACATTATCAACTGCATCTGCAAGGCCATCAAATGCTACTGTTATTGCATCTTCTTTATGTATACAACTTGCAATAGCCTGTCGTACATACTCATCATTATATGGCGCGGTCCTTGTATTGAAACCGACATAGTATACATTGAGACCTTTTACACTTATCAGTTTTAAATTAGCATTCTGTTCGATGTAAGGGAGGTCTGAGTTTGCCGGTGCATAGCAGATGTCAATTTCACCAGTCTCAAGTGCAAGTTCTCGTGCTGAATCTTCGAGGTAAATGACCCAAGCGATCTCTTTTGTCTTCGGCTTCTCGCCAAAATAATCTTCGAAGCGAACCATTTTTACATGTTCGCCTTGAACGTAGTCTGCAATCTTGAATGCACCAGTGCCATAACGCTCGCCTTCGTCACCTTCTGCCTCAACCGCCTTTTTATTAATAATACATGAAGGGGCTGCAGCAAGAGTATAGAAAATATCTTGATCGGCACCCGAGAGCTCAAAACGAACTGTGTACTCGTCATCTGCCTTGACGCTTACAACTGAGCTCAGTAACGCACGGCTAGTTCCACCTTTGAGGATCCGGTCTGTGAAGCTGTATACGACGTCCTCGCTTGTCATGGCTTCTTCATTATGGAACTTAACATCTTTGCGGAGATGAAAAACAATTGTTTTTCCGCCATTTAAAATCTCCCATGACTCTGCAAGGCATGGTTTGATTTCAGCGTTGTCCTCATCACTAATGGTTACCAATGTGCTATGAGTAGAAAAGCTCATCATATGGCACATTACGTTTGTACCTTTTGTAGGAGTACAGATAGTAATCGGTTCCATGTTGATCCCGACCCTAAGCTCCTCTTGATATCCACCAGTTGCAGGAACAGCTTTTGTTTCTTTTGCACCACCTGCGAATGTTAAGCTGGTGACTACCAATAGAAAAATAAACAAACTTACACATTTTTTCATCTTCTCCTCCTAAAAATTTTTTGAACGAGAGACAATAAACACTATATGTAGAAAAACTTATGAATTTATTATATGATGCTATCATGCAAATAGCTGTTTGTCCAATTTTATAAAAGAATATTAGAATGTCGGAGCTGTGCAACAGTGACTCCATTAGATCAATTTATTAGTAGTATTTCCTGGTAGTGGGGTATGATTAGTCATATAGGAAACTGACTCTTTGAGAAAAGGAAAACAGCATGCAATATATTGGTTTTTCACGTCAATAGTCAGTCTTTATGGAGGAAATATAGATGTTAGCGAAAGAAATAAAAAAAGAAGCGTTTGCACTAAAACCCCACGTGATTGCAATACGAAGAGATCTTCACCGCTATCCAGAACCTTCCCAAAAAGAGTTTCGCACCCAACAAAAGATAATTGAAGAACTACATGCCATAGGTATTACGGAATTGAAGACTTATTACAAAACCGGCGTCGCGGCTATAATTAGAGGAAGTGAACTAGGAAAAACCATTGGTATACGTGCAGATATGGATGCCTTGTATATTACTGAAAATACGGGACTAGCATTCTCTTCGGCGAATCCTGGAATTGCCCATTCTTGCGGTCATGATGGCCATGTCGCAATGCTCCTTGGTGCTGCTCGAATACTCTTTAAATTGAAAGACAAAATCAAAGGTAGTGTCAAACTCATTTTTCAACCTGCAGAAGAGGATGGTCTAAATGGCGGTGGCTCACAGTGGATGATCAAGGAAGGTGTCCTCACGGATGATCCAAAAGTTGATTTCGTGATAGGCCAACACTTAGCTCCACATATTCCCGCAGGTTATATTGCCAGTAAAAGCGGCCCGCTGTTTACGACGTCCGATCTATTCGCTATTGAGATTTTAGGGAAAGGTGGTCATTCATCTGCTCCACACTTAGCGAAAGATCCGATTGTATGTGCTGCCCAAGTGATTCTTGGATTGCAGACTATAGTTTCAAGAAACATTGACCCATTTGACACTGTAGTCCTATCAGTATGTGTGGTAGAGGCTGGTAAACGACATAATGTAATACCTGATACAGCAAAACTCGTAGGAAGTGCTCGCTCGTATTCTGAAGAGAGTAGCTTTTTGTGCAGAAAGCGAATCCGAGAGATTGTTGAAGGTATCTGCACAGCCAACGATCTCACTTCAAAGATTTCCTTTACCAAAAGTTACGGCCCTGTAATAAATGACGAAGAAATGTTTGAAAAATGCAAACAATGGGTTGCGGCAACTATCGGAGAAGAATTTTTCATTGAAGCTCAGCCACAAAGCAGTGGAGAGGATTTTTCTAATTTTGCAGCTGAGATTCCAGGGGTCTATTTCCTAGTCGGGGCAAAGTATGGAAATGGAGAACCTCTTGTTCCGCATACTCCTTCCTTTACATTTGATGAAGAAGCCCTCCCGTACGGTATTATAAACCTCTGTGCAGTTGCGTTAAATTATCTTAATTTCAATGACTCAGGACAATAGAAAAAGATTAGCATGGATCTTTAGGGGCAAGTATAATCTGCGACTATATCTTAATACTGGCAAACCTAGTACACTACGTTTGAGTCGCTTGACTTTCTTCTCTTAAGACTCCAATTATTTTGATACTACTAAGAATCCTAAAATCAAATGACAGTATGGACCTCACCAAAGCACTCACCCAATCCACTATGAATTGGGATGTTACTATTTGGAGGACGCAATGGCTACTTTTAAGGACAATTTGTTAGTAAATCGAATTATCGCTCTACTCATTGGAGGATTGCTTGTATTTGCAATCATGAGCTTGACTGTTATTAAAACAGGTAAAAAAGAAAATACAGAATTGTCTCTTGCATTAGATGAATCTCGCTATGAAGCAGGAAGACTGCTTGCTGATGCAAAAGCCCAATCGGAAAATAAAGATTATACTGCATCAAAAGCTACTTTAGAGGAACTATTTATAAACCAACCAGGTTCTCCTGAGGCTGTTGAGGGAAAAGCACTTTTCACCAGTATAAACACAGCAGAAGCGGCGGCTACAGCGAGATGGGAAGCAGCTTTACCACAGGTGAAGGAAGCATGGTCACAAGCTATGGCTGTAGAATTACGCGCTCAATCAGCTAAAGAAGTTGCAGAAATGGAAGCCAGTTTAGAAAAAACTATTGATAAAGCTTGGGATAAGGCAAAAGAAAAAGTTCGGACTACTTGGGAAGCACAAGAAATTAAAACTCCTGTTATTTCGTAAAAAAGAAATTCCAGTGACTACTTGCCAATTATGTATTGGTGAAATTGTCACTGGATTTTTATTATAGGCATCTGTGTAGCAAAATTCTCTTCATATTTTATGAAACGGCAGGGGCCTCCAATCGGGTACTGATTAGACTTTCAGAACTTTATGTTGCGCTGGCAGTTCTTAAAAACTTTGTACACAGTACAAGTAAAATTCAGTCTTGAAACCAATTAAATAATACAATAGGTCTTACGATATAGAAGACATAGATCTAATTTTCTCTACAAATACAATGTAAATTAACGACACAAAAGCTTAAAAGATAATGTCGAAGCCATCTAGAAGGTGGGTGTTGGGAAAAGACGCAATTGCACCTGCCTATGCGGTATACGGTATATAGTAGAATTCATCGGCTCGTTTAAAATAAAGAGTTATTTTTTTGATTAAATTTCGTTAAAAAACACGACTTATATATTATTATTGACGATTATTGTAGACATAGCACAATTCTTAAACTACTATGCGTGATAATTATTACTATATCGGAGTTATAAATGGGAAAGAGAATTTTACCTATTATTTTACTAATTATCTTGTTAATTACTGCAATGATGGTGGCGTGTGATGATAGCTTAGGCCTAGTAAGAGCCATAATGGTTGCTGAGTCTGGAGGGGATTACGACAACATCCAAGCGGCAATTGATGGTGCTGAAAATGGAAATACGATTTTAATTGAAGCAGGGACTTACACAGAAAATGTATATATAAATAAACGACTAACCCTGAAAGCAGATGCAGATGTAATTGT
>Ga0172377_10008844_pt1 | contig 10336 bp, 10 predicted proteins | sample Pumphouse3metaG_FD_119749 | JGI IMG/M metagenome (GOLD analysis project Ga0172377, IMG submission 119749) | Leachate microbial communities from a municipal landfill in Southern Ontario, Canada - Pumphouse #3 metaG | ecosystem: Engineered > Solid waste > Landfill > Unclassified | place: Canada... | reverse complement strand
TCGATTGCCGCTTTCCCGTTCTTCTGCGAGCTGGTCAGCAAGGAAGATGCGGCCGGGCTCGGGCGTCTGGTGACAAGATTCGGGCGCATGCTGCTGTCACTGTTCGCGCCAGTGGCATTTTTTGTGGCGGTGGCGGCGGCGCCTTTGACGGAGCTGATTTTCGGCGGCGGGCATTTTGATGATGTCGCCGTGCGGCGCACCTCCGTGGCCTTGACCTTCTACACCTTCGCTTTGCCGGCCGCCGCGATCGAGACGATCGTGATGCAGGCTTTTTTCGCAAACCGGCGCATGATCACTGTTACGCTGATAGGCATTGTGTTCTCGTCGTTAAGCATGGCGGTCAGTTGGGTCGGGATACGGTATTACGGCGGGCGCGATCTGGTGGTGCTGGCCTTTATCGCGGGCGGGTTTACATTGTCGCGTGTGCTCAAGTGTTTCACGCTGGTGGAGATGCTGAAAAAAAACGCGCCGGTGTTCCCGTTCCTTGAGACGCTGGTTTTTTTGGCGCGGGTGTCTGCGGCGGCAGGTTGCGCGGCTTTCGGCGCATGGATGAGCCTGCGGGTGGGCTGGCTTTCCGAAGCGGGGGGCAAGGCGGGTGAGGCGTTGCGGCTGGCGTTGGCGGGCGGGGTGTTCGGTGTGTTGTATCTGGCGGCGGCATACGGGTTGCGGATTGCCGAGATGCATGAGGTGCTTTGTCTGATCCGGAACAAGTTGCGCAAACGGGCTTGAGGATGGGTCGGGGTTATAATAAACTAAACAGATTAACGGTGCTAAAGCGGCGCTGAATTGTTGTGAGGGATTTCAATTTTCGGAGGGTTTTATGGGAATGTTGGATCAGATGAAACAGGCCATGCAGATGCGTAAAGAGGCCAAGCGTATACAAACGGAGATTGAGAAGATCACCTGCGAGTACGCCAACGGCGGCATCACCTGTGTGGCGCGCGGCGACTTCACGGTGGTGTCGCTCAAGGTTTCTCCTGAAGCTTTGCAGGAGGCTATGGCGGGCAAGCCCGAGCGTTTCGAAACCATGCTGGGCAATGTCGTAAACGGGGCGCTGAAAGGCGTCAAGAAGCAGACGCAGGAGGCCATGGCCAAAATGATGCAGGGCACGGGAATGGGTGATTTCTTAGGAGGCTGAAGCCCGGATGGTCCCGCAGATAGACTGCCTGATACGCGCGTTGTCCAAATTGCCGGGGCTCGGACGCAGGTCCGCCGAGCGCGCGGCGCTGGCTTTGCTGCGCAAGCCCGACACGGTTATGGACGGTCTGATCGGGGCATTGCGCGAGGCCCGCGCGGATGTTTGCTGCTGCTCGGTCTGCGGCGGCTTCACGGCGCGCGACCGCGACCCTTGCGCGCTGTGCTCGGACGCGTCGCGTGACGGTACGCTGCTGTGTGTGGTGGAAGAGCCCTCGGACATTTTCGCGATCGAGCGCTCGGGGGGGTTCCGGGGGCGTTACCATGCCTTGCTCGGCAAGCTCTCGCCGGCGCGGCAGACCGGGCCGGGCGATCTGCGGTTAAAGGCGCTTGCGGATCGTGTAACCGCTGTCGGCGGGATCCGCGAGGTGCTGCTGGCGCTGAGCACGGACATGGAAGGTGACGCAACGGCCGGTTATATCGGCGAAATGCTCAAAGGCAGCGGCGCGCGTGTGACGCGGCTGGCCTTCGGACTGCCTGCGGACAGCGGGGTGGGCTATTCGGATCCGCTGACCCTGAAGCGCGCGATCAGCGGCAGGGTGTCTTGCGATTAAAGAGGGGCGAATTTTTTTTTGATTGTTGAAATACGCGCTTGCTTACAGTGAGTCCCGTGTGATAATTTAATAATCCATTTATTACCAATTGGAAGGGTAAGAATCAGATGCCGACGATCAACCAGTTAGTGCGGAAGGGGCGTTCCCAACTGCGCAAGAAGAGCAAGTCGCCCGCGCTCAAAGCGTGTCCGCAGCGGCGTGGAGTTTGCCTTGTGGTTAAAACCCAGACGCCCAAGAAGCCCAATTCGGCTTTGCGCAAGGTGGCGCGCGTACGTTTGACGACGGGCTACGAGGTCTCCGCCTATATTCCGGGCGAGGGCCACAACCTGCAAGAGCACAGCGTTGTTCTGGTGCGCGGCGGGCGTGTCAAGGATCTTCCGGGTGTGAGGTATCATATTGTGCGCGGATGCCTGGACAGTCTGGGCGTTTCCGGGCGTAACCGTAGCCGTTCAAAATACGGCATGAAGCGTCAGAAGAAAGCTGAATAGGCGGCGGAGCTAATAATATGGCAAGACGGCGAAGAGCGGTAAAAAGGACGCATCCTGCGGATCCGAAGTACAACAGCGAGTTGGTTGCCCGGGTGGTGCGCGCCCTGATGAAGAGCGGCAAGAAGACCACGGCGGAGCGGATCGTGTACGGAGCGATTGAAGAGTTGCGTGAGAAGACCGGCAAGGACCCGGTCGAGGTCATGGACACGGCGATAGCCAACATGAAGCCCAAGGTTGAGGTCAAGTCGCGCCGTGTCGGCGGCACCACGTATCCGGTTCCGGTTGAGATCCGGCCCGCGCGGCAGTTGTCGCTGGCGTTGCGGTGGATGACAACCTGTGCCAGTGCGCGGCGCGGAACGCCGATGCCCAAGGCGGTGGCCTTGGAGCTGATCGACGCTTACAACAATCAAGGGAATGTGATCAAGAAGCGCGATGACACGCACAAGATGGCGCAGGCCAACAAGGCCTTCGCGCATTACGCTTGGTGATGCGGCCGCAGGCGCAATAAGCCGGACAATGATTTAATATCTGAAGCCATGCGGACGACCGCGTGGCTTCTTAGCGTTCAGATCCTTCCTGGCGTTGCGATATCCTCCTGTGCCCCTTCAGCCGCGAACCATCCTGAGCATCGCTTGCGCGGCCGGGGTTGCCTTCTCCGCCTCGGTTCCGGGGCTGCTGGTGCGCGGATTCAATTGGAACCCGTCCAGCGGTCATTTCGAATGCTGCGGCAACTCGTGCTATGTCCTGCTGACGGAGAAGCTGCGCTAAACAGGAATGCCTAGAAACTAGATTTTAGCCCGCATGATGGTCTCGCCATTCGGCTTTGCGCGCGGCGTTCAGGCGCTGAAGGAGTTTTCGAGCGGCGTCCGGTTGCTACATGAACCTCTCGCAGTCGCCGGGCTCTAGGAACACGGCCTCGCGCCCGTTGCCCCTAGCCGTCAGGTGGCACTTCGCTCCCGCATATCGGACTCGCCAAGGTCGTGACATGCCGGAACGTTACCAAATTCCCTCTTCGCCCGGAAACTAAATTCTATATTCTAGGTCTGACCCTGTTGCTACCCAGCAGAAAGGTCAGCCAGGCGCCGGTGCCGATCAACAGGATCATCAGAGGCCAGCCCCAGACCATTCCGGCGTCTTTTTCAAGCATGTTTTGCAGAGAGCAGTTCATTAAAAAAGTATACCCGCATAATGCTGCCGCGGCAACTCGCAGTTTTACGCATAAAAAAGTGTGCGGTGTTATGAAGCCTGCTAAAAAAGCGGCGTCGCGCGGATTACCGCTTGCCGCGCGCGCTCCAAGATCGCATCCGCACTCACAAGGGATGAGCTATGCGCCAAAAACACAGATGTGCCTGCAAAGCGTCCGCTTGCCGAACCATCACGCCCCTGCTATAACTATATGGCTTGACAGACTAGACATGAAGGAGCGCATCATGAGTACAGCAGAGGCGGGCATGCGATTGCAAAGAAATCTGGCCGCGCGCGCGGCTGTTTTGGGTACGGTTTTTTATTGCGGAGGGTTGTTCGATATGACGGTGGTGAAAGCTGACGTCGCGGAAGTTTCGCAGGCGCACGCGGTGCTGACCGTGGCGGAGGGCAAGCGCCTGATCGCCAAGGCAGTCGCGCAAATGCCGGTGGTGCGCGAGGCTCTGCGCAACGGCATGGTGATCATCTGCAAGGGTACGACCAACACTTACGTGGCGGAGGAGATGCTGGGCGAAAGCATCGCTGACGGTGATTTCGTGATCGGCAGCGTGACTCCGTCCAAGGGCGGAGCGATTGTGGCGGCGAAAAGAAAAATGCCGGAGATCGTGCTGGTCAAAGGCGCGCTTAAGCAGGGAATGAGTCTGGATGAGGCCTTGTCGCAACTCAAGGCCGGAGACGTGGTCATCAAAGGAGGTAACATGCTGGACTACCGTAACAAGTCCGTCGGCGTGTGGATCGGCAGCCCGACAGGCGGTACGACTGGCAAGATCATGCCGCTGGTGGTGGCGCGCAAGGCCCATCTGGTGATACCGATCGGTCTGGAAAAGCAGGTTGCCGGACTTGGCTCGGAGATTGTGGATGCGGTCAACGAGCCGGTCACATCTGTCACGCGATTGCCTTCGATGTGGTTACTGCGGGGTCAGATCGTGACCGAGATCGAGGCTTTGGGGATTCTGGCGGACGTGCGGGCTTTGCAGGCTTCGGCCGGAGGTGTCGGAGGCGCGGAGGGCGCCAGTTGGATGGTCTGGCGCGGCACTGAGCAGAATGTCCGCAAAGCGCTGGATATCGTCGAGGGCATACAAGGCGAACGTCCCTTTACCGCCAAGAAATAACGCTGAGGTGCGATCTAGTTGAACTGCATCGCACCCGCGAATAGGTTGTCATGCGGGGCCGGATGTTTTATGATGCGCAAATCATTTAATCAGGCGGTAATGAGAGATGCGCAAAGCGAAAATAAGGCGGATTGAACGGATCGAGCGTTATCTGGTCCGCATCATACAGGAGCCGGGTGCCGACCGGGGGCATCCCTGGCCGGTGCGTTGGCTGCTGGCGGTTTTAAAGGCGGGAGCCTGCGCTTTCAAAGGGGTGGTGCTGACGCGGCTTTTTCTTTACAATGCGGGCATTTTCCGCCGTTACCCGCTGGGGTGTCAGGTCATAAGCGTCGGCAACATCACGGCGGGCGGCACGGGCAAGACCCCGGTGGTGGAGATTTTCGCGCGTGAGCTGCAGAAGTCCGGACGCAAGGTTGCAATCCTCAGCCGCGGGTACCGCAAGAAAGAACTGCCTTGGTATCAGCGGCTTTTCCGCGAATCGATCGAACCGCCGCGGGTGGTCAGCGACGGCCAGCGCCTGCTGCTGGACAGCGAGATGGGCGGCGACGAGCCCTACATGCTTGCCAGCAACCTGCCCGGGGTCGTGGTGCTGGTCGACAGGAACCGCGTCAAGAGCGGGCGTTACGCGGTCAAGCGTTTCGGCAGCGACACACTGATTCTGGACGACGGGTTCCAGTACCAGAAGCTGCGGCACCGTCTGGAGGTGGTGCTGGTGGACAAGACCAACCCGTTCGGCAACGGCTGCATGCTGCCGCGCGGGGTGCTGCGAGAGCCTGTGCGCAATTTGAAACGAGCTGACTTCATCTTCATCACCAAGTCCGACGGCGATTCGGGCGCGCTGCGCCAGCGCATTCGGGAGTTGAATGCCAAGGCCGATATAATCGAGTGTCGCCACCGGCCGCGTTACCTGCGGAATGTGTTCGCCGCAGAGCATGTCGCGCTGGATTGGCTGAAGGGCAAGACAGTGACCTCGCTCTCGGGCATCGCGGTGCCGCAGAGTTTCGAGAACTCCCTGCGCATGATGGGCGCGAGGGTGATCTATTGCGAGCGTTACGCCGACCATCACCGCTATAACGCGCAGGAAATTATCGATGCGGTCAACAAGGCCGCGGACATGCGCGCCGACGCCCTGCTGACCACGGAGAAAGACGCGGTGCGCTTTCCCAAGCTGGAGACGACGCCGGTGCCGGTGTTTTATCTGCGGGTGGACATCGAGTTGATCGAAGGTGCGGAGAATTTCCACGAGGCGGTCGAGCACATTTGTTTCAGAAAGAGGGACGCCGCGCGCGCGCCGTCAGGCGCCGGCGATGTGCGGAAGGCGTGAGACTCATTGAATCAAAACACATCACATAGCGATAAGGCGGCGCATCCGCGCGTTTTGCGGTCGGTTTCAGTGGTCAGCATGATGACCGCCGTCAGCCGTGTCCTGGGGTTGGCGCGCGAAGTGGCGATGGCGTATTTCTTCGGCACTTCGGCATTGAAGTCCGCCTTCGACATCGCGTTCGTGGTGCCCAACCTTTTCCGGCGGCTTTTCGGCGAGGGGGCACTGTCCAGCGCATTCGTGCCGGTTTTCGGCGAGAGCATGGTGAAAGAGGGCCGTGAGCAGGCCTACCTTTTCGCGCGGCGGCTGATCACGCTGCTGGTGCTGTTTCTGGGCGCGGTCACGCTGGCGGGGATACTGCTGAGCTACCCGCTGGCGGCGATTCTGCCTGCGGGCAGCCGCTGGCTGCTGCCGCTGCCGATGCTGCGCGTGATGCTGCCGTACGCGTTGCTGATCTGTCTGGCGGCGTTGGTCTCGGGCATGCTTAACACGCTGGGCAAGTTCGCGATATCCTCGCTGACGCCTTTTTTGCTGAACCTGATCTGGCTGGCCACGTTGTTCGGCGTCTTCCCTTTCGTGCGGGACTTGCCTGAAACCCGGATCATGGTTCTGAGCTGGGCGGTGCTGCTGGCGGGTCTGGCGCAGTTGCTTTTCCAGTTGCCCGCCTTGGCGCGCGGGGGCTTCCGCTTCGGACTGTGTTTCGCCGGATTGCGCGAGGATCCCAAACTGCGGCGGGTTTTGAGGCTGATGGGGCCGGCCGCGCTGGGGATAGGGCTGATCCAGATCAATGTCTGCGTGGACAAGATGCTGGCCTTCTGGGCAGACCCGGGCGCGCCGGCCATGCTGGAGTACGCGGAGCGGCTGATTTACCTGCCGCTGGGCATGTTCGGCACGGCTTTCATGACGGTGCTGCTGCCGACGTTCTCGAAGCAGTCGGCGGCCGGCGATGTGGAAGGGATGCGCCTCACGCTGGAGCGCGCGATAAGGAATCTTGCGGTGATCATGGCGCCCTGCTCGGCGGCGCTGGCGGTGCTGGCCCTGCCGATAATAGAGCTGATCTATTCGTTCAAGGGCGGTCAGTTCGGGCCGGATGCGGTTATGCTCAGCGCGCGGGCATTGGCGGCTTACGCGCCCGGCCTGCTTTTCTTCAGTTTCCAGAAAGCGGTGGTGCCCGCCTTTTACGGGATGCAGGATTTGCGCACGCCGGTGCGAGTCAGCATGTTCGGTCTGGCGTTGAACATAACGCTTAATGTCGCCAGCGTGGTTCTGCTGCCGCACGGCTGGAAACACGCGGGCATCGCGGGCTCCACTGTGGTCACGAGCATGGTGAACGGCTTGACCTTGGCTGTGATCCTGCGCCGGCGGCGCGGCGCTCCGCGGCCGGCGGCTGTGGTCGCGCCGGCGCTAAAGGCCGTGGCATGCGCGCTGGTGATGGCGGCGGCGGCGCGGGCGGTGTTCGCGGGGCGCGGCACCGGGTTTTCCGGCGTCATGCCGGACGGCAGGCTCGGACAGATCGCAGCGATGGGCGTTACTGTCGCGGCGGGCATTGCGGCATACGGAGGAATGATGTTGTTGGTAAGCCGCGCGGAGCTGGTCGAAATGGCGGGGGAGTTGCTTGGGCGCAAGAAGTTCAGGAGGGAAGTGAATGGCTAAAACTTTTGTAGTGGCTTGCGGCGGGACCGGCGGCCATGTGTTTCCCGGGCTGGCGGTGGCGGACGAACTGGAGCGCAGGGGGCACACGGTTGAGGTTTGGCTGGCCGGACGTGATATAGAGTCTTGCGCTTCCGGCGACCGCGAGCGCAAGCTTTTCGCGACCGGCATGCGGCAGATCTCTTTGCGGACGCTGCCGCATGCCGCGCGGGCGGTGTGGAGGTGTCTGGAAAGGATGAAAGAACTTAAGCCCGACGCGCTGCTGGCGATGGGCAGTTACTCCAGCCTGCCTCCGGCCTTGACCGCGTGTTTGCGGCGTGTCCCGGTGGTGTTGCACGAGGCCAACGCGGTCCCGGGCAGGGCGGTGGAGACGCTTTCTCGATATGCGGCAATGACCGCTTACAGTTTCGCGGGCACGGAGCGATGGCTGCCGGGGAGGCGTGTGTGCCATACCGGTTTGCCGGTGCGTGCTGACTTGTGCGGTTGCGGGCGGTTTGAGGAGATTCCGGCCGGGGTGTTCACTTTCTTGGTAACCGGCGGCAGTCAGGGCGCGCGGCGTGTGAACGATCTGGTCGCGCAGGCGATGTGCCTGCTGAAACAGTCCGGGGCGGAAGATTTTTACGTGATACACCAGTGCGGTCGGGCGGACGAGGATCGTTTGCGCGAGCTTTATCATACTTCTGGCGTAAACGCCAAAGTGAGCGCCTTCATACGGGAGATGGGGAGCGCATACGCGTCGGCTGATTTCGTGATCGCGCGGGCCGGGGCCTCGACCTGTTGCGAGCTGTGCCTGTTGGGCAAACCGGCCCTGCTGATCCCGCTGCCGGAGGCCAAGCGCGACCACCAGCATCTGAACGCGGCGGCCTTGATGCGCGGCGGCGGAGTAGACGAGGGCATACAGGGCGAGCTTTCAGGACGCTCTGTCATGCGGTTTCTTCAGAAAAAAATGAAAAGCCCGGAGAAGCTGGCGGCGATGGGCGCGGCGCTCAAAGCGATGGCCGTGCCGGATGCCGCCGCGCGCGTGGCGGATGTGATGGAGGCAGTCTGACCAGAAAGTTGCCGTGAACAGCGGGAAGCGGCGGCGGCTTCGATGAAACGCCGGCAAAAGTTGTATTTCTGAACCTCCGTCCGGTGCCGCCTTGACTAAGAGCGTACGCTTTTAGAATATATGTACGTACGAATCGGAAGGAGGCAAAAATGGCCATTACGACATCTGCTCTGCGATCAGACATTTACCGATTGCTTGACGGGGTTGTCGAGACCGGCAAAGAACTCGAGATCAAGCGAAGGGGTGTGCTTTTGAAGATCGTGCCAATCGGAAAACAGGGCAAACTGGCAAGGTTGAAGCCTCGCGCGCGTGTGTCGGGAGATCCGGAAGAGCTAGTCCACATCGACTGGTCGGGGAAGTGTTGCCATGATCTACCTTGACACTCACGTTGTCGTCTGGCTATACGCGGGTGACACTGAGCGTCTGTCCAGTCAGGCGCGTGAGCACATCGAAAGCGAAGATCTTCTGGTGACGCGCGGCCCAGAGATGCTCATCGCCGCAACCCCGGATCGTACACTTTGCGGCTCTCTCTGATGGCCTCGTAAACGCGCCTTTCTTGAGACAGCCGTTCTCGGTATTTATTTTCGCGCGCCTGATCCGCCGGTGACGGCACGAATCCTTCCATGTCGGCGCGCGGTTTTCCGCGCAGGCGTCCGGCGCCCGCTCGGATCAAGGCCAGCGCCTCCGCCCGCTGCGGCGCGTCCGGCGCCAGCTTGTCCAAGATGCGGCTGACCTCGGGCCGCGCGAAACTGACGGTCGCGCGCTGACGGGCCCCGTGTGACACGGCGATGGTGACCCCGGTCAATTCCGTCAGGCGTTTCAACTCTTTATCCGTCAAAGGACTGCGGCCGCCTGGGTTCGCGGGATACGCCGACTCGTAATATGCGTAGTACGGCGCGTTCAAATCCACCCATGTGATCAGCCGTTCAATCTCCTCCTCTTTCAAAACCACGCCCGCGTGACGCGCCCGCACTTTTTTGATCAGCTTGGACGGATGGCTGCCCCAAGTATAAGGCTGCATGATCTCGGCCGGGCCCCCGCCCACACAGGAAATGGCGCCCAGCGCCCACAAGTCCACATAGGAGGCGCAGAAGACCGCGTCGCGGTCGCCGGACAGATTCAGCTTCTTCCCCGCTTCCTTGCCGTAGTCGTGGCAGGAGACGCATCGCTTATCGAAAACCGGCTGCACCTCGCGCTGGAAGCAGAAGGTTCGTGGGGCACCGCGCCAGCCCTGCAGCCGATCCGGCTTGCGCTGTAACGCCAAAGGCCGTGCCGCGGCAGGAGGGATATCGCCCACGCGGTTCTCGTGGCAACCCACGCAGCCGCAGGTCTCGCCGGGCTGCAAGTACGCTCCGGAACGCATCGACTGCACCATCATGCCGTTCTCGTCCAACGCCTGGAAGTACACGAACGTATTGCCCGGCACCTCGAAGTAGGCGCTGCCGTCCGGCTCCACAGGCACAGTGCCCAAAATCCGCTTGTTCACGAAGTTGTGCCAGTTCATGCCCGGCGCCTGTTCGCCCTGACCGAACCAGCCGCGTGCCGAGAAACCGCGTTTTTCCGGCGATTCGACGATGCGTAACGCCTTGATCGAGTCTGGCTTGACGCCCTCCATATGTGTGCCGATATAAACGTTTTGCAGGTAAAAAAAACCGGGGGCGTTCGGCGCGTCGAAATTCCTGCGGCGCGCATGGATCGGGGGTGCCGTTCGCGGTGCCAGCGGCATCGGATCGTAACAGCCCGGCGCCTCGGAATGCACCAGAATT
>Ga0172377_10008843_pt1 | contig 10336 bp, 8 predicted proteins | sample Pumphouse3metaG_FD_119749 | JGI IMG/M metagenome (GOLD analysis project Ga0172377, IMG submission 119749) | Leachate microbial communities from a municipal landfill in Southern Ontario, Canada - Pumphouse #3 metaG | ecosystem: Engineered > Solid waste > Landfill > Unclassified | place: Canada... | reverse complement strand
CCTTAATCATCAGGGGGCTATCGCATCACTTCCTCGTTTTGAATACACTGAATTAGATCAGGTTTTAAAAGAAACTACTAAAAAAGAAGATTCCACGATTGTTATTCTTGATGGTATTGAAGACCCCGTGAATTTTGGATCCATTATTCGTAGCTCCTGTGCCTTTGATGTTGATGCCATCATTATTGGTAAGAACCGTCAGGTGCCTGTTACTGGCACGGTATCAAAGATTGCCACTGGTGGAGAAGAAATAGTTCCGATTGTACAGGTCACTAACATCTCTCAGACTATTGATAAGCTGAAAAAGGCCGGTTATTGGGTAGTGGCAAGTGCTGGAGAAGGAAAAGATGTCTATGATCAGATCAATTACTCAGGCAAAATAGCTTTAGTTATCGGTTCTGAAGGATTCGGAATAACTGATTTAGTTCGAAAAAATTCTGACTTTGTTGCTTCTATTCCTCTCCCTGGACAGGTGAAGGCCCTCAATGCATCTATCGCTACAGCTGTCTTTTTATCAGAAATCAATTCGTATCGCAGAAAAAAATCGATTAAAAAGTAATCAATTATCAATTTAGATTTTTTTACTGAATTAATTATCAGGAGGCTTTTATTGTGCAAGGGAATTGCAGCTACTCTCTTTCTAGTCCTCTTTTTTGCTCTTCGTGTTTTGAAAATTTTGGGTTTGCCAAGAATTGTGAAAACAATTATCAACCATTAAGCTATGATTATAAAGGCTATGGCCTTAGTGAAATCGTTTTGCTAAGCAAGTATGACCGTTTGGCTCTTGATGAGTATCTTCACCGTATTGATGCCACTTTGTATTCCTATTCCCGTTGTTATGTCAGAGTCCATAATTTTGCTGAATTCACGGAAGTTTATTCACATCTAGAAAAGACTGCCTTAACAGCTGTTAAATTATTCAATCCTCTGAAAGGTGATTTTATGCATCTTTTTAGGAGGATGATGAAAATCTCTTTGAATTTCATTTCCAAGAATAATGCCGTCTCTTATTTACGTGAAGTCAAATATTTCGGATTAAAAATTCGGGATGCTGAAGCCTATAAATTTCTTTGTGATTCTCAGCCTAGTGGTGAACAAGTAGAAGAGTCGATTCGAATGAAGCTGGACTTAGAAGAATACCAGAAATATTTAACTTCACAGGAGAAGACCATTTTAGAACTATATCTTAAATCCTTTTCGTTCCTAGAAATATCGTCTTATACCGGCGTACCAGTCTCAACGGTGTCTTATCAGATCTATATAATTCTTGATGAGTTGAAAGAAAGACATAATCGCAAAATGATTTGATTTTGATGGTTTGAAAAGGCTCTCTTTTAATCTATAATGTCTTCGGAAATAGAAAACAAAAATGAGTGTCATTAAAATATCTGTTATTATTCCGACTTTCGATGTCAAAGATTATCTTGGTCCCTGTTTGGAATCAGTTCTTAATCAGGACTTTAATTTGCCATATGAAATAATTCTTTCTGATTTTGGAAGCCGTGATGGCACTACCGAGCTTTGTACTAGTTTTGAGATGAAATATCCTGAGAGAATTTATGTTATTCATTCCAACAAGAATTATGGTGTCTCGGCTAGCCGTAATGCTGGATTATTAGCAGCAAGAGGTGAGTTTGTCACCTTTATTGATTCTGATGACATCATTAAACCCAACTATCTTTCAACTCTTTATAATCTTGCAAAAAAGACTGATAGCGATATAACAACATGCGGCTACTATATTTATAAGAAGAACCCTCACATTGGTTGGTCAAGAAGTTCTTTTAAAGGCACTGGACGGGAATGCCTGAAAAAGCTATATCAAAGTCCTCATCTTCGTTTTAGGACTTTCTGCTGGGGACGTCTCTATCGGACACAGTTATTAAGAGACAATAATATTATCTTTGATTCGGATTTGGATCGGTTTGAGGATTGGGTCTTTATTTTCAAAGCTATGTTTGTTGCCAAAAAAGTGGTGTTTACTCCTAAGCCTTTGTATTTCTACCGACAACGTAAAGGTTCGGTGATGGAAAGTGCTTTGGAAATCATCACTCCACATATGAAGGCTTTAGCAAAGACCAAGGATTTTGCTAATGAAAATGACCCTGACTATAAAAAGGTTCTTTTTGATAAACCCCGCTTTGCTATCAAAGCTCAAGTCTTTTATGATTGCATGTATTCCCATAAAGGATTAAAAACTTCAACTCATAAACTTTATAAAATATACAGTGAAAGCCTCAAGCAGTTGTTCGACGAAAACAAAATGAAGAAAATGAAGAAGACAAAGGACTCTAATGAAAACTAACGCTGAAGTCTATAACCAGCTTTTTGTCAACCGCGATCCATCATCCAACAAATCTGATTATGGACGTAATTTGATTATCGGCGGGAGTCGACAATACCCGGGTGCTCCTATGATTTCGGCTTCTTTTTCTTCTTGCTCAGGAGTAGGATATACTGCTCTTGCAGTTCCGGATTCTATTTATCAGGCAACCATTTCTCGAATGCCTTTAACTTGCATCATGGAATTGATTCCTAATAAAGATGAATGTTTTCTTGTTCCTCAAAACGATCAAGAAAAGAAGAATATTATGAAATATGATTCCATTCTTTTTGGAAATGGTGTTAAAGATGATAAAGCAAACTATGATTTTCTTTCTTTTCTAATTGAGAATTACGAAGGCCGGTTACTAATTGATGCGACTGGTTTAAGACTTCTTTCTGAATATGGTGAAGACGTCTTACTCAAAAAGAAGCCGAAAAGCTTTATTGTATTAACTCCTCATCTTGGAGAAGCGTGTTCCTTGTTTAATATGAAGACTAAATCAAACAAATCCCAAGACTATCTTGAAAAAACGAATGAGTTCACTTTGAAATACCAGGTTACAATCTTACTTAAAAGCTCAATTTCATATCTCTGCCAAAGTGGAAAAAATATTCTATTAGCTTCTCCTGAAACGCCCTCTTTAGCTAAAGCTGGTTCAGGAGATGGTCTAGCTGGATTCCTTTCTGGGGTTTTAGCCTATGGTGTTAAATGGTTTAATGAAATCGAACTGATTGCTTTTGTCAATGATTTTATTCATATTAAAGCCCATGAATGTGAAGAAGAGCAACCCGCAGGATTTATAAATATTCTTAATATTTTGAAGACTTTACGAAAATAATTGAATACAAATTATAAATCTTTGTGTTTCATTTTGACACTTTAATTCTTTTGAATATATATTTTTCTATGATAAGAATTTTTGAAAATGTGGAATATTTCCTAATGTCTTATGACTTATCGCAATATTTTATTAGCTAAAATAATTTTACATTGAACGAAAAAAGCGAAAACCTTTTCTTACAATTGATTTTCGCTTTTCTAATACTATAATTTAAAGTTGCGTTAGAAATAGATATATGAATTCTTGTTTTAAAAGGATTCTTCCGGTTATTGGAATCCTCGCAGGTAGTTCAGCGGTATTCGGTACGGGATTCTCTTTATGGGTTTTTAATGAAAACAAAGAAGCTGTTGAAGCTTCTGTAAATGATATTGTTGTCAATCCCTTCCATTTTTATGATGGAGACGGTTACTATGACGCTGATGGTAACAAAACCGGTTCTAACATCCAATTTGTCAATATAATTGATACTGTTAATAAGACAGCAACTATAACTAGTGCCCAACTCCAATATACATATACTTCTGATAATGGTCAGCTTGAATTACCAAGTGTTTATTATAAAGACGGTGTTGCATACAAAATCACCGGTTTCGGTGATGGAACTAATAAGAATTTAGGTTGGACTCCGGATACTTCTTTAACTACCTTAATTATTCCTGATTCTTATGCCTCTATCAATGATATGGCTTTATCTACTGTAGCTCCTTCAATAACAAAAGTTGTTCTTGGAAAAGGTATTAAAACGATTGGTAATAAAGCTTTCTATTGCTGCAATACCCTTACTGACATTAATTTCCCTTCCAACCTAGAATCAATTGGAAATGATGCATTCTTCCAATGCACATTAAATGATGTGAATCTAAGCACTGCCACTAGCCTTAAAACAATCGGCGCTTGCTCTTTCGGTGAGGCGAAAGTAAAAACTGTTGAATTCCCTAATAGCTTAGAAGAAATTCAGGCTTATGCTTTTGTGCAAAATAATATTACTCTTGCTGATTTAAGCAATACTCAATTGGCTAAATTAGGAACGGGAACTTCCAGTTATGGAGTTAAAATAGGAAATTCCTTCAGTAATAATACTGGCTTGACTTGCTATCTTCCTAATACAGTTACTACTTGTGGATATCAAATCTTCAATAATGATGGTGGTAATGTTTATGTTCACTTTGCTGAAGAGGAAACTCCATCAGGATTTGATTCAAAATGGAATTCTACGGATGCGGGTGGTGCAAATATAACTATTCACTATAATTGGGATGGAGTCACTAAGTAAAATAAAATGGTAACCGCTGAATCAGCAGTTACCATTTTTTGTTCTTAGATTGATTACTTATCTAATTTACGAGGATCGAACTGATTTAGATAAGTCATGATGGAAGCAGCGACATCTTTTAAGGTGTCATCATCCATTGGGTTCTTGATTCCGGCTTTCTTTAAGAGAGCACGGAAAGGAAGAGTGCCACCTAACTTATCAAAGGCAATATATTTCTTAAAGGCTTTTTCGCGATCAACATTGGATTCATTGAAGAATTCAAGAGATACCACCTGAGCAATAGTGTAATCAAGATAGTAAAGCGGATTCTCAAAGATGTGATGCTGTCTCATCCACCAACCGCCGGATTCCAAGAAATCATTGCCTTGATAGGTCTTATGAGGCAAATAGGCTTTCTCCAATTTTCTCCAATAGGCTTTTCTTTCTTCATGGGTAATATCGGGGTTCTCATAGACATAAGTCTGGAAACCATCGACGATGCAACCATAAGGAATAAAAGTAATAGCATCGCAAAGATGCTGATAGAGGTATTTGTCCGTGTCTTCTTTGAAGAAAAGCTTCATCCAAGGATAGGTTAAGTATTCCATGGACATTGAATGCATTTCACAGCATTCCATTCCAGGATTTCGATAAGCCGGAACTTCTTGGCTTCCACCTAAGAATCCCTGCAGTGAATGACCGAATTCATGAGTTAAGGTATCGACATCAGCACTGGTACCATTGAAGTTGGCAAAAATGAAAGAAGTCTTTAATCCAGCAATATAATCCATATAGCCGCCACCTGCTTTTCCAGGCTTAGCAACTAAATCCAAGCAATTGTGGTCAACCATGAAATTGAAGTATTTGCTGGCAACCGGTGATAATTCAGCATACATCTTCTGAGCATCCTGAACTAATTCGTCGGGTGTTCCCTTAGGTGTCGGATTACCCGTCTTATAGAAGATAGAGTAATCATAATACTTGGTGTCATCACCAAATCCTAAACGGTCTTTTTGATCAGCACAGATCTTTTCAGAAAGCGGAACGATGTAGTCAAGAATCTTCTTGCGATAAATTTCAGCATCCTTAGGTGTCCAATCCAATCTTCCCATTCGATCATAACCTAACTGTAGGAAATTCTTGTATCCTAAGGTTTTGGCAATCTTGGTTCTGACTTTAACCATTCGGTCGTAGATGTCGCCAATCTTCTTATCATTATCAGAGTAGAATCCCCAAACTAATTTATTGGCTTCATCTCTGACTTTTCGATCTAAGGAAGTGGTGAACTTTCCCATCTGAGGAATGGAGTATTTCTGACCTTTGTATTCAATCAAAGCTCCCGAAATCAGATTGACGTATTCACTGGATAATTTGTTTTCTTCAACAAGGTCGGGAACAATGGCAGGTGAGAACGTCTTCATTGAAAGAGCGACTTCTTCAAAGTAGAGTTTTCCAAATTCCTTTTCCAATTCAGCACGGAAATTGCTGTTATAGAGGTCTTTGTCGACTTCATTAGTTGCTTCGGATACACTTGGACCGATCTCATCCACTAAATTGCTTAAGTCAGTATATTCTTTATCAGTTGTATTGATAGTATGACGGATATAGATCAAGGCAAAAGAAGTAGAAACATCATCCGTCAAAGCAAAATAATCCTTTACTGCCTTGATGGCTTCTTCTCCTGTCTTAGCGTTGACTAATTTGCTATCGATGTCTTTTAGGGCAGAGACAATGCTTTCTTTGTCAGGTCGGTCAAGCTTTACTTGATCTAACTTATCGAATTTACCATTAAAATGTTGAACCATGATTGTTATCCTTTCTTGGTTTATTAAACTACTAAGTATTATAAATGATTAGTTTTATTAAGGAAGAAAAATGGAATAAAAGGCTTAGATGTACTTCAAAGTCTACTTCAAATGATAGATTTCAGTGTATTTATTGGTCAGGTAATCAACGTAAGGCTGAGCCGAGAATTCTTCGCCACTGATGTCCTTGATCCATTTCTTGGTATTTAACAGAGCGGCTTTCTTGAAGACATTATCTTTCATCCATTTAAGAATGAGATCCATATGACCTTCTAAAACGGTCTTCTTAAGATCTATATCCTTGTCTAAGGCTTTCACATAGATGCAGTTTAAGGCGTTTCCTAAGGAATAAGTTGGGAAATATCCGAATCCGGATGCCCAATGGACATCCTGTAATATACCGGTTTTGTCATCTTTGTTATCAATGCCAAGTATTTTCTTGTAGAGCCTGTTCCATTCCTGATTTAAGGTTTTGAAATCGGCTTTACCGGACATGATTTCTCTTTCAAGGCGGTACCGGATAATGATATGGAGGGAATAAGTTAACTCATCAGCCTCAGTTCTTAGTGGATTGTTTAAGTCAACATAATTGACGCCTTCATAGAAATCATTGATTGAGACATCACCCATTTCGGTAGCAAAGATCTTCAGGAAAGCGGGGTAGATAGCTTGGATGTATTCTTTGCTTCTTCCAATGACGTTCTCATAGAAACGGGAAACGGATTCATGTTTGGCCATGCTTAAGAAGCCTTCACCTAAATGATGAGTGTAAACTTCTTTAGGTATGTTCTGACCAAAGAGAGCATGTCCGCCTTCATGGATGATGGAATACATATTGGAGATGAAGTTAGTTTCATAATAATGGGTTGTGACTCTAACGTCATTAGGCCCAAACTGTTCGGTGAAGGGATGAATAGTAGTGGAGACGGAGCCCCGGTTGAAATCAAAACCATTGAACTTTAAAATTTCTTTTGTGAATTCTTCCTGCTTGTTTAAAGAAACTTTTCTGGTTAAGAAATCATGCCGTGGGACATAGGTAGCAGCTCTTACTTTATTGAGCAGTGGGACAATGCCTTTTTCTAAATCATCAAAGAACTTATCAAGATCAACTGTTGTGAATCCTTCTTCATAATCATCGAACAATGTGTTGTAAAGATTCTTTTTGTCACAATTCTTTCTTAAAAGAAGCAACTTCTTCTGCATCTTATATACTTTATTTAAAGTGGGTTCGAATTCCTGATAGTTGTTATCTTCTTTGGCCTTAGCCCAAATGATATAAGAATTGTTGTATAAAGTAGTGGCTTCTTTTTGAGTCTTGATGTCTACATAGCGACTTTTTTGAACCTCTTTATAAAGCTCTTTGACAAGCTTTTTATCCCAAATATTGAGTTTGTCATAGCCGGTTTTATAAAGCTTGCTTACTAAGCCAATGTATTCTTTGCTTTTTGCAATCTTATACGACATTGAAGAAAACTCAGACATATCCCTAGCATCATCACTCATTCCACCCTTTGGAGCAGCGGTTTCTAAATCATAGTTGATAATCTGACCGGCATGAGAATAGACTTCCATCTGTGAAAGAAGAGAATAGAGTTTCTGTAAATCTTTATTCATAAATAATCCTCGATGGTTAGATTATAGCAAAATATGTTTTGATATTAGGAATTACTATCTAAATTTCAAACAAATTTAAGATGACGAAACTTGAAAGCAGTTACCAATTCATCTATACTTTAAATATGTAATGGAGTTGGGGAACTCCGGCGCACTTAGACCGCTAGCTTATGCTAGCGATTTTTTTTGCCTTGGTCACCATTGTTGAGCTCCTTTAGTAGCAAGAGCAAGATGACCAGTACAAGGATGAGATCTTCCACCCTGTACCTCCTTTTCCTGTTCGGATAGGGAAAACAAATAATGCGCCTTCATCCCCCGCCTCCTGATGAAAAGTGGATTCATCATTCAGTAAGAGCTACTCCTTTATGATGAAGAGGGTATCACCCCTCATTATCTATTTAGACGGAGGAGCTCTGTCTTCTAAGAACTTAGAAAAATGTTTTCATTTCCTCTTTTAGACAACTGATTGAATATTGCTAATTATAAAATCAATTTTAAAAAGACTTTATTTGTTTATGTTGCTTTTTTTCTTCCTATGGTTTATTTTCTAGTAACTAATAAAACACTATGAGTTATGAAGAGGATTTTAAAGTCATCAAAAGCCGTTTAACAGGTGACAGGAAAACAGATCTGCAAATTCTTTTTTCCTGTTACGATGAATTTTCTAAACGCCCTTATTCAAATGAACTGGATTGTCAGATTTCTTCTTTAATAGAAGAAATAATGAAGAATGCTTCTAAAGAAGAAAACCAGTCATTGACTAGATACATTAATTCTGTTGTATCCAACAAATACAATAAGTCACTCCTTCAAATCAGAAATTGCTTGGACAAGCATCAAGCCAAAAAAGCCTTACACCTAGTAGAAACCTTAGAAGGCAGAATCTTGTTTTATATTGATAAAATAAAGTCAAATGAACCAGGCGTTCAGTTACGTTTCTATTTCTCAACCATGCAGTTTGAATTGTCAACCCGTTTATATCCAGCCCCGTTATCGACCGTCCTCTTCTTTGATTATGTTTCATTGCTTACATTAAAATCACAGGCCTACTATCTTTTAAATCGAAGCACAGAATCCCTAGAATCTTTAAAAAAGGCTTTTGAAATAGATCCAGTATCCCCTGATCTGTGTTTTCTCCAAGCTGATTACGATGCCTCCAAAATGAATTGGATTTCTTTTTTAATGGATTTAGATAAAGCTCATCGCTTCCTATATACCATCGAAGATTGTTACCGATATTACTATTATGTGGCTTCCTATTTCAAAGGTTCCTTAAAAGATCAGGAAATGGCTAAAGCTATTGTCTTAGCTTTTTCAAAATCCAGGCAACCCCTGTATCTGACAGTTAGAAATCTCCCCCTGAATGTCTTAACCGCTTTGCAAAAAGAAAAAATACCATTAGATGTCGATGAAGACATCATTAGAACAGCTGTTGAAAGTGCTCAATCAGCTTTAAGATCCAAAAATGATGATCTTTATAAATATTACTACAACATCTTAACTAACTATCGGACACCGACTGAAGTGGAGTCATTGATTCATCCAACTAAGCCTCTTGTGGCTTTGCCTAAGAAAAAGAAAACTGTCACTAAGTAGTTAATTATTGTTTTGAAAGAGTTGGTAGCACTAATCTTTCTATGTATTGATTAAATGCAGGCTTTAGCTCTACTTCATAGCAGCTACTTAATTCAATACTTTTTCCCGTGAGTTTTTTTATAACATTTTTTGAAATTAAAAAAGCCCCATCATCCATCAATCAGTAGTATTTCTCATACAACTAATTGATAATTCGGGGCTTTTCAATTCAACTGTTTTTACTTAGCAGCTGCTTTTTTGTTTTTCTTATACTTATTGGCGGCTTCAATGAAGCCTCTGAATAATGGATGTGGACGATCAGGACGACTCTTGAATTCCGGATGAGCCTGAGTACCAATGAAGAAGGTATTAGCTGGGATTTCAATCATCTCAACAATTCGATTGTCAGGAGAGAAACCGACCGGATTGAGTCCATGAGCCATGAAGGCTTCACGATAATCGTTGTTGACTTCATAACGATGACGATGTCTTTCAGTGATTTTCTTAGTTCCGTATAAAGCAAACGACTTGGAATTAGGATCAAGAACACAAGGATAGGAACCTAAACGCATTGTTCCTCCCAGATTGACAACACCATTCTGTTCCGGCATCAAATGAATCACCTGATGCATGCTGGAAGGATTGAATTCAGCCGAATCAGCATCCGAGAATCCTAAGACATCACGGGCAAATTCAATGATGGCAGTCTGCATACCAAGACATAATCCTAAGAAAGGAACATTGTTGGTTCTAGCATATTTGATAGCGGCAATCATACCGGCAATGCCACGGCTGCCAAATCCACCAGGGACTAGGATGCCATCCACATCACCTAATAAATCTTTAGCAGTCTTATCAGTGACTTCTTCGGATTCAATCCAAGTGATCTCGACTTTCTTGCCATAGTACCAGCCGGCAGCTTT
>Ga0172377_10008842_pt1 | contig 10337 bp, 6 predicted proteins | sample Pumphouse3metaG_FD_119749 | JGI IMG/M metagenome (GOLD analysis project Ga0172377, IMG submission 119749) | Leachate microbial communities from a municipal landfill in Southern Ontario, Canada - Pumphouse #3 metaG | ecosystem: Engineered > Solid waste > Landfill > Unclassified | place: Canada... | reverse complement strand
CGATTTTTGCTGCTGCTAATCCCAAATGCGTAATGATAAGCAGGAAAACGAAAGGAACAAGCCGTTTATGGCAGGATATCGCTTGTCAAAAGAATACTATGTATGCGTTGGAAACAGCTATTAAAACGCAACAAATCGCTCCGGGCGGAGCCTATATTGAAGCCTACGGAGTAAAAACAAGCGGCAAATACGGCAAACTTCTGGGAGCAAGCTCCCGTCTGAAAGGAAATAATGACTGGACTGGTACGAAAGTTGTTATTAACTCCGGGCCATACGATAAGATAAGGATCTATATACGTGTCCAGAATGCTTTGGGCAAAGCATGGTTTAAAAATATACGTTGTCTTGTTAGCCGTAATTCAGAACTAAAAAACAATAATTTTACCGAGGTATCCGATAATAAATTTGCGCATTGGAAACAGGATGATTCCGGTTTGACGATTTTTGCGGAGGATAATCCCAAGAGCGTAATGATAAGCAGGAAAAATGATGGCACAAGTCGTCTATGGCAGACTATTTCCTGTCAACCCGACACCCCGTACTCGCTAACTGCCGATATTAAGACTCAAGGAGTCTGCCGGAAGGCAGGTGGAGCCTACTGCGGAGCTTATATCGAAGCCTACGGCATGAAAGAAAACGGCAATATAGGCAAGGTACTGGGGCTTAGCCGCCGCATAAAAGGCGATAATAGTTGGGTTGAAGCGGGAACTTACGTTAATTCCGAATCATATAATAAAATAAGGATTTATATCCGCTTACATAACGCATCGGGCAAGGCATGGTTTAAAAATATAAATTGTATTTCTCAAAATCTTTTCTTGCGTAACGTACTATATACGAAACACTCGCCGATTGTAATAACCAATGTCGATAAATCGATAACTTACAAGGCAAAATCGGACTATGAAATCATTCCGGGGAAAACGAAATATCCTTATGATGTCCATAACGCTCCATGGAATATCGGATTGCCAAAAGGAAGTAGAATAAAAAATGGACAAACTGTACTGGTCAGTTATAATTATGCTTTTTCGAAGACCAAAACCTACTGTCCTTCAGAGCCCCGCGTGTATAAAATTCTGGGGGAAGCGATCAGAAAAACCGTTTCCCTGTTTCACCCTGAATATATTCATATCGGACATGACGAACCCCAACTTATGAATAGGGATTCCAGATGTAAAAAGAGAGGACTCAGTAACGCCCGGCTTCTTGCCTTGGACCTGATTAAAATAGATAAGATCGCAAAAAACGCGGATACCAAAGTAAGGCTGATGATGTGGGCGGATGCCGTTGACCCGGATTTTAACGCTTCCCGCCTGAAGCTGGGCCAAGCTATAAAAGACATACCGAAAGATGTAATAATGTGCTGCTGGTGGTATAAAGCCAAAGCTGAAGATGTTGCCAAAGAGCAGAAAATGCTTGCTTATTTTGGACGGAAAGGTTTCTCGACATTCTGTTCTCCCTGCGGTTACAATTTGCGCAATTCTTATGACTGGGCGAATATTTGCCGGGAAGAGAACCGGAAAACCGGCAAATGTATGGGGATCATCTATACGAGTTGGGACAATACCTGGCGCGGCTTATCGACAACGGCGGAATACGGCTGGTCTGTCTCGAAACCGGAATTCAAATAAGTTGTTATACGGGACAAGGAGCGTATAAAATATGGATAAATTATTCTGGGATGATGCCGGAAATTGGTATAAAGGAAATCTGCATACCCATACGGATCATTCGGACGGGGCGCTTTCCGTTAAGGAAACGGTCGCCCAGTACCAAAAAAACGGTTATGATTTTATGGCGATCACCGATCATAATATCCTCACTGATACTTCCGGATACGGTAATAACGATTTTTTGCTTTTTCATGGTGAGGAAATTGGCTGCTGTCCTTCCGTTTTCGGCGGGGAATATCATATTGTAGGAATAAATATCAAAAACAGTATAGATCCCGCAAAATATTATTCGCCGCAACAGGTAATCGACGCTATCCGCGCCGCCGGCGGGGAAGCGATAATTGCGCATCCGTTCTGGTCGGGACATACTTACAATGAACTTTCCGCACTGCATGACTATTTGGGAATAGAAGTTTTTAACAGTTCGTGTTTCTACAGCGTCGGGAAAGGTATTTCCGACATAATATGGGATGATCTGCTGATTCGCCGCAGGCACGCGTTTGGCTTTGCCAATGACGACTGCCACAACCACTTTAACGCTCATCGACCGAATGATGCCTGCGTCGCCTGGAATATGGTAAAAGCGAAATCCCTGACACCGGAAGCGATAATCAACGCGATAAAAGCCGGACACTTTTATTCAAGCTGGGGCCCGGAAATAAAATCTTTTTATATTAAAGACGGGACGGTACATGTTGAAACTTCTCCCGTCAGGGTTATTTCTGTTATTGCCAGTTCAGGGAGAGGCTGCGGCGAAGTGTTTACCGCGGAAAATACGATAAGTTCGGCGGATTACAAACTCAAAGGTCCGGAAATCTATATCAGGGTTGAGGTGCTTGACGAAAAAAACAGAAAGGCCTGGAGTAATCCGATATACATTTGAAAGTACCGTTTATAAAGATAACATACAGTATGGAATATTGTGTTACACCCTACCTTTTATAAATAAGACCTTATCCCACTTTTCTCCCGGCAAACATGCCGGGAGAAAAGCGGAACAGAACAAAAGTTTCCCCAAATAACCCGCCTGTCCGCTTACCTGCCTTGCGAATAAAACGCATTAAATTTCACTAAAGGGGATTGACAATTGCGGAAGCCGGTATTAAAATATTAAAACGTTTTAAAAATGGTAATTGTTTATGCATGTGACTATAAAGAAACTGGCTGCTGAATTGGAACTTTCACCGGGAACGGTGAGCTTGGCGCTCAATGATGACCCCCGGATTGCCGCTGCTACAAAATCCAGGGTAAAACAACTGGCGGATAAACGGGGTTATGTGCCGAATAATTTCGGTCGCGGTCTTCAGGCGGGGAAAAGTCATCTGGCCGGCTATATGGCAAATTCGGTTGTCGGTTCTTTTTACAATATTATCCTCCAGGAAATAGGTGAAGCCGCCACTGCCGCGGATTACGGTCTGCTGACGGCGCTTACCGGCAAAACCGCTTTGGACGCCCAGATCAGGTTGTTTCTGGGAAAAAATATAGACGGGCTTATTGTTTCCCTTAATTATTCCGATATTCGGTCGAGCCTCAAAATGCTGGAATCCCGTAAAATCCCGGTGGTGTTCTGTTCCGTTCAGGACAGCGGGCCGCATCCTTATGTTATTACGGATAATTTTGTCGGCGGGCAACTGGCCGCTGAACATCTGGTTGCTTTGGGGCATCGACATCTGGCTTGTTGCAGTGTGGATGCTTTCCGGCTTAAGGGCAACTTGGACGTTATCGGCAAAGCAAAGCTGCCGTCGCCGGTAATATTCAGGGAATCCGAGGAATTGGAAACAGCGCTTAAGGAGCGCCGGATCAGCGGTGTTATCGCCTATTCCGACCAGCAGGCGATAAAGCTCAAACATGTAGCGGAACGCTGCGGACTGAGGATTCCTGCGGATTTGTCGATTGTCGGATTTGACGATTTATGGTTTGCTGAACTTGAGGAATTCAATTTTACCACTGTCGCGCAGCCAAAAATAGAAATAGGCAGGCAAACAATGGAATTGCTGCTGGAACTGATGAAAACCGGAAAAGGCGGTAATCGTTTACTGGAACCCGAACTGGTGGTCAGAAAAAGCACCGCTCCTCCGGCGCGGATAAGTTAATTTAGTAAAAACAGGGATATCTAATTTTAAAAATTAGATTTTTATTTAAAACGTTTAAAAAAGGATTAAACAAAATGACAATCAAGGCAGGAATCATCGGGTGCGGCGGTATAGCGAAATGCCATATCGCGGGTTATAAGAGCAACAACATTGAAATTACCGCAGTTACCGATATTAATCCGGACGCGGCGAAAGCAATGGGCGCCGAGCTTGGCGCGGAAGTATTTGCTTCGTTTCGCGAACTGATTGAATCGGGCAGGGTGGATCTGATCAGTATCTGTACGCCGCCGGTCGCGCATGAAGCGGATGCGGTCTTAGCGCTTGAACATGGAGTGAACGTACTGCTGGAAAAACCGTCCGCCGCCAATGTTGAAGCGGCTCGTAAAATTAAAGCTGCCGCGGATAAATCCGGCGCCCGGTTGATGCTGGCATTTCGCCATCGTTTTATTCCGGCAATTGTCCGGATGAAGGAAATGATCGATTCCGGTTGTCTCGGTCAAGTGGTTTTCTTTCAAAACACTTTTTGCGGCCCGGCTTTTGACATGAAAGACAAGTGGTTTTCGAAAAAGGCGGTTGCCGGCGGCGGTTCAATGCTGGATACCAGCAGCCATTCAGTCGACTTATTCCGTTTTTTGATTGGTGAAGTAACCAAACAGCACGCGGTCTGTCATACTCATCTGGAAGGAACTGACGTGGAGGATGCCGCAATTATTATCCTGAAGGCCGAAAACGGCGTTATCGGGTCTTTGACTTCCGCCTGGGTGGCCGGTACAGGGAAAGCGGATATCATCATTATGGGGCAGGATGGAAAAGCTGAATACAACTACGGCGGAGACCTGACTTTCCATAAGCGCGGCGCTGAAAAACCGGAAAAAATCGAAATTCCGGAATTAACCGGCGGTTTTGCCGAGCAGATCGGCAGTTTTATCAAAGCGATAGAAAGTAATCAGGAACCGGAAATTACCGCGTTTGACGGCTTGCGGTGCCTGGAAATAATAAACGCCTGTTACAAGGAGAACTAAAAAATGAAGAAGATCGGTTTTATTGATTATTTTATCGATGAATGGCATGCCAATAACTATCCAGCCTGGATCCGGGAAGCTTCCCTTAAGGATCGTTTTGAAATAGCTCTGGCATGGGAGGAGTTTACTCCGGAGGATAAAAAGCCCCTTAATGAGTGGTGCGGTGAAATGAATATTGTCCAGGCTTCTTCCATTGAGCAGGTGGTCGACGAATGTGACTGTATTTGCGTGCTTTCTCCTGACAATTCTGAACGTCATGAGGATTTAGCTGATCTGGCGCTTCGCAGTGGCAAGCCTGTTTACGTCGACAAGACTTTTGCGCCGTCGCTGGCCGCCGCCAAGCGGATGTTCGCGAAAGCGAAAGAATTTGGTACGCCGCTGATGTCCAGTTCGGCGCTGCGTTATGCTCCGGAACTGGAAAACGCGCAGGCGGAAATAAACGGGCAAACGATTAATTCCATGTTGACGGTCGGCGGCGGGGGCAGTTTTGAAATATATGCTATTCATCAGTTGGAAATGCTGGTAAAACTGCTGGGTACTGGTGCGGCCAGGGTTTTACAGTCTACTAACGGTATTTCGCATTCCATGCTTATTGATTATGCTGATCAACGACGCGGCGCGTTTAATTTCATTCCGGGCCAGGGATTTCAGATTACTGCTCAGTACGGGGAAGCGAAAAGCATTCACGTTGGTCAAATGACTGACTTTTTCCCGTGTTTTATCGAAGCGATGCTGAAATTTTTCGATAGCGGAATCAGTCTGATACCGGAGAGTGAAACTCTGGAAATTGCGGCGTTGATTGAAGCTGGAACCGCCGCGTTGCGGCAGCCGGGCGTTTGGGTTGATGTACCGCGTTAACGGTGGAGGTAAAGTATGAAAGAAGTGAAAGTTCTGGTAGTCGGTTGCGGGCACATGGGAAGTTCCCATGCCCGCGCCTATAAAAAAATCGACGGTTTCAAGATTGTCGGCCTGGTGAGTCCGGTTTCCGACTGTGAAAAGCTGGCGCAGGAATTAAATGTCTCTGAAACCTTTGCTGATTATGAAACGGCGCTGGCTGTTGCGCAACCGGATGCGGTTTCCATTAACACCTATCCGGATACCCATGCCGCCTATGCGGTGAAGGCATTAAATGCCGGAGCCCACGTTTTCGTGGAAAAACCTATTGGCTGTACGGTTTCCGAGGCGGAAAAAGTAGTTGCGGCCGCAAAACGCAACGGCAAAAAACTGGTAGTCGGCTATATTTTGCGCCAGCATCCGTCATGGACGAAATTCATAGAACTGGCCCGGACGCTGGGCAAACCGCTGGTTATGCGGATGAACCTGAATCAGCAAAGCCGCGGTTCCGAATGGAATACCCATAAGAATCTGATGAAAGCGCTTCCGCCGATTGTCGATTGCGGAGTGCATTATGTTGACGTGATGTGCCTGATGACCCGGTCGCGACCGGTGCGGGTCAGCGCTGTCGGAGCCAGGTTATCTGAGGAAATTGCTCCGGATATGTACAATTACGGACAACTTCAGGTGACGTTTGCGGACGGTTCTGTAGGCTGGTATGAAGCTGGTTGGGGGCCGATGATGAGCGAGAACGCCTATTTCGTTAAAGATGTTATCGGGCCGGGCGGTTCAGTCAGCATGGTAGCCGCCAAGGAAGCCGCTTCGGATAATGTCGATGCACATACCCGAACCGACCGCTTGCTGGTCCACTCCGGAAAACTGGACGACAATATGCAGTTTGCCGAAGCGGACAAATTTATTGATATGGCGGACGAACCGGGGCATCAGGAACTTTGTGACCGGGAACAGGGATTTTTCCTGGAAGCTATCAGGAAAGACCTTGACTTGTCGGAACACTGGGAAGACGCGATTAACAGTATGAAAATCGTTCTGGCGGCTGATGAATCGTTCAGAAGCGGTAAAAGCATAGAGCTGTGAGAGTGAAGTTGATATTATATCTTATTTTCATTTTTTTCTCAAAACGAGCTTGATATTTTATAAATAAAGAGTATTTTCAATATCTCATGCTCGAAGCATGGCTGCCGCGAGTATGGCATAACGGTTGTGCACCAGCCTTCCAAGCTGGTTATAGGGGTTCGACTCCCCTTACTCGCTCCAAGTGGTGGGATTCCCGAGCGGCCAAAGGGGGCAGACTGTAAATCTGCTGCGGAATGCTTCGGTGGTTCGAATCCACCTCCCACCACCATTTTGCTATCTAAGAAGGATCTGTGGCGTAAAAAGCTGTAGGTCCTCTTTTTTTCTCTCATTGACGGTTTATGACATAAGTCGGAACTCAGCTTTGTTTTCCTGAAATATATGAGTATTCTGTCCTGTGGAGTCATACTGGCAATTCAACACCGTCGAAGAACCAATTTTTCAAGGCTTGTGGCACAAAGTCAGAAGAACCATATTAAAGCAACTGAAACAAGCATTTTGAGGCAAGAAATAGAAAAATAAAAATAAAATGGCGGGAGCGACGGGACTCGAACCCGCAACAACCAGATCGACAGTCTGGTACTCTAACCAATTGAGCTACGCCCCCGGTTTCCCGAGTGAGCAATAAGTATACTGCCTGCAAAAAAAAATACAAGTGGAGAAAACTAAAAAAAATGTTTTTTTTGAACTTTTTTTCAGGGGACAGTTTCTCCGGTGATAAAAAGACCGATTTGCGGTAATGGCCGAGATTACTTATTTGCCGATATTTTCTAAGCGTTCCAGCCAGATTTCGGCACAGGCGTCGGAAGGCATGCGCCAATCCCCTCGTGGAGAAAGGCAGATGGTGCCTACTTTGGGACCGTCCGGTATGCAGCTGCGCTTGAACTGTTGAGTAAAAAAACGTTTTATGAATATTTTCAGGGTGTTGATTATCTGTTCCTGGGAGTATTTGTCTCTGAAAACGAGCGTCGCCAGATAAGAAATTTTTTCCGGTTCGGCGCCGTACTTTATAAAATGATAGAGGAAGAAATCGTGCAATTCATACGGCCCGATAATGTCTTCGGTTTTGTGATTAACTTCGTTTTTGTCGGCGTTGGGAAGCAGTTCCGGGCTTACCGGAGTGGCGATGATGTCTTCGAGTACGGCGCGCAGTTTCTTTTCCGAATTTTCGGCCACCCAGGCGATGAGGTAGCGGATCAGGGTTTTGGGAACGCCGCAGTTGACAGCGTACATGGACATATGGTCGCCGTTGTATGTGGACCAGCCGAGAGCGATTTCAGACAGGTCTCCGGTTCCCACCAGCAAGCCGTTCTGGCTATTGGCTATGTTCATTAAAATCAGGGTTCTTTCCCTGGCTTGAACGTTTTCATAGGTAGTGTCATATACTTCCGGATCATGGTCGATATTCCTGAAATTCAGCATGCAGGCGTCTCTTATGTTGATCTCCTGGAATTCAGCCCCTATGAGTTTGATCATTTCCGCGGCGTTATTGTAGGTGCGGTCGCTTGTTCCGAAGCCGGGCATGGTTACTGCCAGAATATCATACATCGGGCGTTTGAGCAGTTTCATGGTTTCGGCGCATACCAGGAGCGCCAGGGTGGAGTCGAGGCCGCCTGAAATGCCGACAACCAGTCGTTGAGCGCCTATATGCTCAAAACGTTTTGCCAGGGCCGCGCTCTGGATATGGAAAATTTCTTCGCAGTGCGTATCCCGTTCGTCCGGGTTGTCCGGGACGAACGGATGGGCGTCGATGCGGGTGTATTCCAACGTGGGCGAAGTGAATACTTCGGAAAGACGAATATCCCGGAATTCTTTTTCGCAGACCGCGTCGCCGATTGAACTTTCGCAGGAGCGGACGGCTTTGAGTCTGGCCAGGTCTATATCGGCGTAAATGATGCTGCCGTCCCGGTGAAAACGTTTATTTTCGGCGGCCGTCTGCCCGTTTTGAGCTATGATCGAATGCCCGTCAAAAACCAGGTCGGTGCTGGATTCGTGAACTCCCGATGAGGTGTATATATAGGCCGCCATGCAATGGGCGCTTTGCCGCAGCACCAGGTCGCGCCGGTACTGGGATTTTGTTACCAGGGCGTTGCTGGCCGAAAGGTTGAACAGCGCTGTTGCGCCGGCAAGGGCCTGTTGGGAACTCGGAGGGATTACGTTCCAGAGGTCTTCGCAAATCTCGACGCCGAAAGAAAAATTATGGTCGCAGGTGAAAAGCAGGTCGGCGCCGAATGGTACGCTGTTCAGGCAGTTGGCGCCGCCGGGAACCGTTGCGCCTGATTTGAAATATCTTTTGTCATAGAATTCGCGGTAGTTGGGATTGTATACTTTGGGGATTATGCCGCGAATTTTCCCTGACTGCAACACGAACGCACAGTTAAACAAGGCGTTTTTCCAGAAGAACGGCGCGCCGACGATCAAGATCATTGAACTGTTGGCGAAGGACGCGGCGATCTTTTTGACTGCGTTCAGGACTTCGTTCTGCAGGGCGGTCTGGAAAAACAAATCGCCGCAGGTGTAGCCGGTAACAGCCATTTCCGGGAATACCACCGCGGAAACTTCCTGTTTGGCGCATTGCTGGGCGCTTTTGATAATTTCCGCTGTGTTAAAAGGTATGTCTGCGACTCTCATCTGCGGGGACGCCGCTGCGAAACGATAAAAACCAAACATAATAAATTACCTCTCTGTAAAGTTATTTCGTAACAAGCATTATGGTTTTAAGGCCCGGTTTGCTTAACCGGGTTTGGGCATTGACGAGGAGTCCGTATTCATCTGCCGGAACAATACATGGGGTCAAGTCAATGTCATAAATTATTTGCAGTTTTGTCGCTGAAACCCTGGCGGTGGTGATTTTTATGCCGCCGCCTTGACCGGGACAGGTAACGGAGCAGTTGCCGGGCTGAATAACGATGTCTCCGACGTTATCCGGCAGGTCGATGAAATATTTTATCAGGATGCGCCGGCGTTTGTTCTGGAAATACGGATTTTCACGTTTTTCAGTTCCGGTTGAGATCAGGCTGTTCAGATAATCCAAAGGCAGTTTGAAATAAAGGTATTTGCCGTCTTTTATTATGTAGTCGGGAATTTTTACGGCGTAATGGATTTTGCCCGGATAAGTTTTGAAATCACTGGTGAATTTGGTTATCGGGATTGCGGACTGCGCGATTCTGGATACGGCCTGCTGGAAATGGCGCTTGCGTTCTTCCGGTGATATTTCGCTGAACAGACGGTTTTCGCTTTCAAATTCTTCGCCGTAATGGAAAGCGGTATAGGAAATTAAAGTGCTGCCGTCTCCGATCAGTTTCAGGGAATATTCCAGTTCAAGGCGGGTTGCCGCTTCTTCTTGCGGCTTTACTGTTTCCAGTTGAGCGCGATTGAGGTTCAGGGCGATATTATTTTCATTATCGCAACTGCCGAGTTGAGCGTATTGGCTGGTGTCGTTCAGATAATAAATTTTTTCTTTGCTAATGCATTTCACCAGTACCGTATCGAATTCAGCGGCCGGGAATTGTTCGAGCTCGCTCAGGGCCTGCGGTATCGGAGGAACGTTGGCGACGGCCAGGAATTCCGGTTTGAAGCCGGCTTTTTTCAACATGGCGTAAATCAGCGCCGCCCGG
>Ga0172377_10008839_pt1 | contig 10338 bp, 7 predicted proteins | sample Pumphouse3metaG_FD_119749 | JGI IMG/M metagenome (GOLD analysis project Ga0172377, IMG submission 119749) | Leachate microbial communities from a municipal landfill in Southern Ontario, Canada - Pumphouse #3 metaG | ecosystem: Engineered > Solid waste > Landfill > Unclassified | place: Canada... | reverse complement strand
ATTTAAGCGACTTGCGTATCTTGTTGCAACTGCATCAAACCAACCACATCTTCTTGCTCTTCCTGTAGTAGTTCCAAACTCATGACCTCTTTCTCCTAGTATTTTCCCCTCTTTTCCTATATCTTCACTAGGGAAAGGACCGTTACCAACACGAGTACAGTAAGCTTTTACAATTCCCGTAACCTTACCAATATCTTTAGGGCTGATGCCAAGACCAGTACAAGCTCCAGCACTTACTGTTGCAGATGAAGTAACATAAGGATATGTACCATGGTCGATATCAAGCATAGTTCCTTGGGCACCCTCTAGTAGAATTTTTTTCTTTTCATCAAGAGCCTTCCAAACCATATGAGTAGTATCTGTAATAAAAGGTGCCAGTTTTGCTTTATAGCCCTCTAACTCAGCCAAGAGTTCACTCTCATTTGGTGTAGCAATATCCAGAATATCAAATATAGCTCTATCTTGTTCAAAATAATCTAATATAGATGCACAAAGTTTTTTAGAATCAAGCAATTCTGCTACTCTAAAACCATTTCTATTTATCTTATCAGCATAAGCAGGCCCGATGCCTTTTCCTGTAGTTCCTATAGCATTATCGCCTTTTAGTCTCTCTCTTGCTTGGTCAATTAGTGCATGGTAAGGAAGATTTAGATGTGCTTTATCTGAGATAAAAAAACGACCCTCTAAACCCTTAAACTGCTCCATCTCTTTTATAATAGACTCAGGAGATAAAACAACACCATTTCCTACAACATTTATAGCTTTAGGATTTAGTACACCAGATGGAATTAAGTGTAGAGCGTATTTTACACCCTCTACCCAGATAGTGTGCCCAGCATTATGACCGCCTTGACTTCTACAAACCATGTCATAGCTAGATGCAAGCCTATCTACTATTTTACCTTTTCCTTCGTCTCCCCATTGGATACCTACTATCAAATCAGCTTTCATTTAAAATTTCCTCTTTTTTTATTACTTTTTTTTACCTCTTTAATAAGGCAAGCTTTAATCTCTTAACGACTAATTCATGTATCTTTCAAAACTATTTTTTCACAAAGTTCGTCCGTATATATAGCAAAGCCAACAGAATTTATATCTGAACTTGTATATCTTCCACCTCTTGCATAGACTTCGTTCTTATCTATCATTCTAAAAAAAACTTCATCATAGTAAAGCATCTGTGCATAATACATTGGTGCTAAAACTGTGTTTTTAGATGATGCCTCTTCCGATAACTCTTTCATCTTAACCAGCTCTGTTTTTATAGACTCTGGTACAACTTTTAATAGTTCTTCTAACTGATGAGTGTGCTGAAGATAAACAAGTTTTTTTAACCACTCTACTTTTAAGTTTAAAAACTTATCTATATTTGTGTGTTTAAAGTCATCCAAACTTAGCTCGTCAAACATCTCTACCAGGAGTTTAGGAATCCTAATATTTGATATTTGGATAAGAGGTTCAACTTCAAGTTTATGTAAAATCTCTGTTGCTATTTTCATAACCGATGAGAGTTTTTTCTCTCCCATAAACTCAGCACCTATCTGATTCTGCTCAGTTGTAGGGTATGTAAATATGGGCTGAATATAGAACCATTTTCTATGTTGAGTATTTCTTCCAAGCCTCTTCTCGATAATGCGAACCACATCTATAGTGGAGTCTGCACGAAGTGATATTGGATTGTTTTTTTCGTCATTTGCTTTAATTAGTCTTTTTTCATCTGCAATGCTAAGATGTTGGTGGTAAGAAAAAACAGGAGTAGCAATCTCTTGAAATCCATTTGCATCTAAGATAGCACTAGCAACACTCTCAATCTTTCTCTTTACTCTAGCACCTTTGCCAAAGTAAAGCTTTGAGCCATTTGGAATCTCATGTTCAAGTATCATATCTAAGCTTTTGTAGCAAAAAAAGTCTCATTAAAGACTCTGTTTGCAGTTCCATCATAAGTTCTTTTACCTAATTTTGCAAGAGTTAATTCCACTGCATTTACAACCCAAGCCATCTCATGAACTGAGATTAGACCCATTTGATTTATGCGAAATATCTTTCCATTAAGATGATCTTGTCCTCCTGCTACATTTACTAAAAACTCATTTTTAAGTATCTTTCTTATCTCAGAAGCATCTGCATCGTCTATTGTTGTCATTGACATGGCAGGAGTCTTTGGATAGATATGAAGACCAATAGCTTTTAGTGCCTCTGTAACCGCATTAGCTCTAAGCTTTGTGTCGCTATATAGCTTTTCTATGCCTCCATCTCTCTCTATCGTTTCAAGAACTTCTAAAAGTCCTATAGTTAAAGTCGTTGCAGCTGTCCAAGCTGTAGTGTTTTTTCTCTGATTTTTTATCTCTGTAGCAAGATTAAAGTAATAGCCTTTTCCAACCCCAATTTTTTCAATCGCCGTATTGCTAAGCCCAAGAATTGCTAATCCTGGTGGTAGCATCAAAGCTTTTTGACTTCCTGCGATTAGGCAGTCGATATTACTTATATCAATAGGTTCAACGCCAACCGCTGTGATGCCATCAGCTATAATCATAATATTTGGATTTATCTCTTTAACTGCAAATGCAAGCTCTTCTACGGGATGACGAAGTCCTCCAGCTGATTCACTTATTTGAACCGCTATTGCATCTATCTCAGGATTTGCTTTTAGTGCTTCAACTATCTCTTTAACACTAACAGGTGTATTCCACTCATTTTTTATCTCGATATTTTCTAATCCATGAGCTTTTGCAATTTTTCCAAATCTCTCTCCAAACTTTCCAGAGTTTACACTAAGGAGCTTGCTGTGACAAAGGTTAGTAACAGCAGCTTCCATAGCACCAGTTCCGCTTGATGAGAGCATCACAACTTCATCACTTTTAAAAAGCTCAAAAAGATATTTTCGTGTCTTTTCAAAAATAGCTTCAAATTCTGGTGTGCGATGATGCATAGTCTCATCACTCATGGCATTACGAACATTTTGAGGAACTGGAGTTGGTCCTGGAGTAAAAAGTAACATTTAAAAAGTCCTACAAGATTATTTGATTTAAAAAACCTCGTATTGTATCCAAATAAGCTAAAGTTTTAATTATTTAGGCTTTTTTGAGCTCGTAATTTCATAGTTATTCAAAGATTTATCTAGCTTTAATGTGATACTATTTCAACATTAAAATATGATGATTATTTACATTAAAGGTAGTTATAGTGACGATATTTGACTCGATAATTTTAGGAATAGTAGAAGGCTTTACAGAGTTTTTACCTATATCTTCTACTGGGCATCTCATAGTTGCAAGTCAATTTTTAGGCATAGATCAAACAGATGCTACAAAAGCTTATCAGGTTATTATACAGTTTGCTGCAATTTTAGCAGTGGTATTTAATTACAAAGATAAATTTACTTTCAAAAAGATTAACTTATGGACAAAGGTTTTTTTAGCTTTTATTCCTATTGGTACTGTTGGCTTTATATTTTCCTCTCAAATAAAAGCTCTTTTTAGCGTTGAAGTAGTTGCTGTTATGTTTATAGTTGGCGGTATTGTGTTTTTAATAGTTGAGAAGTTTTTTATACTAAATGAGAATATACTTATAGATGATGTTGAACAAGTGACTCTAAAGCAATCTATATACATAGGTTTTGCTCAGATTTTTGCTCTTATTCCTGGGAGTAGTAGAGCTGGGGCCACAATCATTGGTGCTCTCTTAGTTGGACTTAGCAGAAAAGCCAGTGCAGAGTTTAGTTTTTTACTTGCTTTTCCTGTTATGTGTGCGGTTACTGCTTACGATTTGCTAAAACACTACCATGAATTTAGCGACGAAAATCTAGTCATTTTAGCCGTTGGCTTCGTAGTTTCCTTTGTAGTAGCATATTTAACGATAAAACTTTTTTTAGTATTTTTAGAAAAATTCACCTTTGTTTCTTTTGGAATATATAGGATAATTTTTGGTGTCTTACTCTTAATTTTACTTTAAAAATCTACCATATTCTTCAATCTAAAAAAGAGGAATAGTACTTGCTTTGTCTCCATTGACACTACAGGAGGTTATTATGCAAAGCAAATACAACAACCGTATACATAGTTTTATAGAGAGACTTGAAAAATCTTTTTATAATCTAAGTCAAAAGTTTTTATAGCTCTAGTGTAGTTCTTTAATCAATAAAGATGCCATGGATGTAGTATCGAATTTAGAACTTTAGTTTCCAAGGATGGATTAAAAACTCTTTAATATCTTTTTTGCAAGACTCAAAGCTTTTGAGCGATGTGAAAGTCTCTTTTTAAGCTCATCATCTAACTCGCCCAAAGTTTTATCAAATCCAAGTGGAATAAACATTGGATCATAACCAAAACCAGCATCTCCTCTAACTTCAGCTATAGCGTCTCCATACATCCAACCATGAACACTATACTCACCTTTTTTTGTAACTATGGCAATTGCTGCGGTATAGTGAGCAGGCGATGAAGAAATACCCTTTTGTTTTAAGTCTTCTATGAGTTTAAAAAGATTATCTTTATCACTTGCAACTACTCCAGCATGTCTTGCACTGTAGATACCAGGTTTTCCATCAAGCGCATCTACGCTAATTCCGCTATCATCAGCTATAACTAGTACATTCTCATCAGCTAAAGCATTATAAACTGCTCTTGCTTTTATAAGTGCATTCTCGGCAAAGGTATCTCCATCTTCAACTATCTCAAACTCTTCTATCAACTCACTATAAGGCACGACTTCATACTCCTCACAAAGTGCTTTAATCTCTCTTACTTTACCTTTATTAGATGTAGCTAAAACTAATTTCAAATTTCTTTCCTTATACTCTATATAATAATGTTTTCTATATAATTGCGGGATTATACTAAAAAAAAGTAGTATCTCTTACCTACTTAAAGGCATTTCATGTTTAAAAAAGTTTTTCCCCTCTCTGCAATTTTATCACTTAGATTTTTAGGTCTCTTTTTGGTTCTACCTGTTATTTCTGTTTATGCTTTAGGACTTGAAGGCGCTACGCCTCTTCTTGTTGGAGTAGTTGTTGGTGGATATGCACTTACACAGGCACTTCTTCAAGTGCCTTTTGGGACTATGAGTGATAAGATAGGTAGAAAACCAACGCTTCTTGTTGGCCTTATTATCTTTCTAGTCGGCTCACTTGTAGCTGCATTTGCTACTGATATCTATACTCTAATGCTTGGTCGCTTCTTGCAGGGTGCTGGAGCTATTGGTTCAGTTATTACTGCCATGATTTCAGATTTAGTTGAAGAAAAAGTCAGAGGAAAAGCTATGGCTATTATGGGAGGAACGATTGCGCTTAGTTTTGCTATAGCTATGGGTTTAGGACCTATTATCGGAGCTGCTTATGGCGTAGAAGCGCTCTTTATTATAACTGCTATTTTAGCTCTTTTAGCCATTATTGTTCTCTTTACTAAAGTACCGACTCCACCACGAATCAAACATACCTATCACAAAAGTACAAAGACCTCTGATATATTAAAAGATTCAAACTTATTAAATATGATAGTTATAAATGCTATGCAAAAAGGTCTTATGACAGTCGCTTTTGTGCTTATACCTATTATCTTAACAAGTGATACTTTTGCATGGCAGAAGAGTGATTTATATATGGCTTACTTGCCAGCTATGGTTTTTGGACTTATTGCTATGGGACCAGCCGCAGTTTTCGGCGAAAAGTACAATAAACCGCGTGAAATATTCTTAGCATCTATCGTACTTTTTATAGGTTCATTTTTAATTATGGGGCTTACATCATCAAGTCTTGTTTTTATAGTTGGTGTTGTTATGTTTTTTATCGCTTTTAATATGATGGAACCACTTGTTCAATCAATGATTAGCAAGTTTGCCAAGGTTCATCAAAGAGGAGCAGCGCTAGGTATTGGAAACTCTGTGGCTTATTTCGCAACATTTATAGGTGGAACTTTAGCTGGGCTTATGTTAGATATTAGCGATAGAGCAACCATCGGCATCTCAGTAGCAATTTTAGCTTCTATCTGGCTTGTATGGACTATAAGACTTGAAAACCCAACTAAGCACTCTCACCTTTTTATATCTAAAGAGCTTGTAGATACAAACAAGCTAAGTGCCTTAGAGCATGAAGATATCGCTGAGTGGTACATCAACGAGACTGAGGGTAAGATAATTGTTAAGTATGTAAGTGATGCTATAGACGAAGATGCACTAAGAGCTAAGATTTCTTTATAAGTCTTACTCTTTTTCACATTTTATTCTTGTAGATTTTTTTGCAAAGGATAGAATATCTAATGATTTATTTATACAAAATCTACTAAGTTATGAAGCTATTGGTACTCCAAATGAGCGTCAAATAGAACTTGGTTTCTTAGATAAACATTGTGAAAGACAAACAGCTGAGAATAGGATGGTTAAGACGCTTATTTTCACTTGTTAAGAAGTAATAGACTACTCAAACCTTTAAGATATAAAAGCTTGAGTTACTTTTTTTAATCTACTTCTCTAAAGAGAATTTGCTACGTAACCGCTATTCGCTACTTTTCTAAAGAAAGTTTGCTTCGCAACCACTATTCGCTACTTTTCTAAAGAAAGTTTGCTTCGCAACCGCTATTCGCTACTTTTGAGGTATTACATACATATTAAAGTAACGACCCTCAAATTTTGGTGGTTTCTCCATAACTCCAATATCTTCTATCATCGGCCAAACACGAAGTAATACTTCACGACCAGCTTCTGGGTGAGCCATTTCACGACCTCTTAGAAATACGCGAAATTTCACATGATAACCTTTTTCTAAGAACTCTCTTGCATGCTTAACTTTATAAGCTACATCATTTTCAGCAATTTTCACAGATAACTTAATCTCTTTTACAACAATTTTTACCTGATTTTTTCTTTGCTCTTTGATTTTTTTCTCTTCTTGGTATCTATATTTACCGTAATCCATGATTTTAGCAACTGGTGGCTTTGCAGTTGGAGCGATAAGGACTAAATCCATACCTAATTCATTTGCTTTACTCATAGCTTCATCAGTAGAAATAATCCCTAATGATTCCCCTCCATCTATATTACATCTCAATTCTGCTACACGGATATCGTCATTCATTATGACGCGGTCTGTTTTTTTACTCAAAAATTTACCTCATTTATTTTAGTTTGTATAAGCTTTAAGAACTCATCTTCGCTTAAGTTGTACTGCTCTCTAGTTCTTCTGTCACGAATTGCAACAGTTTTACCTTCAACCTCTTCATCCCCTATGATTACGAGCATTGGAACTCTTGTTTTTTCTGCTGTTCTAATTCTTTTATTAAGAGAATCATTCTTACTATATATCTCACTATCGGCATTTATGTCGATTAATTTATCTGCTAATTCTTTAGCATAAGCGTTGTGCGTATCGGCGATTGGCACGATAGCAACCTGCGTTGGAGCGATAAACATTGGAAATTCTCCAGCATAATGCTCCGTTAATATACCAATAAAACGCTCAAACGAACCTAAAATTGCTCTATGAATCATAACTGGTTGGATTTTTTCGTTATTCTCACCATTATATTCAAGCTCAAATCTCTCTGGAAGATTGAAATCTAACTGTATAGTTCCACACTGCCACTCACGACCGATGGCATCTGTAATCTTAATGTCAATTTTTGGACCGTAAAAGGCTCCACCACCCTCATCTATCTCATATGGCAATTCGTTTTTATCCATAGCAGACTTGAGAGCTTTGATGGATGTTTCCCAAACTTCGTCACTTCCTACAGCTTTCTCAGGCTTTGTTGATATCATCATCTTATAGTCAAACTCAAATGTTGACATGATTTTATCTACAAAATCAACAACTTCAATAATCTGCTCTTCTATCTGATCACTTGTGCAAAAAATATGTGCATCATCTTGAGTAAACTCACGAACACGGAAGAGTCCATGAAGTGCACCAGTAAACTCATGGCGATGAACAACACCGTACTCAAAATATTTTATAGGCAAATCTCTATATGAGTGAAGTTCATCTTCATATACTTTAATATGACCGACACAGTTCATAGGTTTTACACCAAACTCTATATCATCAATCTTTGTAAAGTACATATTTTCGCCATAATTTTGGTAGTGTCCGGATGTTTTCCATAAGTCACTTTTTAACATCTCAGGGCCACGAACTGGCTCATACCCACGTTTACGGTGAGCTTTAAATAGAAGACTCTCTAATCTTGCACGAAGTCTCCCACCAGCTGGAAGCCAGATAGGAAAACCAGCCCCGACCTCTTCACGAAAAGTAAAGAGCTTCATATCAGCACCTACTTTTCTATGGTCGCGTTTTTCAGCTTCTGCTAACATCTCCATATGTGCTTTAAGCGACTCTTTGTCTGCAAAAGCGATACCATATATACGAGTTAGCATCTCATTTTTAGAATCTCCACCCAAATAAGCACCAGATATCTTAGTAAGTTTAAAAAATCTTATAAGCCCTATATTTGGAAGATGCGGACCACGACAAAGATCTTCAAACTCACCTTGCTTGTATATGCTAACCATATTATCTGGAATCCTATCCATAACAGCTAGCTTTAAGTGGTCATCTTTAAATTTCTCTTTTGCTTCATCCATTGAAATCTCATACTTCTCAATCTCATACTTTTTCTTAGCAAATGAGAGCATCTGTTTTTCTATTTTTTTAAGATCAGATTCTCCAATCTCAGTCTCAGTTTTAAAGTCATAGTAAAAACCCTCTTTTACAGTCGGTCCTACAAAAAATTTCGCGTCTGGATAGAGTGACTTAATGGCTTGAGCCATAAGATGTGCAGTTGAGTGACGGAGAACTTCTAGTGAGTCTTTTGAATTATCAAGGTGAATCGGCTCACCCTCAAAACCCATCTCCTTAGCAGTCTGTAAGTCAATGATTTCATTATTGTATTTTATTGCGATTAAGTTCAAATTTTTCCTTTTTTATAGCTCTGTTTTTAATACTGCACCATTTGAAGCGTTAGAAACTAGCAATTGGTATCTTTTTAACCATTTTGATTTAACTTCATTTTTGTGAGGCTTCCACGCTTCTCTTCTTTTTTGTAAAATATCCTCACTTACGTTCAGCTGTAGCAGATGATTATCTGTATCTAACTCTATCTCATCACCATCTTCTATAAGTGCTATTAAACCACCTTCAGCAGCCTCTGGGGAGACATGACCTATAGATGCTCCCTTTGTAGCTCCACTAAATCTTCCATCAGTTATAAGTGCTACACTCTCACCTAGTCCCATTCCTTGAATAAGTGCAGTTGGAGCTAGCATCTCTTGCATACCAGGACCACCTTTTGGGCCCTCATAACGAATAACTACAACATCACCAGCTTTTACTTTATGACTCATAATACCCGCTATCGCTTTTGGTTGAGAATCAAAGCAAATTGCCGTTCCCTTAAACTGTCTCATTGATGGAGAAATTCCAGCAGTTTTCACAACAGCACCCTCTAATGCTAAATTTCCAAAAAGAATAGATAACCCACCCACTTGAGAATAGGCATTTTCATTTGTATGAATAACGCTTTCATCTAAAATATTAGCATCTTTAATTCTTTCACCAAGTGTCTCACCTGTTACAGTAGGATTGTCAAGATAAAGAAGTCCACCTCTTCTACTAACCTCTTTCATAACAGCATTAACGCCACCAGCTCTGTTTATATCATCCATATGAACAGTTGTTAATGATGGAGAGATTTTAGCAATATGGGCTACATTATCAGCTATCTCATTAATCTTCTCTATTGGAAAGTCAACTTCAGCTTCTTTAGCAATAGCTAGCATATGTAAAACTGTGTTTGAGCTTCCACCCATTGCCATATCTACAACAAAAGCATTATGAACTGCCTTTTCATTTAAAATATTTCTGATGTTATACTTACTATCATCAGCCTTCGCCATCTCAACTATACGCTTTGCAGCTTTTTTAACAAGTGCAAATCTCTCTGGAGTCATTGCTAAAATAGTTCCATTTCCTGGAAGTGCAATACCCATTGCTTCACAAAGTGTGTTCATAGAGTTTGCAGTAAACATACCAGAGCAACTTCCACCAGATGGACAAGCATTACACTCTATCTCATAAAGTTCTTCATCACTCATTTTGCCCTCAGCATGTTCACCAACCGCTTCAAATGCAGTAGATAGGTCAATTGCAGTACCATCTTTTTTATGACCAGCTGGCATTGGTCCACCTGAGACAAAAACTGTAGGAACATTTACACGTAAAGCCCCCATAATCATACCCGGAACTATTTTGTCACAGTTTGGAATACATATCATCGCATCTAACTGATGTGCATTCATAACCGTCTCTATAGAATCAGCTATGATTTCACGAGATGGAAGAGAGTAGAGCAT
>Ga0172377_10008836_pt1 | contig 10339 bp, 9 predicted proteins | sample Pumphouse3metaG_FD_119749 | JGI IMG/M metagenome (GOLD analysis project Ga0172377, IMG submission 119749) | Leachate microbial communities from a municipal landfill in Southern Ontario, Canada - Pumphouse #3 metaG | ecosystem: Engineered > Solid waste > Landfill > Unclassified | place: Canada... | reverse complement strand
GGTAAGGCAACGAATACGGCGGTTAACATTAAAGTGATTCGTTTGAGCGAGATTTATTTGATTGCTGCTGAGGCGGCCCTTCATGCTTCTACACCCGACGCCAATGCTGCTGCTGTTTATCTGAATGCGATTCGTAGCCGCGCTCCGAAACTTGCTGCGGCTACCGCTTCTACGGTTTCCGACGATATGATTCTAGAGGAGCGTAGTAAAGAATTGTTTTGCGAGGGTCAGCGATTCTTCGATATGATGAGAATGAACATGAGCATTACTTATGATGATGCATATGGTGAAATACCGGTCACCGGTCGTGAAGAAACGATCGACCGTACTTTCGGAAAGATTGTATTGCCTATTTCCAAAGATGAGATTAATGCCAACTCTGCCTTGAAAGATGAGCAGAATGATGCCTATAAATAATTTGTAAGAAAAGAAAGAGATAGTGATGATAAAGACTTATCGACTCGTTTTCTTCGTAATAATCAGAAGAAACAAGCCGATAAGCTAATTGTAATTAAATGTCAGTGAGAGAGTATTTTTTTATGGAGACAGAATAACTGTCTCCTTTTTTTACGAATTGCCTTTTGCTTTATTTCCGGAATCTGTTAATCTAAACATGATCGGTATTGTGTATTTTACATTGCATGGTTCGCCTCTTTGCGTGCCTGGTTTCCATTTTGGCATAGCCATGACTACTCTTATAGCCTCCTTATCCAAGTAAGGATCAACGCTTCGTACTACTTTCGGATTAACTATCGTTCCATCTTTATTAACAATAAATTGAACAACCACTCGTCCCTGTATACTTTTATCTAGGGCTTCTTTCGGATACTTGACATTGTTGGTCAGATAACTCATCAGGCTTTTCATGCCACCTTTAAATTCCGGCATTTGTTCACAAACTTCAAAGACAGCCTCTTTATCTGCAGTAATTCCGCTGTCATTCTTGACCATACTAACGGTATTTGTTGTATCTTTGGCAGTCAAATCAGTGTTATTCTGATTTGATTTGCCCGAGCAGGACATCACAAGAGCTATAATAGCTACGAGTGGCAATACGAACAGGCCTTTAAGATAGGCCCATGAACTTGATTTTTGTTTTAACATCATGGTAATTCTTTTTTTAAGTGAACTGTGATTGAAGCTGTTGGCAATTGAGTAACGATCTGTGCCGACAGCTTTTTTGATTAATAATAACTGATATTTTTTTGCATCGATGCCTTGATGAAGTACCGCTTTGTCCGCTTGATATTCGTGAATATCTTGCATATCCTCTTTGAGGAGCCAAAGGGTAGGATTAAACCATTGCAGGATGAGTGAAAGCTCTACAAAAAGCATATCCCAAGTATGTCCCTTTTTGATATGGGCTTGTTCATGAAGCAATATAAGTTCGTTTTTTGATTCGTAGTCTTGCTTGGACACCACGATATAATGCATCCAACTGAAAGGAGCAATATCTTTATTCACTGCTACGATACATGTGCCATCAGACAATTGATGAGGTGTTCCTCTTCTTATGATTTTGTAAATGCCCGCAATTTTCCAGCCTAGCAGGCCGAGGTTCCAGCAGACTCCTGCCAGATATAGAATGCTGACGATGATGATCCAGATAGCCCGGCCGGACGTTGCATCTTGCAACTGCGGTATCTTTTGCGGAGTGATGATGACTTCGGGAATTAAAGAAACCAGTGTCGAACCCTGACTGATGTCGAAGTTCATAGGTGAGAATTTCAAGAGGGGGAGTATCCATGAAATAGCCAAGATGGAAAGCAATAAGATTCTGTTAAACTGATTATACGTTTCGTGACGCATAAATAATCGGTAGAAACTATAGAGCAGTGCGATGCAACAGGTCACTTGCAACAGGTAGACTATTCCTTGTATCATGATTATCCCTCCTTATTTTTTTTGTTCTACTTCTTTGATTAATTGTTTTACTTCATCAATAGAAAGATCTTCATCCTTAACAAGTGTGGAGACGACATTGAGATAAGAATTATTGAAGTATTTTTTGATCACTCTTTTTAAGGTACGGGTGTGAAACTCTTCGGCGGTCATGGTCGGATAGTAGCGATAAGTCTTCCCAAAGCTCTCGTGATCCAGGTATCCTTTTTCTTCCAAACCTCGTACTACAGTTGATACCGTGTTGAAGTGGGGTTTTGGATCGTCATAGATATCAAGTAATTCGCGAACAAACATCGGACCTTTATTCCAAAACATTTGCATCGTTTCTTCTTCTTTTTGTGTTAATCCGTTCATGACTTTTATTTTGTTTGATGCAAATAACTGAATAATTTAGTTGTATAACTAATTATTATAGTTAATAAACTATAAACAGCAGTTAGAATAACAAAGATTAATCCTCTTTGGATTCTTCTTGCGGGATGCGGAATGCAGTATAAAGTTCAAGTACGGCAGCAATGGTGAGGCAGGCAATCCATTCGTTTCCATGACCGTAATGCATGAATACGCCTGTTAGAATCAGGCAAAATGCGCCGATGATTTGTTGTATGCGCAGCCGATTGATGGTACTGTTTTTCTTTTTTAAAGGAGTGAGTATTTGTGCTATGGCAATAAGTATGGCTCCGAAGAATACGATGTATGCCGAAAACAGCCAGTGGGTAACGTAAGAAGCCGCACCGAGGAGAACAAGTACGGCACCGCAGATAAAGAAAGGTGTTAGGATGGATTTCTTCATTTTTTATCGTCAAATACGTAAACGTCCTCGTTGGGCTTTTTCATGAAATATTTTTCGCGGGCTATTTTTTCTATAGCATCAGGGTTGGATTCTATTTCATTGAGTGTCTCCGTACTTTTATTATAATCTATTTTATACTTATCAATTTCATTTTCCATATAATTGATTTGTCTGACATATTTGACACGGCGCATAATGCTGTTGTTATCCAAAAATCCGACGAAAACAATAAATACAGCAACAGTTATCATGTATTTATGATAGCAGATAAAATTCCATATGGTTAATAATTTGCGCATAAACTTACTTACTAATCTATCGCAAAGATAATATTTATTGTTGTAATCTTATTCGTTTTATTCTAAAAGTTGCATATTCTCTTTTTTACTCTTATTTTTTTTGTGTACATTTGCAGATAACGAATTTATGTATATAGCCCAATATGGAAAAATATATCGTATCTGCACTAAAGTATCGTCCAACAAATTTTAAATCGGTAGTGGGGCAGAAGTCACTGACTTCTACATTGAAGAACGCCATAGCCAATAATAAGCTGGCTCATGCCTATTTGTTTTGTGGACCGCGTGGAGTGGGCAAGACTTCTTGTGCACGTATTTTTGCAAATACCATAAATTGCCTGTCGCCAACCGCTGATGGTGAACCATGTAACCATTGCGAATCTTGTTTGGCTTTTAACGAGCAGCGTTCATATGATATTTATGAATTGGATGCGGCATCCAATAATTCCGTTGATGATATCCGCCAATTGGTGGAGCAGGTTTATATTCCCCCTCAGATCGGAAAGTATAAAGTTTATATCATTGATGAGATACATATGCTTTCAACCAGCGCTTTCAATGCTTTTCTGAAAACGTTGGAAGAACCGCCCGAGTATGCTATATTCATCTTGGCCACTACCGAAAAGCATAAGATTATTCCCACCATCCTTTCTCGTTGTCAGATTTATGACTTTAAACGGATTACGGCAGAGGATATGGTTGATCACCTGACTTTTGTGGCTAAAAGCGAGGGCTATACCGTTGAACCGGAGGCTCTGAATTTGATCGCATTGAAGGCCGATGGTGCCATGCGCGATGCTTTGTCCATTTTCGACCAGATGGTTAGTTTCACCAGTGGTCATATTACATACCGGAGCGTTCTCGACAACTTGAATGTGCTTGATTATGAATATTACTTCCGTCTCACCGATTATTTATTAGCCAATCAGGTGAAAGAATCATTGTTGCTTTTCAATGAAATATTAGCCAAAGGATTTGATGGAAATCCTTTCATCACGGGACTGGCTTCTCATTTTCGTGATTTATTAGTCAGCAAAGATCCGTCTACCGTGGCTTTGCTTGAAGTCGGTGCCGGTATCAGAAAGCAATATCAGGAACAAGCCCAAAAGTGTCCCGAGAAATTTCTTTTTAAAGCCATGAAGCTTTGCAATGATTGCGATTTGAATTATCGCTTGAGCAGAAATAAACGCTTGTTGGTTGAGCTGACTCTCATCGAATTAGCACAGTTGACCCAGAGTAACGATGCCGGTGGCGGCGATGATGATGAGGGCCCGGGGCCCCGCCCTAAAACAGTAATAAAACCCATATTCAATAAACAGCAGAGTTCGCCGCGTACCACAAAGGCCGTCCCGACTCCAGCTCCGGTTAACCCTGGTAATACGGCAAAACCTAAAAGCGATACGGCAAAGAATGTAGCGGCAAAAAGTGAACAGAGCTCGGAATCAATTGAAGATACGTTGTTACGGATTAATCATATTGATAGAAAAAAAGTTCCGGTCATGGATAATTCGCATCTCGGGTTTTCTATCAAGCATTCTCTTTCCGATACTCAAACAAATCCGTCGGCCGTTCCTGTTGGTGAGGCATCTCAGGATAATCACGTTTTTCAGTCGGAAGATTTTTCCGAGAACGATATGATTAAATGCTGGAATATTTATATTGAGCACTTGCCCATTGAGCAGACAGCTATTTCAAAGCGGATGCAAAGTACACAGCCGAAATTATTGGAAGATAAAACATCCTTTGAGATGATTGTTGAAAATGAGATCGTTGCCAAAGACTTTAAGGCGATTGCCCCTTCCGTTCAAAAATTTATGCGCAAAGAGTTGCATAATGATAATATCAAGGTAAAAATCCGCATGAGTGCTCCTCATGAAACGGTGCGCATGCTGAGTCGTTCGGAGAAGTTCAAAATGATGTCTGATAAGAATAAAGCATTGATTGACTTGAAGAATGAATTTGGATTGGAATTGTTCTGATCGCGTAATAAATAGTTGCTTGTTAATAGGTACTAACAAAAAGAATCCTGTAAATATATTATTTACAGGATTCTTTTTACGGGTGGCTGGTGGGGCTCGAACCCACGACATTCAGAACCACAATCTGACGCTCTAACCAAGCTGAACTACAGCCACCATATATACGCTGTTTTTTTAACGCGGTGCAAATATAGGTAATATCTGATAATTGCCAAAATAAATTGCAGCTTTTTTTAGCGTATCCGTTTATACATATCAATTTCTTACTTGTAGATTTCCTTTTTGGCGGCCAGCAGCGTGTTTCTCATTAGTGAAACAATGGTCATCGGACCTACGCCTCCTGGTACAGGAGTGATGAATGAACATTTCGGAGCTACTTCGTCAAACTTAACATCACCTGTCAGTTTGAAACCGGATTTCTTTGTTGCATCGGGCACACGGGTTGTACCCACGTCTATCACAACAGCACCTTCTTTAACCATGTCGGCTTTTACAAAATTGGGTTGTCCGATAGCGGCAATGATGATATCCGCCTCCCTGCATTCTTTCACCAAATCTTTGGAGTGGCTGTGGCAAACCGTCACTGTTGCGTCACCGGGATATCTCTTCAGTGCCATCAGGGCAGCCATCGGTTTCCCAACGATATTGCTCCTGCCAAGCACAACACATTTCTTTCCGGAAGTTTCTATTTTATAACGTTTGAATAATTCGAGTATCCCGTTAGGAGTTGCAGAGATATAACAAGGAATTCCGATAGACATCCTACCTATATTGATAGGGTGAAAACCATCCACATCCTTGCGGTAGTCTATGGCTTCAATCACTTTTTGTTCGGAGATATGCTTGGGCAGCGGTAGTTGTACGATAAACCCGTCCACATCCGCATCATCGTTCAATTCATGCACTTTCTTTAATAGTTCTTCTTCGGTTACATCGCTTTCATAACGGATGAGTGACGATTTGAAACCACATACGGCACAAGCTTTAACTTTGTTGGCCACGTAAGTTTCACTTCCTCCGTCATGTCCCACAAGCACCGCTGACAGATGGGGCTGTTTGCCGCCTTTTGCTATAATATCCGCAACCTCAACTGCAATTTCTTGTTTAATCTGTGCCGAAATGGCCTTACCGTCAATAAGAGTTGTCATAACGTTATTCTATATATTTATTTCAAGTTACTATTTTTTTCTTTTGCCCATCAACTTCTTCAAACCGCCTCCGGTCATTGATTTCATCATTTTGCGTGTCTGGTCAAATTGTTTGGCCAAGCGGTTCACCTCTTGAATATTGGTTCCGCTGCCTTTGGCAATACGTTGGCGACGAGAACCGTTAAGCAAATCCGGTTGACTTCTTTCGGCCGGTGTCATCGAATGAATAATCGCTTCAACACTTTTGAAAGCATTATCATCTATATCGATATCCTTGATGGCCTTGCCCACACCCGGTATCATAGAAGCCAGATCTTTTAGATTACCCATCTTTTTGATTTGTGCAATCTGTGTCAAGAAATCGTTGTAGTCAAATTGGTTTTTAGCAATTCTTTGCTGTATCCGTTTGGCTTCCTTCTCGTCATATTGTTCCTGTGCGCGTTCAACCAGTGAAACAACATCACCCATACCGAGGATACGGTCGGCCATACGTGTCGGATGGAATATATCGATAGCTTCGAGTTTCTCACCGGTACTGATGAATTTGATCGGCTTGTCTACTATCGATCGGATGGATAAGGCCGCACCGCCGCGTGTATCGCCATCAAGTTTTGTTAATACGACACCACTGAAATCAAGTCGGTCGTTAAATTCTTTGGCTGTGTTCACGGCATCCTGTCCGGTCATGGAGTCAACCACGAATAGAATCTCGTTCGGATGGATATGTTCTTTGATAGCACTTATCTCATTCATCATCAACTCATCAACGGCCAGACGACCGGCGGTATCAATGATAACAAGATTATATTTCTTAGCTTTCGCCTCTTCTATGGCATGTTGCGCAATCTCTATCGGGTTCTTGTTTTCCGGTTCCGAATAGATAGGCACTCCTATTTGTTCGGCAAGAACAGTCAACTGGTCGATGGCAGCCGGACGATACACATCACATGCAACGAGCAGCGGCTTGCGATTTTTCTTTGTCTTGAGCATCTGTGCCAGTTTGGCCGAGAAAGTAGTTTTACCGGAACCTTGCAAACCGGACATTAAAACGATCGACGGATCGGCATCAATATCGAATTCGGCGGTCTCGCCACCCATCAATTTTGTAAGTTCATCATGAACGATTTTGATCATCAATTGGCTTGGCTTCAAAGAGGTGAGCACATTTTGTCCTATGGCTTTCTCTTTAACGGTATCGGTGAATTTCTTCGCTACTTTATAATTCACATCGGCATCCAGCAAAGCTTTGCGTACATCCTTCAGTGTTTCGGCAACGTTGATTTCGGTGATTTTGCCTTCACCTTTTAGAATCTTGAACGATCTTTCGAGTCTTTCGCTTAAATTATCAAACATATCTTTGAATTAATTACAAATTGATTAAAAACTAAAATTTCTCACATTTTAGTTTGCAAATGTACAAAATTCTATTGTAAAATTTCTATTTTACATATCTCAATTTAATAGGAAGGAAATATCAAGGTTGTTTTTTAACTATTGACAAAAAAGATCGGAGGCTCAAATGAACCCCCGATCTTCAGATAAAAAAAGATATTTAAGCAATCGTGATTTGTTTATTCAAATAAACATCCTGTATTGTGTTCAATAATTCCACACCATCCCTCATCGGCTTTTGAAAAGATTTTCTTCCGCAGATCAGTCCCATGCCGCCGGCACGTTTGTTGACCACGGCCGTTATCACAGCCTCTTTCAAATCCGAGTCACCGTGAGATTCGCCGCCTGAGTTGATCAAGCCTACGCGTCCCATGTATGAATTGGCCACCTGATAGCGGCACAAATCGATAGGATGGTCCGAAGTAAGCTCCGAATATACGATTTCGCTTGTCTTTCCGAAGTGCAAAGCCTTGAAACCGCCGTTGCTTGTAGGCAATTTTTGTTTCACGATGTCCGCCTTGATCGTTACTCCCAGATGATTGGCCTGTCCCGTAAGATCGGCCGAAGCATGATAATCAATGCCGTCTTTCTTGAACCCCGGATTCCTAAGATAGCACCATAGCACAGTTGCCATACCCAGTTCATGTGCATATTCAAAAGCCTGTGCAACTTCCACGAGCTGTCTATCGCTCTCCGGCGAACCGAAATAAATCGTTGCGCCTACTGCTGCAGCACCCATGTTCCATGCTTCTTTAACCGTGCCGAACATGATCTGATCAAACGTGTTAGGGTAGGTCAACAGTTCGTTATGGTTCAGTTTTACGATAAACGGAATTTTGTGCGCATATTTTCGTGCCACCGAGCTCAATACTCCAAAAGTGGAAGCAACAGCGTTACATCCCCCTTCCATGGCTAGTTTTACAATATTCTCCGGATCGAAATAGAGAGGATTAGGAGCAAACGAAGCTCCTGCGGAATGTTCCACACCCTGATCAACAGGAAGAATCGAAACATATCCCGTATTGGCAAGCCGTCCGTGTCCCATGATGGTTTGTAAACTTTCCAACGTACGAATATTCCTATCCGAATAGCTCCATACCTTGTCTATGGTATCTGCAGAAGGAATATGAAGTAATGACTTGTCTATTGTCTTACAAGTATGGCCGAGATAATATTCGGCCTTATCACCTAGTAATTTATCAATTTTATCCATAACATATCTCCTTTTTTAAATTATTTATTTTTCCCCTGATTTGCTACTGCTTCAGCTTTCTTCTTGATTTCTTCCGCATCGCCCAGATAGAAATCTCTGATCAGGCTCAAATCGTCATTAAATTCAAAAACATAAGGCACACCGGTAGGAAGGTTCAGCTTCACAATCTCATCATCTGCAATGTTCTTGATATGTTTCACTATTCCCCTCAAACTGTTTCCGTGAGCCACGATGAGCAAAGCATCACTCTTCGCCAGATCGGGCAGGATAACCTTTTCCCAATAAGGTAAAAGTCGTTCTATTGTTGTTTTCAAAGATTCCGTGCGCGGCAATTCCGCATCGGGAACACTCTTATAACGAATATCAAATTTTGGATTTCTCGGATCATCATCACTCAGAGAGAGCGGAGCCACATCATAACTTCTGCGCCACACAAGTACCTGTTTATCTCCGTATTTGGCAGCTGTTTCGCTTTTATTCAGTCCCTGCAATGCCCCGTAATGTTTTTCGTTCAATCTCCAGGTCTTTTCAACGGGAATCCAGTCCTGGTCCAACTTATCGAGTACGCAATTCAATGTCTTCACGGCACGTTTCAAAAAAGAGGTGTAAGCCCTATCGAACACAAAGCCCTCCTTCTTCATTAATTCTCCTGCCTGATATGCTTCCTTAATTCCCTGTTCCGTCAGATCGACATTGGTCCATCCCGTAAACCGGTTTTCCTTGTTCCACTGGCTTTCGCCATGTCTAAGCAACACTAATTTTTTCATTACATCTATTCTTTTTCTATATTATATAACAGAATAGCGTTTATATTTGTTTAGTTTATATGTCTCTATTACTTACTTCCCAGTCGAGCAAGTGTTTTTTCAATTTCGTTTTTCAGATCAGCTTTCATAGATCCGTTTTGATCATTCCGTATAGCTTTCAGTCCGTCGATAATTTCATCTTTACGATAATTTCTATTATACCAGCCCAGCACTTCAACAGCTGTAACCTTTAAAGTGGCATCGCTCTTCGGATTTGAAATGAATTTCAGGATAGGAGCGATCATCGAAGTCATCGGGTGATTGCGAAGTGCCGTTAATGTAAACCGTTGTTCTTTTATAGGGATGGAATCTTTTGACAAATTATCCATTGAAGTTTTCAGGTCCTTCATTTTTCCCTTGATTGTTTTGTCAAAAGCTACCACATACTTATTATCATAATAATTGCGTTGGGCGGCCTGTTTGTCAAATTCCGCTTTTGTTTTTGTTAAATCGAATTCTCCGATCGACTGAGTAGAGTTAAAGACAAAACGACCTTCGATGATACGGTCCAAATTGGCAGAGACAAATGACGGGATACATTTGTCGGAACCATTCAGGGTGGCATATATCACAGCAAAACGTCTGACGAGTTCATAAGGATCATTCATGCCTGCGCATAATACATCGATCGTGTTTGAATCATCACAAGTAGAAATCAGACGCAGAGCCTCCAAACGTACAACACCATAATGAGAGGAGAAATAAATATGATGAAGCAGTGTTGAAAAATCAGGATAGTTGCATTTCTTCAATTCTCTTAAAGCCAGACACTGCAGGCCGGGCAAATCGTTGTGCAGCATCTTCTTC
>Ga0172377_10008835_pt1 | contig 10339 bp, 8 predicted proteins | sample Pumphouse3metaG_FD_119749 | JGI IMG/M metagenome (GOLD analysis project Ga0172377, IMG submission 119749) | Leachate microbial communities from a municipal landfill in Southern Ontario, Canada - Pumphouse #3 metaG | ecosystem: Engineered > Solid waste > Landfill > Unclassified | place: Canada... | reverse complement strand
TTATATTATTCTTTGACAAAAAAGTGAAACGTGTTATAATATTTAAGACTAGGAGTTTTTATGGAAGACAATATAGATACGCAAAATAAAATGGATTTTGATTTAGATATCAAAGAATTTTTAAATAAAAAAAATAATAGTAATGCAAATGAAAATGACAATTTTGAAAAAATTGTGGATATTAAAAATAACGATAGTATTGATAAAAATAAACAAAATTCTGCAACTGATAACGTTGTAAATTTTAATAAAATTATAGATGAAAAAAAGAATGAAAAAAGCAATAACGAATTTGCAAAATCGGCAATTGCTAAAATTGAAAAACCTGAGAAAATTGTTGAAAATAATTATGAAAACAATATTGCGAATAAAAATAAATCGACGACAAGTGAAGTAATTAAGTCCAACAAAATAGAAAAAAAAATAAAAAAGTTAGATGATAAAAAACAAAAATTGATTAACAAAAAAAACAACAAAGGTAAAAATCAAGAAAAAAAAGAAAAAGATGATGATATTTCAATAAATCAGACTAAAAAAATCAATGAAAAATCAAATAAACAAAAAAGTAGTAAAATTAAAACAAAAAAAGATAAATCTAATATTGCAAAAGAGCAAATTAAACAAGAAAACAATGATAGAAGAAAAACAAACAAAATAAAAGGAAAAGAGAAAAGAGAAATAAAAGAAAATAACATACAACAAAAGAAAAAGGAACTTGAAGAAAAAAAACGAAAAAAAATTATTGAAAAATACGAAAATAGAACATTTAGAATTAATAATTTAGAAAGCTATTTTGAGTTGGATAATGCAGCGACAATTTATCCTTCAGTAATAAGCGAAGAATGGAGTGCCGGTTATAGAGTTAGTGCAATTTTAAAACAAGATGTTAATCCATTTGTTTTGCAACAGGCACTTGAGAAAACCTTATTAAGATTTCCATTTTATAACGTTACTATCAAAAAAGGATTTTTTTGGTATTATTTTCAACGTTTGTCAAATTTTCCACAGGTTTTGCAAGAAAAGGAATATCCATGCAGTAGTTTTGATTTTCGTGGTGATAGACACATATTCCGAGTTTTATATTATAAAAACAAAATAAGTTACGAGGGATTTCATGCCATAGGTGATGGTTATGGGGCTGTGGTTTTTATTAACACACTTTTAACGAATTATTTTAAAATGCTTGGTATTGATGTTGAATATGGTGATTATCCAATAGATGCCAATGACATGCCTTATATTGAGGAAAAAGAAGATTCATTTATAAAATATGCAGATTTAAAAGAGGCAAATCCACGAAGTGAAAGCAAAGCGTTTCAAATAAAGGGAACACGACTTGAAAGTGGACAATGCAGAGTTGTTACAGGCATAATGGATTTAAACCAATTAAAACAAATTGCCAAAGCGAACAATTGCAATATAAATGAATTTTTATCAGCAAATTTGTTATTTGCATTAAATAATTTTAAAAAACAAACAAAAATCAGTAAATTACCTGTTAAAATTAGCCTAACTGTTGATTTAAGAAAATTTTTTGAAAGTTATACTATGAGAAATTTTTCGTCATATAAAAACATTGCAGTTGATGATGTTGATGCAAAATTTGAAGATATTCTTGACATCGTAAAAAAAGACTTAAAAGCCATTGATAGAGATTATTTGATGAAAAATGTCAATGCAAATGTTTTAGCACAAAAGAATTTTTTTGTTAGAGCAATGCCTTTATTTTTAAAAGACCCAGTTTTAAAAGCGTGTTTCCACTCGTTTGGTGAGAAGTTGTGGACAATGGCATTTTCAAATTTAGGCATAATAAAAACACCTGAATGTTTTAAAGACTTAGTGGATCGCTATGAATTAATAATAGGGCCGGGGCTTGTTAATGGTTCAAATGCGACAGTATGCACTTATAACAATAAAGTAGTCTTTACATTTTCAAGAATAAATAAAGAAGCAGAGTTTGAGAAAATATTTTGGCGTCAGTTAACAAAATTAGGCATTAAAGTTTATATTGAGTCAAATTATTAAGGCAATAAAAAAAGTTGTTATTATAAGTTTAAGAAAGAAGTAACAAAATTAGGATAAATATAAACAGCAATTAAAAAGACATTTAACGAAAAAAACATTATAAAATAAAAGTGAATTTAAAACTAAATTATCAAGGAGTAAAAATGGCATATTGTAAAAAGTGTGATTTAACGTGTGAAGACAATCAAAGATATTGTCCTTTATGCGGGCATTGCGTAAATGAAAAAATTAGTGAAAAAGAAAATAAAGATGGAATTTATCCTTCATATGATGCTTATAAAAATTCAAGAATGCATGTTACAAATGTTCTTGCAAGATTAATAATTATAGGAATTTTAGCTAGCATTGCCATTAATTTTTTAATCGGCAATCAAACCTTTTGGAGTATTTATGTCATAGTTGGTGGATTAAGTGCAATTATTGGAATTTTAATTCCAATAAGACATAGATTAAGCCTTGCATCACAAACAAAATTTCACGTTGCTTCAATGATTGCAATAATTATCGTATGTGAAGTATTTACTAAGACTTTTGGTTGGGGAGTTGGCTATGTTATTCCATTCTTTTTATTGTTTGAGCTTGTATTAATTAGTATAATGAGCATGGCAAAAGGATATTTGGAATTTGATTATTTAAGACCGCTTTGTTTTTTAATTTTTTGTTCTGTTGTTTTTTACATTTTAAATCGTTTTATTTTTAATGTGGTAGTATGGCCAAGTGCAACTGCATTAGTTGGTTGTTTATTAATGGCATTAATTCTGCTGGTTTTTAGATTTAAAAGGACATTGAAAGGTTTAAAAAAATATTACAGATTTTAAATAACCATTAATTATATTTTAATAAATTAAATAAATGAAAATAACCGATAAAAATTTAACATAATAATAGCAAGTTTCAATTAAAATCAAATAAGGTGATTTGCTTTAAAAATTGCTTAAAATTAGTAAAAGAAAGGATAAAAGATGACAACTAGCTCAATAATTTTTATAACATTTTTTATTATAAATTGTTTATTTGTAATAGGAATGGTATTTGTTGAACGCAAAAAAATTGAAAATATTTTCGCGTGGCTTTTTATAATGAGTATTATTCCTATTGTTGGATTTTTTTTCTATTTGATGTTTGGAAATGGAATAGGACTAAAGACGCGTCGAATGATTAATAAGACCAATATAGCAGAAAATATATCAAAAAATGAAATATTATACTTAATGAATAAAATTAATCAAGATATAGATTTATCGGATTATACACTTTTAAGAAAATACGAGCAGTTAATTAAAATGAACGTTAATTATGGAAAGGGATTTTTAACCTTCAATAATAAATTAAAATTTTATTCACAAGGTAAAGATTACATTGATGATTTGTTAATTGATATTGAAAATGCGAAACACCACATTCATGTCGACTATTATATTTTTGCAAGTGACAATGTCGGAAAAAAAATTATTGATGCGTTAACCAAAAAATGTCAAATGGGCATAAAGGTTCGAGTTATAATTGATAGTGTGGGTTCATTAAGGCTTAAAAGAAAGTGTTTTAAAAACTTAATCAAAGCGGGTGGAGAGTTTTATGAGTTTTTTCCTGCTTTTTTACACTTCAAATTATTTAACACGAAAATTAATTATCGAAACCATAGAAAAATAGTGATTATTGATGGTAAAATCGGGTATACAGGGGGCATTAATTTTAGAGATGACCACATGGGAAATTCAAAAAAATTATCTCCATGGTCTGATGCTCAAATAAGAGTAGAAGGGGCAAGTGTTTATGCTTTGCAAAACACTTTTTTTTCAGATTATAGATATGCTATCAAAGATAAAAACGATAAATTCCATTTTTTTAAAAATGAATATTATCCTTATATTAGCACAGTAGGTTGTTCACCAATGCAAATTATAACAAGTGGTCCAAATACTGACAAAAAAGAAATCAAATCTTGTATGATAAAAATGATTAATATGGCAAAAGTATCTATTAAAATAGCAACGCCTTATTTTGTTCCTGATGAAGTATTTTTGACTGCTTTAAAAATTGCATTAAATTCAAATATTAGTGTAGATATTTTAATACCACTAAAGCCAGATTTAAAGTTAACTTATGGGGCTAGTTTAAGTTATTTACAAGAACTAGAAAAATTAGGCGCGAAAATTCACTTTTTCGAAGGATTTATTCATAGCAAATATTTAATAACTGATAATGATATTTGTACACTTGGGACATGTAATTGTGACAACCGTTCTTTCTCGCTTAATTTTGAAATTAATGCAGTGATATATGATGAGAAATTTACAAAAATATTAGTGAAATCCTTTGAAAATAACTCAAAATGTAATATAATAAAATATAAACAAAAATTTAATAAGATAAGCTTTTATAAAAAATTTATTAATTCATTGTTTAGATTATGGTCGCCATTATTATAGGAGAATTTATGAAATTAGAGGATGTTTTACCAACAACTGAATATGAAAATTATGCGGATTTGTCGCGAGAAGAACAAAATGATTTATTTTTAAAGATTAAAAAGAACGTTGATGAAGTAAATGATTTAAAAAACGATGAAATTGAAGCAAAATTTATGGAAATTCTAGAAAATGTTGTTATTTTGGCTGTCGAAGGTAACGGTGCATGTCAAGACTACTTATCTTTTTTATATAAAAAAGGCAAAATTGATATCATGAAACCGAATTATTTAAGAGCATATGAATGGGGATTGATTGCTTGTCAGTCAGGTTCAAAATTAGCTGTGGATAGGCTTAAATTTTTCTTTGACGCAAGTTTTTTATCAATTTCACAAAATGAAAAGTTGCCTAAAATAATAAAAGAATATAATTTAAATAAAGATACTATAGAAATTTTTTTTGCATCAAATATTGCAGATATGATGATTTCGTGTTCTTCAATTAATTTATTAAGACTTAGTAAAGAGCCATTAATACCCATTGATTATTCTGAAGAAAAAATGCGAGAATTAGAAAGAATCAGAGATCGAGTAATTGAAGATATGATGAATAAATTATAAAACTATTTATTTTTTTTAAAAAAGATAAATAAATAACAAAAACAAAATGTTTAATTATAGATTGTTTATGAAGATTTAACGAATTTTATAGGATGTATTGCATAATTATATGATATAAATTGTTAAAATCAAATGGTTTATAAAATCGTAATAAATAAAGTATAAGGGAAAAAAATGACAAATAAATTAAATTACAGAAAGTATTGCACGCCTTACGATAGTGTAAAATTAAATTTGATGGTTTTAATCGTGCCATATCTTTTTTCTTTTGCATTAATTCTTGTATATATGCTATTAGCATCAAGTGCTAATCAAGAGTATGAGGAATTTTTAGAAAATAATGTTGTCGAAAAAATCAACCTCGTTTTTTTGCAATTAGTTGCGCTTGGTTTGTTTTTCTATTTTATTAAAAAACAAAAAATTAATTTTAAAATTGCATGTAAACTTAATAAAAAAATTAGTATTAAAAACATGTTATTGATTGTGATTTTGGGGGTCTTATTTGTTTATTTAACAAGTCCTTTTTTGGAAATATTTGAGCAAGGGTTAATTTCAATTGGAGTAGATTTAACTTCGGATGTTGGACTAGATTTTTCTAATGCTTTTGATATAATTTTCGCCATCCTATTTTTAGGAATTTTGCCAGGATTTGTCGAGGAATTAATTTTTCGTGGTGTAATCCTTCAAGGACTTAGACCATATGGCAAATGGTTTGCTATATTAATAAGTGCTTTATTATTTATGTTATTCCATGGCAATTTGCAACAAACAATTTATCAATTTGCATACGGAGTATTGGCAGGTTATTTAGTGATTTTAACTGGCAGTTTATGGGCATCAATTTTAATTCATATTTTCAATAATGTTTTTATTATAATGATTACTGTTATAAACACAGCATCTAATTCAACAGGTGAATATAATGACATTACATTTGGATTTATTCTAACTGCGATCGGATTTTTAGTTGTGTTATTTATAGCAATTTATTACCTATCTAAATTTATAAAGAAAAATGTAAATTATGAAAATAAGATACAAACTAATACTTTTGAAAATTCAGAATATGAAAATGTTTTGCAAGATTTAAACTATCAACTATTGTATAAAGATGCTAATGTAAAAGATGAAATAAACACTATAAAAATTCATGCTAATGATTACATTGAACCAAGCGAAAAATTAAAAATCACAGAATTTAGGAATAATCGACCCGTTAGATACTTATTATGGGTTGGGATAATAGGAGCAATATTGCTGGTACTGTTAAACTCTTTTTCATAAAATATTATAAAATGTTCAAAATAATTTTTATTTTGTGAAGTGACAAAGATGCTATAAGTTTAAGATTTAATAAATCATACGACATGTTTTTGTAATAAAAGTGATTTCAAAATTAACAATACTAACTTGTAATAAAAGTTAAATTTTAATTTAAAGTATTTAGATGTAATAAAATTTATTTTTTTTAAAATATATCTTTACATGAAAGGAACATGAAAGGAAAGTAAAGTTTTAAAAAATAATACGATAAAAACCATTAATAAAAGTTAATTTTTCAAAAAAAAATATGTGATATTTACTTTATATAAAATTGAATTATAATAAATTTAATTAAGATTATTCTATTTAGTTTAATTTTCAAATAGAATAATAAAAACATTAACAAAAAAATTATAAATTAAAATTAAAAATATATACAAAGCTATTTATTGAAAATTTAATGGTTAAAATTAGCAAAAATTATTTAGTTAAGATTAGTATCAATTAAATATTTGAAATTTAAAAACTCATATAGTTTAATAAAATTGCTTTAGTAAGGAGTAAGAATGGATAATTTAGGAAATATGGTTAATGAAAAAGTTGATAAAGAATCAAAAAATAAATTATTTTGGGCTAATTTAACTTATTTAATTATAATTACTCTTTTTATAATATGGCGACTAATTTATTCAACCGGTTTATTTGAAAATTTAACCGGATTTTTTAGTGATTATTTATTTAGTTTAGTTACTCAAATTTTTATTTTACTTTTAATCCCTATGACAATTTATTTATTTATCCTAAAAAAGAAACCTAAAAAACTAATGCAAGATTTTGGGTTTCGTAAAGTATCATTTAAAACAATTTTATTAAGTATATTATTTGGATTTTTAGCTTATTATATTATAATATTTGTGTCTACATTTTTTTCAGGTATTATTAGTTTATTTGGATACGAAAAACCTGTTACATTGACCACAAGTGACGAAACTTACGGCAGTTTTGGTGCATTTTTGCTTGGTATATTAATGGTTGCGGTGTTGCCAGGAATATTTGAGGAATTTGTTCATAGAGGGATGCTTCTTCGTGGTTATCAAAAGCTTGGTGCAAAAAGAGCAATAATTTTTTCAGGGCTATTATTTGGACTTATGCATGTTAATATTAATCAATTTTTTTATGCTTTTGTTATTGGTATGATATTTGCGATTATTGCACTAGCAACAAAAAGTATTTTTCCAAGTATGATTATTCATTTTATGAATAATGGACTTAATGTATATCAAACTTATGCCTCTGAAAACAATTGGTTTGGTCAAAATTTAGGCGATTGGATTAATTTATCTTTTTTAGATTCAAACATCGCTTTAAAATTTATAGTTTACGTTATAGTGTTGTTATTAATCGTTGTGCTTAGTGGTATTGTGATATTAAAAATGTTTATAATCGAAAAAAATCGCCAGTTTAATGTATATGCAAAAAAAGTTGCACTAGATGAGAATGGCGAATTACATGATGAAGAAACAATTAAAAGTCTAATAAAAATATTTTGGCAGGCTGATACAACGGGCAAAATTGATTTTGACGAAAATGACGCAAATAAAAATTCGCAAATTAATGAACCAAATATATCCATAAATAATCGTAAAAAGGAATTAAACTACTATAATATTCTTTTTCCACCAAGGCAAGAGGACAAATACAAGCCAAGTTTCAAAGAAAATATTTTCTTGTATTTAGCAATTTTTATAGGCGGAGTTGGAACATTATTTACATTTATTTGGGGTTTATTATAAATGAAAATAAATATTGTGAGTGTAGGAAATTTAAAAGAAGAATATTTAATATTAGCACAAAAGGAATATGTCAAGCGATTGCAAAGATTTTGTGATTTGACGATAATTGAGATTAAGCAATGTTCAATCGATGAACCAAGTGTTAGTAAACAACAGGAATTAGTTTCAATTTTGCCATATTTGAATGGATTTATAATAGTTTTAGATATAAAAGGCAAAGAAATTTCAAGTGAAGAATTTTCTAGAAAAATTAATGCATGGGGCTGTGATGGGATATCCACAATAACCTTAGTAATAGGTGGTTCACACGGATTGCATGATGAAATAATTAAAAAAGCAAATTTTAAATTATCATTTTCACCTATGACTTTTCCGCATCAATTAATCAGGATTAACTTACTAGAGCAAATTTATCGTGCCTATACAATAATTAATAATATTCCTTATCATAAGTAATATGCAGGTGCATATTATATGTTATGTATAAATACTATAATGAATTATTAGACAAAATAAAAACAAGGACAACTAATTTTTCGTATGGCAAAACTTTTTTATTGCAAGATTTGTTCGCTTTTAAAATACAACCAAACAATTCAATCAATAATAAATTTAAATTATTAATTCAAGGTGGCATTCATTCGCGTGAATGGATTACCGCTTTTTTATGTCTAAAATTAATTATTTACTTTACAAAATATAAAGAAAAGTTAAATTGTGAAGTTTTAATTGTGCCTTGCAGTAATTTAGACGGATTTCAAATAGCATGCGAAGGAATTAAACATTTAAAAAAAGAATATCAAGATAGATTAATTCAAATAAACAAAAGTGAAGATTTCAGCCTTTGGAAAGCAAATTTTAGAGCCGTTGATTTGAACGTTAATTTTGATGCCGGTTGGGGAACGGGGGCTAAAAATGTCCAAATTCCTTCAAGTGAAAATTATATTGGTCCATATCCTAATTCAGAAATTGAAACAATTAATTTAATTAATTTAACTAATTATTTTAAGCCAAACTTTACTATAAGTTATCATAGCAAAGGTGAAGAAATTTATTCTAATTTTAAAAATATTAAATTAATCAATCAAGATTTATTTGCAACTATTGCAAAAGAATCCACAGGTTATAAAGTAATTGATCTACAAAATAGTGCAGGGGGATATAAAGATTATTGTATTGAAAAATTGAAAATTCCCTCTTTGACAATTGAGGTTGGAAGTGATGATTTAAGCCATCCAGTTTCATTGGAAAATTTAGAAACAATTTTCAATCAAAATAAAGATATAATTTTTAATTTACAAAAATTCCTATAATCATTTAATGTTATTAATTATTTATAACATAATAATATGTACTTATCAAAATTATATAAATCAAAAAAAACTTGTTTTCTAAAGGTATATTAATATTAAATTTGTTGGGATTATAAAACTTATTAAAAGACATATTATTATAGTTAATATTTAAATATATCGAAATTATAAAAATTACTTTATAAATATATTTTCGATAGTAAAACAGAGTATTAAATTTGTTGGAAGAACAAATCTTATTAAAAACTTCATAATTATATGACATATAGAATATTTGACTTATTTGAAATTTTAGGTTAAACTAAATGTATGAAAACAAAAAGTTTGATCAATAAAAATATTATATTATTTATTTTGTTTATTATAGCATTAATTAGCTGTAACTTTATTTTTCATAATATTAAATTTAACCAAGAAGCAAAGGCAGAGGGTGAAGAAGTAATATCTGTTGATTATGTAGACGCGGTTCTTTATGATTCTTTGGTGTATTTAAAATATGGACATCACATAGAGGGTGAAGAAGATTTAGAAGCATACCCCTTGTATGAAAATTCTTTTGTATCTATAACAAGTCTAGATTTAAAGAATAAAAGTTTAGAATATTTAGATGAAGATTTGTATATAGAAGATATTTTTGGACTAAGTTATTTTGACTTTGAAAATTTAATTCAACTTGATTTAAGTTATAACAATATAAGTGAAGTACCAACTGTTATATTTGAGTCTATGCCAAATTTAACGACTTTAATTATAAATAACAATGAGATAAGTGAAGTTAATTTTCAAAACGTTGACAATTTGATAGACATTGATTTGCAATTTAATAATTTAAGCAATATCGATTTATCTAACATATCCGCGGATTCTTTTGTAAATTTATCTTATAATAATTTTGAAAAAACTACTGATATAATTTC
>Ga0172377_10008834_pt1 | contig 10339 bp, 3 predicted proteins | sample Pumphouse3metaG_FD_119749 | JGI IMG/M metagenome (GOLD analysis project Ga0172377, IMG submission 119749) | Leachate microbial communities from a municipal landfill in Southern Ontario, Canada - Pumphouse #3 metaG | ecosystem: Engineered > Solid waste > Landfill > Unclassified | place: Canada... | reverse complement strand
TTTGCAAATAAGAAGGCGGTTCGGATTTTAATCCGAACCGCCTTCTCTTATATTAGAATAATTCTTTCTTTACTTGGATGCATTTACTTTGGCCTGTGCATCATTCACCACCTTGTCTGTACTTTTCTGAGTGGATGACACCAAGTCGTTAGCTTTACTGTCGGCCTCGGCATTAAGTTTATCCGCCTGTTTTTTAGCCTCCTTTACAATAGCCTCACCTGCCTTTTTCTTAGCCGCCTTTTCTATCGGATTCTTAGCACCTTTCACCATAGCGTCCGATTTTGTCTGCGCATCGGAAATCAGTTTATCGCCCACAGATTTTGCTTCTGAACGAATCTTCTCTGCTTGCGTCTCTGCCTGCTCCATCAACTTCTTCTGAGAAGCCAATGCCTTGTCCAACGCTGCCTGGGCTGCCTTGTCTACGGCAGCAGAGACCTTCTCCTTTACAGCATCCTTCACCGCGTCAACGGTTGCCTTCGTATCCAAACCAATCTTAGGGCTGGAGAATGTGCCTCCAATCTTTACGTTTGCCTTCATCGGAATCTTGGACGATGAAGTAGGAAGCGAGATGGCTGCCACGTAATCCAACGTCTGGTCCAAACCGGATGAACCGGAAACCTCCATTGCAGCACCCGCCACCGATGTTTTGAACGGCTCCGTCGTCAATCGGCCATCCTTAATCTCAAATTTAATGTCAATATCCTTAATCTTCGGATCTTTCAGGGATGAATAGTTAATCTTGTCCGCTATCATATTCAAAGCCTTGACATCCTTTATCTGAACCTCTTTAGACTTGAACACTCCGGCACCGGCAACCGTATTGAATACCGGCATCATATCGGCGCCAAGGTCAGAAGCGAACTTCATAGACATGGAGAAGTTTCCGCCAGCATTGGCCAGCATTGGAGCAAACTCCTTGGCCGTCTCCACCGCATTAAACACTTCCGAAATCACCATGTTATTGACATTGAAATCCATATTCACTTTTGGAGTCGATACATTCTGTGTATTATATTGACCCTTCATATTCAGCGAACCACCCATCGTGTTGGTAGACAACTGGCTGATGTCAAGAATCTGGTTTTTAACGGTCACCTTACCAACCGCATCGTTCAAATTAATGTTGTCATAGATGAGTTTTTTGAAATTCACATTCAGAGCGAAGTCTATGTTAGCGGGAATCTCGACAACAGACATTGCCGTGGTATCGGTGGTTGTCTCGGCCGTTTGTGTGGTATCGCCGGAGATGAAGTCGTTCAAGTCAAAATAATTGGAATTGACGGACAAATTTCCTTTTATCGTCTCGTCCCTCATCACATAAGGGATGAAGTTTTCCAATTTACCCTTTACACTCAAATCGTTCTTGCCCAATGCAATCTGCAATGCGGTCGAATCCACATAAGCCGTGGTGAAGTTAAGGTTGGCAGTAGAGACATTGACGTCATAAGGCAACGAAGCCAATTTGAGAACCATGTCGCTAAGGTTTAAATTTCCGTTTACCGCAAACTTGTCATACTCCTCTTTCTCAACATAAGACAATCGGCCTTGAGCGTTAAGATCGGCCTTCAAGACTCCCTTCATCTCCATGCTGTCCATTGGAATAACTTCCTTCAATTTATTGAAGTCTACCGTACCATTAGCTCCGAAGTCGAAATCGGGATCGGATACCGGAGTTTTCAACAACAAATGCAAACCAAAAGGATTGCCGGCCATATTGAACTTGAAAGTCGGGATGTTCAATACCGTCAGATCTGCGACACCTCCAGGATTGGATGCCTCTACGTCAATGTTGATGCCATTCACAGCGCTTGGCAAAGCCGGATATTTGAACATGGCATCAGCAACCTTCAACTTCACATCGAAAGAAGGAAGTTTTTCACCCTGCATCCTACCCTTAGCCATAGCCGACAAGGAAACCTTACCCTCTGTTTTGATTGATTCGAAATCCTTGGCATAGATGGCAGGAATAAGAGAAAGGATCTGTTTGAAATCGATGGAAGGAGTGTTCAGCTGGATGTCCATATCCGTAGTCGTAGAATCCACCAACTGGACAAATCCGCCGAAGTTGGCCTTAATGGCGTTTAAAGAAACGCTGTTTTCCGAGAAGGTGAACTTATTATTATTCAAATCGGCATCCAAGGTGATGTCTGCAGCCACCTTAGCATTGGACAGATACGGAATTTTGCTCATATAGAAAGAGAGTTTTGCTATGTCCAGTTTCGTCTGCAGCTTAGCAATCGCCTCCGATACGGAACCGGAGAATTTGAAACTGAAATCGTCCATGGATGCGCCCATGGCAGAAGCCCTGTCGGTGTAAACGATTTTAGCGATAGCCAAGTCCAAGTCTTCAATATTGGCCAAAGAACCAACTTGCAAAGTATCGTTTTGGGAGAACTCACCAGACATGGACAAGTTCAAATCCTTGACAGACGCATACATCTTAGACTGCATATCATTATAAACGACATTCAGATTGTTGATGACGAAACTCTCCAAAGAGAGCTTCAAAGGAGAAGCAGCAGTCGTGTCAACCTCCTCCGTTTGGGTCGTATCAGAAGACATTATATCCCAATTGGCTTTTCCGTCTTCCAACACCTTCGCATACAAAGAGGCATCTTCCAATCCCACTTTGTTGATTTCATAAGAATCGCCGAAGAGACTCTTTATGTTAATCACAACAAGCAGTTTTCCCACATTGGCAAGAGTATCGCCCTTAAACTCGTTTTTCCCCACAACACCGAAATTCTCTATCGTCACCGATGCATTCGGGAAGTTTTTGAAAAAGCTGAGAGACAAATCTCCCATGAAGATTTCAGCATTCAGCTGCTTATTCGCCTCTTGAACCGCAATATCCTTAATCTTGCCTTGGAAAGCAAAAGGAAGGATGAACAGCAACGCCAAAATGACAAGTAGGACTATACCTACGATTTTTAATCCTTTTTTCATAAAAAAAATATCATTAAGTTATTAACAATCAAACAAGATTAATTAGATATTCACATTCGAACAAATTGTACAAATTTAATTAAAGAAAATGCAGATAGGCAAAATAAAGTGTTTAAAATTAATAAAGGATAGACTTCCTTTCTGAAAAATACCCATAGATACATTATTGGACCACAGAATCATCTTGGTCACATTTCTCTCAAAAAAAGACTTCAGAAAAAGGGAACGCTCTAAATCTATCAAAAAAAAACAGCCATTCCATCGAGCATTTTCTCCTCTTTTATGATTGGATATTTATATAATATGATTGGATATTACAACTTATTAGCATCTACCTTTAATATATTTGCATTGGTAGGATTCTGGAATCCGAACAGAGGTTTGGACTACCCCTATCGCCATGACAACACAAAACTATATTTTATGAAGGGAACATTTACGCGCATCGCTGCGTCTGTTTATGCCTCCTTATTTGTATCTGCTTCACTTCTAGCTCAAACTGCAACCATCAATTTGAGCGACGAGAAGCAATACATACGGGGATTTGGAGGTATGAATCATCCAACTTGGACTGGATATGATTTGACAGATGCGCAGCGAAATTTAGTCTTCGGAAATGGAGACGGACAGTTAGGATTTTCCATCCTTCGTATTTGGGTGGACAGTAACAAAAACAATTGGTACAAGGAGTTGGCGACAGCCAAACGCGTACAAGAATTGGACGGCATCGTTTTTGCCACTCCATGGAATCCGCCAACAGACATGGTGGAGACCGTATCCAGAAACAACCGCAGCGAAAAAAGGCTGAAATACAGCAGTTATGCGGCTTATGCACAGCATCTGAAAGATTACAACAACTACATGAAGGAGAATGGTGTAAATCTTTATGCGATGTCTTTTGCCAATGAACCCGATTATGGATATGACTGGACTTGGTACAGCGCAGATGAAGTGTATAATTTCACCAAAAACTATGCCAGTTCGTTGCGCATCAATGGCACAAAGGTCATCTCCGCCGAATCTTTCGCTTACAACAAAAGCTATTATGACAAAATATTGGACGATGCTTCCACATTAGCCAATATAGATATTATCGGCACTCACTTCTATGCGAGCGACGCCAACACGAACGTCTCGTTTTTCCAATATGCAAAAGCAGACCAGAAGGCAGCCTCCAAGGAGCGTTGGATGACAGAGCACTACACTTCCAGCGAAGCCAGCACTACCAGTCAAGTCCGGGCAGACCTTTGGCCGGAAGCATTGGATGTATCTTACGAGATTTACAGGGCGATGGTCGAGGGTAACTTCAGCGCATACGTATGGTGGTACATCCGCCGCGACTACGGACCAATCCGCCAGAGCGACGGAGCAGTAACTAAGCGAGGTTACCTGATGGCTCAATATGCCAAGTTCGTTCGTCCTGGATTTGTCCGCGTGGATGCCGACAAGAATCCTACCTATAATGTATATGTATCGGCCTTCAAGAAGGAGAACGACGTGGTGATCGTCGCCGTCAACAGAAGCACGGAGACAAAAACCTTGACCTTCTCCATTCCAGGAACGAAAGTAACAAAATGGGACGAATACGTAACCTCAGGCACAAAAAATCTAAAGAAAGAAAATTCCATTAATGCTGCCAACGGTTCATTCCAAATAACACTTGACGCACAAAGTACCACTACATTCGTAGGTACGGCTCCATCGGGAATACCAACTGTAGAATTGACAGCTCCAGCCACCGACTCCAATTTTGAATCTCCGGCAGACATTGAGCTATCGGCAACAGCTACCGATACGGACGGAAAGATATCCAAAGTGGAATTTTTCAACGGAGAGACAAAGATAGGAGAAGCCACATCCGCACCATTCCTATTCACATGGAAAGCCGTAGAAGAAGGCTTCTACTCCATCACCGCCGTGGCTACGGACAACGATGGCAATACAGCAGTTTCATCTGCTTCCTTAGTCAACGTCCACGTTCCTCAAGCCCCTTATAACGGCAGTCCATCTCAGATTCCGGGCAAGATAGAGACAGAAGACTATGACTTGGGAGGAGAAGGTATTGCCTACCACGACAACGATACCGAGAACAAAGGTGACACATATAGAACAGACGGCGTCGACATAACCGGAGATGACACGGAAGGCTATAAATTAGGCTGGACTATCGCAGGCGAATGGTTGGAATATACCGTAAACGTACAAAAGGCCGGCATCTACGAGTGGTCTGCCAATGTTTCGGCAAGCGGCGACGGTGCAGCCTTTCATCTTCTGCTAGACGATCAGGAAATAACGGAAAAAGTGGAAGTCCCGAATACTGGCGATTGGAATACATATAGTATCATAAAAGGCAATACGACAGAATTGACGGAGGGCGAACATATCCTGAAACTCGCCATTGACGGCAACTATTTCAACATAGATTGGATTCAATTCTCTAATGGCGAACCTTCTTACCTGGTCAACATCACAAGCGGAAATGAAATTCCTGCAGGCAACTATGTCATGTTGAATTTATTAGGCGAAAACAAAGGTTACATTCAATTAACTGACAACAACAACTGGTCCGACATCACAAACAGGAAGTACACCAACAAAGAGGTATACATATTAAGGTCTTTAGACAATAATAAATCTTACATCATCAACCCTACTAGATAAGGGTTTCATTTAGAAGCTGCTTGAATTTTATCGTTTAGATTATTTGAGATGAATTTTCGAGACATTTTTGAGAAAGATAGCGAGCTATCTGACGAATAAAATAGTCGAAAATGGTCGAAAAGGCACTCAAATAATCAACGAAAACTATATTTTTTCCATACAGAAATGGTTGTGGAAAATTCAAACAGCTGCTTACATTGACAAAGAAAGCAATACGATGAAACAGACAATGAAAACAAATAACTTTTTTGTTCTCATTACATCCATTCTAATGTTGGGTACCAGCCATACCATCGCGCAGCAGAATGAATGGAATGAAAATCCGAAGGTCTTTGGCGTAAACACGCTGAAGCCCCATGCCACCTCCATGCCGTACAGTACGGTAGAGGAGGCTAAAGTTTGTGACAGGCGGGGTTCCGAATGGTACCAGTCGCTTTCCGGAACTTGGAAGTTCTATCATGTTGACAAACCATCGCAACGACATTCGAGCTTTTTTGAAGACTCGTTCGACGCTTCGTCGTTCGATGACATTCAGGTGCCCGGTTCATGGCAGTTGTTCGGTTATGACCATGCCATCTACACCAATGTGACCTATCCTTGGTCGGGCTCAGACCGTATCAGTCCGCCAACTGCACCAACCAACTTCAATCCGGTAGGCCATTACCGCAGAGAATTCACGGTGCCTGCCAATTGGGACGGGAAACGTATCCGTCTCCATTTTGAAGGAGTGGAGTCTGCTTATTATGTATGGGTCAACGGCAAGTATGTCGGTTATAGCGAAAACACCTTCACCGACCATGAGTTCGACGTGACGGACAAGCTCCGCAAGGGGAAAAACAACATCTCCGTACAGGTGTTCCGCTGGTGCGACGGCAGTTGGATGGAAGATCAGGACTTCATCCGTCTGGCCGGAATCTACCGTGATGTCTACCTCTACGCATCACCGAAAGCACACATCCAGGATTTTCAGATAGATGCCACATTGGCGTCCAACTACAAGGATGGAATACTGAAAGCCTCCGTATGGGTCGACAACTTCAGTTCTACGGCAGCAACCGGCCGCGAAGTGGAGCTGCATCTCTATTCGGACGACGGCAAAGAGGTGGGCACGACATTGACAAAATCAGTTCCATCCATCAACCCTAACGGTGGAGAACAGCAGGTGACGTTCGAGTCGCAGATTTCAGCTCCGAAATTATGGTCGGGCGAATCGCCTTACCTATATACATTGGTACTAGTGCTGAAAGACGAGACGGGAGCGATTGCGGAAACGCAAAGTGCGCGGATAGGATTCCGGAAGATAGAATTAAAAAAGGATGCCGACGGCGTGACACGCTACTACATCAACAATTCGCCCATCAAATTCCGCGGCGTGAACCGCCACGAGATGGATCCCGACCATGGACGCGTGATGTCGTATGCCAGGATGGAGGAAGACGTGAAGCTAATGAAGCGTTTCAACATCAACGCTTTGCGTATGTCACACTATCCTAACGACCCGAGAATGTATGACATTTGCGATAAATATGGAATCTACGTGATTGACGAAGCCAATTTGGAGTCGCATGGAGCTTGGGACGTAGTGCCTAAGAACAGTGACGACTGGCGTCCGGCTGCATTGGAGCGCATGTCGTCCATGGTACAGCGTGACAAAAACCATCCATGCGTCGTGCTTTGGTCTTTAGGTAATGAGGCAGGAAACGGAAACGTTTTCACTTCGACAAAAGATTATGCGCACCAGGCAGACCCTACTCGTCCCGTACACTACGAGGGCGACTGGAGCAATGCTGATGTAGGAAGCTGGATGTATTACGGACAAGGTGCCATCTGGGGGTATAAAGACAACAATAAACCCGTCATGCTATGTGAGTACGAGCACGCTATGGGCAACAGCGTAGGCGATCTTCGCGAATATGTGGATGCCTTCTACGCCAACCCACGTTCGTTCGGTGGTTTTATCTGGGACTTCATAGACCAGGGACTTCGCCGTGGCGACAGCCAATATTTCAATTTTGGCGGACTATGGGGTGACAATCCGAACGACGATAACTTCTGCTCCAACGGACTCGTCTTTCCCGACCGTTCTTTGCAACCCGAGATATGGGAGGTAAAACACCAATACCGCAACATCATAGTAAAGGATGTGGACGTTTCGAAAGGAATCGTTTCCATTGAAAGCCGTTTCAACTTCACCAACATACGTGATTTGGTGGATGCGGTTTGGAGTGTGAAGGAAGATGGCAAGGAAATAGCTTCGGGTATCGTTCCCAGCAATTTGCTGAATATAGACCCTTTAAGCACGAAAAATGTGACGGTGCCGTTTACGGTTCCTTCCGTAAAGGCGGGTTCTGAATATTATTTGGATTTGGATTTTCAGCTGAAGGAATCTACATTTTGGGCGGAGGCAGGTTTCAGCATTGCTCACGAGCAGTTCCGCATCTCGGCCGGCGAGGCTTTGCCTGCACGGATTAACATCGGTTCGTTGCCGACCATGAGCGCAGTGGAAGAAAACGGTACGCTGAACATCTCCGGCACCGATTTCGCCATCTCCGTCAATCTGAAGACGGCGGCCATCACCGATTACCAAATCAACGGTACGCAAATCATCAAGGAAGGTCCATTGCCTAACTTCTGGCGTGCGCCGATTGACAACGATAAAGGGAACGGCATGGAGAGTCGCTGCGCCGGCTGGCGTTATGCCGGACGTGACCGTGTAATAAACAGCTCCAAAGTGACGAAAGTGTCCGACAATGAGACACGCGTCGATTTTGAAATTAGTCTGCCGAAGGCAGGAAGCTCACGTATGTCTATGAGCTATACCTTCTACGGTAGTGGTGACGTGATTGTGGAATATACGCTGAATCCAGACGGAACGCAAGGAGAAATACCGAACGTAGGAACTCTGTTCACCGTTCCTTCCGGTTTTGAAAAAGTCACTTACTACGGAAAAGGTCCTGACGAGAATTACATCGGCAGAGACAATGGTGTTTACATGGGCATCTATAAGACGCTGGCCGACTCGATGACCATTCCTTATATGGAAATCGGAGAGACCGGACAACGCACCAACGTGAAGTGGGCTACACTTACCAACGGAAACGGTTTGGGTCTGTTGGTGGTCGGTTCTCCTCGCATGGAATTCAGCGCTCAGCACTACACGCCGCAACAGTTGACCGACGTGAAGCTCCCTTGGGACTTGAAACGCGACAACGACATCACCCTGCGTGTAGATTTCAGGCAGATGGGCTTGGGTGGTGTTAACAGCTGGGGTGCAAAACCGCTGGACGACTACATGAACTTCTCCAAGAATACGTACAAACACAAATTCCGCATCTCTCCTCTACGTGGAAAATTGGACGACTTTACGGAACTTGCCAATCTCGGCTTCAAAAACTTGGAAACGAGCGACAAGACGGAAGACTATCCGGAGATAGAGTATGTGAAACCCGAACAGAAGCCTTTTGTTGATAGTAACATTCCCGGAGTGATTGAGGCGGAAAACTATGACGAGGGCGGACAAGGCGTCTCTTTCTCCGACGATGATTTTGCCAACCAAGGCGGTACATACCGCGAAGACGAGGTGGACATCGTCGCCACTACCGACGGGTATGCTTTAGGCTACACCAATACAGGAGAATGGTTGGAATATACAGTCAATATAAAAGAGACTGCCATCTACAAATTCACGGCCAAAGTATCTTCCGGATTGGAGAATTCATCCTTCCGTCTTTTTCTGGACAATGAAGCCATAACAGACACAATCACTGCGCCTAAAGGTGAAGATTGGGATACCTATGGAGAAATCGGAGGAGAGACAGTTCAACTACCAAAGGGTGAACACATATTGAGACTGGCCATTACCGGAAGTTATGTGAACATAGATTGGATTAAATTTATGGATACCGAAACTTCAGAGCTTGGCATAACCAGATCAAACGGATGGATGCCAAACGGCTCTTATATGATAATCAATCTATTGGGAGATACAAAAGGATTCGTCCGGATGACAGCAGGAGACAATCTCCATGACAAAATGAGATTGATTATTGAGGACAAAGGAGTCTATATCCTGAGATCTCAGGAAAACAAACAATCCTATATTGTCAATTATATAAAATGATTTATAAAAGGAAAGAAGGATGAAAGCGACAACATATAGCATAATCAGATTTATTGTTTGGATAAACTGTTTCGCGCTAGCTCTCTCTGCAAACGTGTATGCCGTCAACCAGGCTACATTTTATGTTTCCCCTGCCGGAAATGATGCGGACGAAGGTACGGAGGCAGCTCCATTCAAGACCATTGCGAGAGCGCAGAAGGCTGTGCGGGCCATCAACTCTTCCATGACGGGCGACATCGTAGTCTATCTTCGGGAAGGAACTTATCAATTGAGCAACACCATGTGCTTCAACAATGAGGATGGTGGCTCAAACGGACACTACGTGCGCTACGAAAACTATCCGAACGAACGGCCGCTCATCACGGGCGGAATCCCAGTGTCCGAATGGACATTATATGACGAGGGGAAAGACATCTGGTGCGTGAAGAACGTAGAAGCCAGATTCCGCCAGCTCTATGTCAACAACAAGAAGGCGATCCGTGCCCGCTATCCCAATCTGGGCGACAACGGTGAGCATAACTTCTTCCGTCTGGCAAAGGTGGATACCTTCGGAAAGGCGTTGAACATCAATACGGATTACGTCTCCGATTGGAAGAATCCGAAGAAGGTGGA
>Ga0172377_10008833_pt1 | contig 10343 bp, 9 predicted proteins | sample Pumphouse3metaG_FD_119749 | JGI IMG/M metagenome (GOLD analysis project Ga0172377, IMG submission 119749) | Leachate microbial communities from a municipal landfill in Southern Ontario, Canada - Pumphouse #3 metaG | ecosystem: Engineered > Solid waste > Landfill > Unclassified | place: Canada... | reverse complement strand
TTGCGTATGTAGCTAATATCAATAAGGATATTGATAAAATCGTCATGATCTTTCTTGTGGATTTGGGTGAAGATAAATGGGGAGCTTTTTCTAATGAATATTTCATGTTCTCTTCTCCTATTTCTTCTTAGCTCTGGCTACTTTAAATCTAACCATAAGCTTTGCTTTCGCAACGTTTTCACTAACTTCAATGTGCGAGGGACATACGTAGGAACAAAGTCCACATCCAACACAACTCAAAGCGTTCAAATCGAAGCAGCGTTCGTAGTCTTGTCTTTCTAAAGCGTAACCTATTTCGCAAGGTTGCAAATTAGCCGGACAATGCGCCGTGCATTCACCGCATCTCAAACAAGGCAACGTATTTAATTTTTTAGGTTTCAATACTGTGACAGCATTGGCTTGCATAGTTGTGGGAATATCTCCATTCATGTAGGGATTTCCACACATAGGTCCGCCATCAATGACAACAGCCTTTTCAACTGTAGCACCGCCGACCGCTTCAAGTATGTCGTTTACCAACACGCCAAAGGGAACTAATACATTAGCAGGGTTTTTAACTTCTCCGGATACAGTCACTAATTTTTCGGAAACTGTTTCTCCGTGAAGGAATAATCTACCCATAGCCATAACGGTTTGTAAGTTATTAACAATAACTCCGCACTCCGAAGGCAGGCAATCGTATTCTCTCTTTAAAGCAATCTTGATCAATGTGCGTTCCCAACCTGCGGGATACACTGATTTGATCATGATAAGTGAAATACGAGTATCGCCAAATGCTTCGATTGCTTTAGAAACAGCAACGATGAGTTCTTCCTTATCTTTCTTTACGCAAATAACACTTCTTTGAATGTTGCAGGCGTCGAGCAAGATCTTTATTGTTTTTAAGGTCTCGGTCAAATCTTTGGTAGAACCTGTGACAAAATCGGTTGTTAAATAAGGCTCGCACTCTACAGCATTAATAACGATAGTATCAATATTTTTATCGGTGCTATATTTAATAAAACTAGGGAAACCTGCACCGCCCAATCCGACAATACCACCTTCCTTAAGCTTATTAACGACATCTTCTTTTGTGGGGTTTTCTTTTAATTTTGAAAGCAATTCTCTATTATCTGACTTGTCGTTTTCTATTTCTAAATAATTGACAGGTCTATTCAATAAAGGAGAGCGTTTCTTTACTAACCCAGTAACTTTCCCTGATACGGGGGAATAGACAGGAATAGAAAAATCTTTTCTAACTCCTAACAAACTTCCTTTTTTAACTACAGTACCGGCAGCGACGATTTGATCCAAAGCAACAGCTTTGTTATCGACAGCTGAAACGTAAACTTTTTCAGGTTGAAATTTCAAAATTTCAGCGTGATCAGTTTGTTCTTTGTGCCCAGGTATGTGTAGACATCCATTTGAGGATAAAATATGAAACATATACTCAATCTCCTAACATTAATATAATAAACACATAGCACCCAATAATAAAGTAAAAGGGTATAAAAATTAACCAATTGTGCGAAAGTTTACAGGTTCGTAAAGTATGCACATTAAATCGAGATTTTCAACTATATGAAAAAACTGCGCAATACTATATATCATTTATATATATTGCGCAGTCATAAATTGTTATTTATTTCCTTTGGGATACAACAGATCTGTTACATCTTTATATTTAATAGTTCCGCCGAGGGGTACACCTGAATAGTTCAAACCCTTCATTACAAGTTTTAAACTTTCCATCTTGAATCCGTCGGTCTTGATGTTCGAGAAAGCAACTTCCAAATCGTCCTGTCCTCTATTGAATAAATCCATAAAGGCTTCGCTGTGTACTTCCCCAGTTGATATGTGCTTCCACTCATTCTTTTCTTCATTCATCACTTTGTGATTACCGTTGGTGGGTATGTATAATTGTCCAGCGCTAGAATGACCGAATAAAACGTGACGCAAACATGTTCCGCCGTTAGTAAAATGATAGATATCTATCATATTGTTAACCGAATCCTTATACAAATCCTTAGGAAGTTCTTTCGAGAAAACTTCCTCGAGAACTTTTACAAAGTTTTTATTGATTATTTCCAATTTATCATTTGGTACCATCAACACATTTTGAGGCTTAGAAGTGAGTTCTTTTCTATCTCTAGCATTAGCTAAAACAGAATCGATTGTCGCTTCGTAATGTGCGTGACGATAGAAATATTTGCCGCTCAATTTACCATCTTTGTCGAATCCAGACCAATAGTAGACAAAGGCGTGTGAATTTGAATCAAGCATATAGTGAGCAAATTGACCTAGAGCAAACGATGCGAATACATCCTTTTCTTCCGGGTTTTCAATTGAATTTAATTGCTCAACCATAGCGGTGAATAACTTTTCGCCATCCAAACGATGGAGTTGACTGCCAAACGCTTCTTTACAAATGCTGATTTTTATTCCACGCTTAGGCCATAGGCCATAAAAGAACAAGGGATCAGGACCCTGTGAACCTAAACGAAAGGCTCCTGGATTCTTAACCAAGAATGTTTTATCACTCCTGTGCTTTGCGTAAAAATCATCTGCAAAAAATGCGTGTGTCAATAATGAGGGCATAATGTACTTCCTTTTCTATTTAACGATTTCGCCAAATACTTTGCCAAATGCAGCAGCAGCGTTACATTCATCTGTATCAATGTGCATAGCTAATGCGAATTTGGGAGAAACTCTAACTACAGTATCACCAAAAACAGTCTTACGACCATTGCCAGAATCGACACTTACTTCAACGATTTGACTATTTGTAACGCCGAATTTTTCAGCGTCTTCAGGTGTCATGTGAATATGTCTCTTAGCGATGATTACGCCTTCTTTCATTTCAACTTCACCCTTGGGTCCTCTGATTAAGCAACCGGTAGATCCTTCGATATGACCGGATTCTTTAACGAGAGTTTTAATGTTTAATTGTCTAGCTTCAGTGAATGAGATTTCGACTTGGTTGAATTTTCTTACAGGTCCTAAAATTCTCAATTTTAAACTGGGTCCCCATACGGTAGGATCCTTCTTATCTCTTCCGAAAACTTCTATTTTAGCAGTAGATGCATATTGTCCAGGCTGAGAGAGTTCTTTAACTGCCTCTAATTGATATCCTTTACCAAATAATACTTCTAGTGTTTCTTGATTGACGTGTGCGTGACGTGCACTTGTTTCTACGATGAATTTGTTCATAATTGTCTCTTCCCCTTTTTCGAAGACTATTTATAGTCTAAGTACTCCTAATAGATTACCATTGTATATGTATTTATTCAAATATATCCCTACCAAAATTGTTAATATTTGGTAAGATAAATGTATGGAAAACACAAAAGAGTTACAAAAGTTTTTAGAAAGATATAGTTTGGATAATTTGCCCAAAACTATATTGAAAGATGGAATATCCAACACCAACTATTCTCTAGGGGACAAATACGCTTTAAAAGTGCCCTACGACAGGAGATTTATAGAACTAAAACCATATCAAATCCAACTGCAAAATTTAGCAGCTCGCAATTTTATATCGCCTGAAGTTTGCTTTTTTGATATAGAGAACGGATTCTTGGTAACAGAATTATTAAAAAACTACAAACCGATTAAGGATAGTGAAATAAATATAGCTCAGATTAAAAAGATAGTTGAATTGCTTCACGCGTACAGCTCTTTAGATATTTCTGAAATAGATGTACCAAAACTCAACTACCAAAAAATGCTAGATGATTTTAGACTGCAGGTCTTTTCAAAAGATCGAATATACATACACAAACTGGAAAGCTCACATCTCTTACTCACTTCTGATACCCTATCTCACTTCGACATGGTAAGCAACAATATTTTGACTGATGGAAATTGTGATGTTCAACTTATAGATTTTGAATTTGCCTGTCTCACTCCAAAATACTTCGACTTGGTTTCTCTCATCTCTGAGAACCAATTTCCGGAATCTAAAAATAGAACTATAGTTAACCAATACTTTTTAAACGATCCAACCGGCTTAGAAGAATTTTTAAAAATCGAAAATCAACTCAAAGCTATCTTCGACTTGCTTTGGTATCACTGGGCCAAGGCTCGCGCTGCGACGAGCAACAAAAAAAACCGCAACGTGTATTTACAAATTGCGGCTGATAAAAAAACAACGTTATTTAGATACTTGCACAAATTAAACGATTAATTGGCTTCATCAATAGTTTTAGCTTCAAGCACTTTGGCGAAAGCTCTTTTTCGTATGAACAAATACGCAATCAAAGTAACCACCGCCGTAATAGCCCACGAGAGCGGGTATGACAAATACAAATAAAATACGGTGTGATACTCTTCTATTTGGAAGAAGGTATAAATGTAAAGTATTCTAAATCCACAAATACCGATAAGTGAAACAAACATAGGTAACATAGAGTATCCTAAGCCTCTTTCACAGAAACCGATGGTGTTCAAAAAGCCAAAGGCGAAGAAACAATACAGGAATGTCTGCAATTTCTGAGCACCTATTTCTATCGCAACAGGGTCGCTTGTATACCATCCGAGGACAGTGTATCTAAGCAAATATATAACAAGGCAAAGCAAGTAAGAAGTCACGACTGAATACATGACTGAATACTTGATTGATCTTTTGATATTAGGAATGTTTTTCGCTCCGAAATTCGCTGCAACAAATGCCATTCCCGCTTGTGAAAACGAGTTCATAACGACGTAGAACATTCCGGTTAAGTTTCCGGCTGCTCCATTTCCCGTATCGGCAGATGCACCAAATCCGTTGACAGCGGATTGAATAATAACGTTTGATATAGAGAATAATGCGCCTTGGATACCTGAAGGTAAACCTATTTGGATAATCATCTTAACTTCGTTCTTGTGGAATTTTATCTTTCTTAATTCAAGACTTGCAAAACCCTTGTTGCGCATAAGCGAAATGATAACTAAAGCAGCCGAAACCGCTTCGGAAATAATCGTGGCAAGCGCTACGCCCGCAACGCTCATTTTTAAAGCTACGACAAATAGTAGATTCAGCAAGACATTAACTATTCCAGCTATAACTAAAAAGTAGAATGGCTTCTTTGTATCACCCATTCCACGCATTATAGATGCACCAAAGTTATAAATGATTAGAAATGGTGCTCCTATGAAATATATAAATAAATATTGATCGGACAAATCAATTATGTCACTTGGAGTTTTCATCAATTCAAGAATTGGTCTCGAGATGATTAACCCAACGACTAATATAACTGCACCGCTAACTAGAGCAAGTGCTATTGATGTGTGCAAAGCTCGTTCTCCAGCTCTCTTATTTTTCGCTCCATACGCTCGACCAACAACAACGTTTGCTCCAACGGCTAAACCCATAACCAAGTTTAAAATCAAACTTATTAAAGATGTTGTTGCGGAAATCGCGCCAACGGCGTGAGTGAGAGGATCTGTAAAGTTGCCAATAATTATTAAATCAGCAGCGGTATATAACAGTTGAAACACGCCGGTAAGCATAAGTGGTAGAGAATAGAAAAACATCTTTTTAAAAATGTTGCCTGTGGTCATATCCATTTCAGCTTTTCTCAACATGTGTTTCCTCCGTGCATATGTAGATTATATAGATATTTCAAAAACTATCAAGCAATTAGGAATATTATATATAAACCATCCTCACCATTAGCACAATTTCACTTCAATATAAAAAGTAGGCATTTCCGCCTACTTTTTAATAAGATGATTTTTATTAAGCTTTTTACTTAGAAGCTTTTGCAGCGTTTGCGAAGATTGTAAGACCGGCATCTGTTAAAGGATGTTTGATCATTTTCTTCAAAACTGCTGTAGGAATAGTCGCGATATCTGAACCTGCAAGAGCAGCAACTTCAACGTGGTGAAGATTACGGATAGATGCTGAGATGATTTCGGTGTTATATCCAAAGTTATCTCTCAAGATAACGATGTCGTTAATCAACTTTTCTGAATCGAATCCCGCATCGTCCAATCTACCTAAGAAGGGAGATACGTAAGTAGCACCAGCCTCCATAGCAAGTTGAGCTTGAGCAACGGAGAAGCAAAGTGTAACGTTTGTGCATATACCTTCTTTAGAAAGAACTGATACAGCTTTAATACCATCCCAAGTCATAGGAATCTTAACTACTATGTTGGAGTGAATCTTTGCAAGTACACGAGCTTGTGCAATCATTTGATCGGCGGGAGCTTCTGTGACTTCTGCGGATATAGGTCCGTCGACTAATTCGACGATTTCGTTAATAACATCTTCCAATTTTCTTCCTTCTTTGGCAATCAACGAAGGATTTGTTGTGACACCTTTAATAATGCCGTAACTTGCCATTTCGCGAATATCTTCAATGTTCGCAGTATCAATAAATAATTTCATTTTCTTTCCCCCTTTATTTACTTTGTTTACTTTTTTCCGTATTTCTCGTTAAAGTTTTTAATACATTTATCGATTATACGAATCGCCTCGTGTCGGCACTCAATCGAAGTGACCGATGTCGGCTTGTTTTCGAGAACCTTATAAGTCTCGAAGAAGAATTTAATTTCATCTAGAATATGGTCCGGCAATTCCGAAATATTATCGTAAGAGCAGTAGAATGGATCTTCCTGGCAAACAGCTACGATTTTCTCATCGGTGTCTCCCTGATCGATCATTTTCAAAACTCCAATAGGTTTGGAATGTACCTCTGTTAACGGAAGTATAGGTTCACTAGCTAGTAGCAAGACATCTAAGGGATCTTCGTCATCCGCATATGTGCACGGTATAAAGCCGTAATTCGCAGGATAGTGCGTTGCCGTATGCAAGATTCTATCTAGCTTTAAAGCGCCGGTTTCTTTATCGAGTTCGTACTTGTTTTTAGAACCTTTTGTGATTTCTATAATAGAAATAAAATCATCTGCTTTAATTAATTTTGGATCAAATTCACTGAATAAATTCACAACATTATTCTCCTTTTTTACTAATTAGTGATTTACCTGTCATTTCTTTGGGCAAATCTTCACCTAATAGATCTAATATTGTAGGAGCAATGTCGCAAAGAGCTCCACCTTCTCTAATCGTAAACGATTTGTCGTTGATAGCGAAGGGTACAAGTGATGTTGTGTGTTTTGTCATGGGTTTACCATTTTCAGAGATGCATTTATCGGCGTTGCCGTGATCTGCTGTTAAGAGTAAAGTTCCACCGTTTTTATCTAGATATTTAAGAATCTTACCAACGCAGTCGTCCACTACTTCAACAGCCTTAATAACAGCGGGCATCACAGCGGTGTGACCAACCATATCGCAGTTAGCGAAGTTGAGAATTACTACATCTAAATCGTTCTTATCTAATTCTTTGATGAGCGCTTCAAGAATTTTTGGTGCGGACATCTCAGGTTGCATATCGTAGGTTGCAACTTTAGGCGAAGGGATCAATACTCTTCTGCTACCTTTGAATGCGGGATTTGTAACGCCATCGTAATTGATTCCACCATCGAAGAAGAATGTAACGTGAGCGTACTTTTCTGTTTCAGCAATACGAAGCTGTTTGTATCCTCTATCCGCTAAAACTTGACCTATGCCATTTACTACAGTAGGTACAAAGAAAGCAATGTCGCCCTTGACGGAATCAGCATATCTCATTGTACAAACGAATGTAATATTATTGAGTTTGACTCGAGGTGTGAAAGCTTTCCACATATCTGTGCCATCTGAATTTTTCAAAGGAGTTGCATAATAATCGGGATTTGTAATCAACGTAGAGATTTGAATTGCTCTATCGGGTCTGAAGTTCATGAAGATAACGGAATCGCCATCTTTGATTAATCCATCTACGCTCTCGTCGAATGCGGGTAATACAAATTCGTCCGAAGGAGATTCATTAACTTTCTCCAAACGAGCGTATTCTTCCTTTATATACTTGTGGTAATCCTTGAATGAGTTGCCATCGCGTTCAGTTAATACTCTGTAGCATTTATCTACACGAGTCATGTTCTTATCGCGGTCCATTCCCCAGTAACGTCCACCGATTGTGGCGATGTGACCAATACCTTCTTTGTTCATGGCTTCTTGAATTTGATCGAGATATCCGCAAGAAGATTGAGGACCAACATCACGACCATCTAAGAATGCGTGATAGCATAATTGATCAGAACCAATACCTCTCATTTTCGCCATTTTAATAATAGCGAATATGTGCTTCATATGAGAGTGAACACCACCGTCAGATGTCAAACCCATTATGTGAAGTTTTCCACCGTTCTTGATTGCGTTGTTCATCGCTTTAATATATTTTTCGTTGGTGAGAAATTCGCCATCATCGATTGATTTTGTAATGAGAGTCAACGATTGGAATACAGTTCTACCTGCTCCCATGTTTAAGTGGCCAACTTCGGAATTTCCCATTTGTCCTTCAGGTAACCCAACAGCGAGACCTGATGCTTCGATTTTTCCTGTGGGATAGTTTGCAAAGAATTCATCTAAATTAGGTTTCTTCGCTTGATTAACTGCATTTCCAAAATTTTCTTGACGCAGTCCGTATCCATCCATAATACATAGGATAATCGGTTTTCTTTTTGTAGGAGTTTTTTTCATTTTCTTTTTTTCCTCACTTCCCTTTAGATTATATCACAGCATAAATGCGATAGATTAAAATACTATTGCTTGAACTTTCTTCTCTTTGTGAATCCAAGACATGAACTTTGTTAACACGCTGGTCACGTTTATATTGTAGCGAATAGCAACTTTGTTGTACTCTTCGTATTTCTTGTCGGATTCGTCGTGGTATTTTTTAAAAGCCACAGCATCTTCTTCCTTGATGAACTTGCCGTATTGTTTGCTCTCAAAATGAGTGCGTCCAATAATAAAGGAAAGCATATCAACCATGTTTTTGTACTTACCTCGCTCGTCCATATTGAGTTCGTGCATGTGTTCACATCCGTGACTTATGAGATCGTAAGCCTCTGTATCAGTTTTATACCCGTGTTTCATCAGCTCATCTAAACTCGAGATTAAACGCTTGCCTCTAATCACTTCATAATCTTCCAATTCTTCCAATTCTTTTATTAATTTAGGTTCGAATTTACTCGCTCGAGAATAAGACCACCAAGATAGCAAAACAAAAACGACGATTAAACTCAACGTAACGATAACTATAATTAACCAAGGTTCCATAATATAATTTCTCCAAATATAAGTATACTTGTTATTAAAAAGGATGTAAAAGTAAAACGCCCCCGCGGCCTGTTCAACTGCTGGAGCGTTTTTCTCTTTACTTGATTTTATTTTCTACCGGTTGAGGGTATTTATTAATTTCGCCTTTGTAGTTTTCAAACACGACTTCCTTGTCGTTGTTAGAGACGAGGTAATTATAGGTTATAGGTACCTTTCCTCCACCTCCTGGAGCATCGATGACAAACTTAGGAACTTCGAAACCAGAGCTGAAGCCCTGCATCGAATGAACTATGTCTATACCGACGTTTACATTTGTTCTAAAGTGAGAAATTCCCTGGCTCAAATCGCACTGATATAAGTAGTAAGGTCTCACTCTTACCATGACCAGTTTTTCACACAGTTCTTTTATTATTTGAGGCTTGTCGTTTACGCCCTTTAAAAGAACCGATTGGTTTCCCAGCGGAATACCAGCATCAGCTAACATGTTGCAAGCTTTGATGGATTCAGGAGTCACTTCATTGGGGTGATTGAAGTGGAAATTCATCCAGATAGGTTGATACTTTTTAAGCATCGTGCACAACTTTTCAGTTATTCTCATCGGAAGTACCACTGGAACTCTCGTGCCTATTCTGATGATCTGTACGTGATCTATAGCCCTGATTCCAGCTATTATGTGCTCGAGTCTCTCATCTGACATAACCAAAGGATCCCCACCGGAGATCAACACATCTCTAACTTCTTTGTGAGCTCTGATATAGGAAAGAGCATTTTGATATCTCTTTTCAGTTATGAAACCATCCCTTTCACCTACGTGTCTTCTGCGAGTGCAGTGTCTGCAGTAAGTGGAACAGCGCATTGTAACTAGAAATAAAACTCTATCGGGATAGCGGTGTACGATGTTCGGAACCGGACTGTCGCCATCTTCATTTAAAGGATCGAATAAATCGTTGGTATTACCGTCAAGTTCCAACGCGCTTGGAACGCATTGCTTGAATATTGGATCGTCGTATGAATCGCTTTTTACCAAACTGGCGTAATAGGGCGTTATAGACATTCTGAAATGGTGTAGACACTGATCTATATCCATTTTTTCCTGTTCTGTAATGTCAAAAACTTTAGACAACTTTTCTACTGTGTTGATGCGGTTGTTGTACTGCCACATCCAGTCATTCCATTTAGGATTGGCCTTAGCTTTTTTAAATTTTTCTGTCGCCAT
>Ga0172377_10008832_pt1 | contig 10343 bp, 9 predicted proteins | sample Pumphouse3metaG_FD_119749 | JGI IMG/M metagenome (GOLD analysis project Ga0172377, IMG submission 119749) | Leachate microbial communities from a municipal landfill in Southern Ontario, Canada - Pumphouse #3 metaG | ecosystem: Engineered > Solid waste > Landfill > Unclassified | place: Canada... | reverse complement strand
GCTGTTCGCGGGCGGCCTGAGCTTTCGCTTCTTCTTTCGCAACATTCAAATTCGCTTTGTCGGCGGCGATCGTGGCCTCGAGTTTCGCCTTTTCTTCGTATAAGGGCGCGAGGGCGCTTTCTACGGCTTTCTCCGCCTTCTTATCTTTCAGATTAAAGAGGAGACGGTTCAGCATTGTCTGATCATCGCGAAGCGTCTTTTCTTCCGGCTCGATCAGCTTCTCGAAACGACTGGCGTTATGAAGGAGCATCGCCTCTTCCATCTGGTGGCCAATCGTATAAGCCGGATTGAGGGCGGTCATCGGGTCTTGGAAAATCATCGCAATCTTGTTGCCACGAATCTTCCGCAGTTCTTTCTCTTTCATCCCAACGAGTTCTTCCCCATTGAAAATCACTGAGGAACCCGGCTTGATTTTGCCCGGAGCGACAAGAATCTGCATCAAAGAGGCGGCGGTCACGGATTTGCCCGAGCCCGACTCACCGACGATGCCAAGGATCTTGCCTTTTTCGACGCTGAAAGAGATGCCTGCCACCGAACGGACTTCGCCCGCCGGAACCTGGAAGGAGGTTTGAAGATTATTAACGATTAATAAAGTGTTTTCCATAGCGATTACCTCTGCAGCTTCGGATCAAATGCATCCCGAAGACCATCGCCGACGAGGTTCAAGCAAAGAACCAAAACGCAGATGAAAAGGGCGGGGATGAACATCAAATACGGATAATTCGTCAGCGCGCCTTCGGCATCGCTGCAGAGCGAGCCGAGCGAAGGCATCGGGGCCGAGACACCAATGCCAATGAAGCTCAGAAAGCTTTCGGTAAAGATGGCGGAAGGAATTTCGAGGCCCGCCGCGATGATGATGACCGACATGCTGTTCGGAATGAGGTGCTTGCGGATGATGAAGCTCGGTTTGGCGCCGATCGAACGGGCGGCCAAAACATATTCTTGTTCCTTAAGACCGAGGACTTGGCCTCGGACTAGGCGGGCCATGCCAACCCAATAAAGAAGGGCAAAAACGATGAAAATCGAAATCATGCCCGGACCCAGTTTGGCCAAAGGGGTGCCATCGAGCGAATTGCCGATTGTCTTATTGAAGACGACCGAGAGCAAAATGATGATGACGATATCCGGAATCGAGTAAATAACATCGACAATCCGCATCATGATCATATCGACCTTGCCGCCAAAATAGCCCGATACGGCGCCATAGATGCTGCCGATGATGAGGACGATGACCGCAGCGAACAAACCCACGAAGAGCGAAATCCGGCAGCCATAGATTACCCGGATGAAATAATCACGGCCCGCCGAGTCAGTCCCGAAGATATGAGGCCAGACAAACTGGCCAACCGCCTGCAGCGCCTTTTCGGTGTCGCTATATTGAAACGGTGCCAAATAATTGTAGGTGTTGTCGTAGTTATGGCTGACCGAAAGCATATCGGTGTAGCTGTAAGGGTAGACCCCATCAATCGGGATAATGATGATCGCCAAGATCAAGATGATAAGGATGATGCCTGCCACAAGCGCGACCGGATTCTTGAGAAGGCGATGGCACGAATCGCGAAAGAAGGAAGTCGAAGGCCGCAAATGGGTTTGGGCCGCCTTTTCGTCGTTATTGGCTTTCTTGGTCTCTTTGTCGTAATCGGCCAAATGGAAAATATTCGGCCGATCATAGTCGGCTTGTAGCGAAAGTGGAAAGGGTAATTTTTGTCCAAATTTCATAAGCGCTACTCCAATTCCACCCGCGGGTTGACAACCTTATAAAGCAAATCGCTGATGAGCGTCATCGCGACGACGATGACGGTCAGGAAGATCGTGGTGCCCATCACCATCGAATAGTCCCGAGCGAGAATCGATGAGACAAAGTATTTGCCAATCCCCTGAACCTGGTAGATTTGTTCAACAACCAAGGAGCCGGTGATGATCGAAGCAAACATCGGTCCGGCATAAGTGATGGTTGGAGCCAAAGAGTTTTTCATGACATGACCGAAAAGAATCCGGGCTTTGCTGGCGCCCTTGGCTCGAGCGGTGATGATGTAATCGCTTCCTAAAGAATCGAGAGTCGCCGAACGGGAAAGCCGAGTGATATACGCGCTTGGGTAAATCGCGAGAGTGATAATCGGCAGGATCAAAGCTGGATAGCCGCCATTGGTCCAATCGGTGGGAAGCCAATGAAGCTGAAGGGCGAAGAAATAAAGCAAAATCGTGGCGATAACGAAGCTTGGGAAAGCGACGGAAGCAGTCGAAAGCACCATGATAACCCGATCGAGCCAGGTCCCCCGTTTCACCGCCGCCAAAGAACCAAAGAGCGTGCCGACGACAATGGCGATAACCGCGGCGATGAGACCCATCGGGAAACTGAAGCGCATCCCGTCATTGATCAAATCGATGACCATTGCGGACTTCGTTTTTAAAGACGGGCCAAAATCAAAGGTCAAAATACCCCTAAGATAACGGAGATATTGGACGAAGAGGGGGGCGTCAAGACCATATTTCTTATTGAGGGCCGCCAGAGTGGCAGCCGAAACGGAACGCTCAGAAAGGAAAGGCCCGCCCGGAATGAGCTGCATGAACCAAAACGTAATGGTCGCCACTACAAAAATAGTGACAATTGCCAGCAAAATTCGTTTAACGATGTACGCTAGAGTTTTTCCATTCATAACAGTGCCTGTCCTGTTACCGGAGCGTGAGCCTAATGATTAGTGCCCGCCTCGATGCTTTGAAGTTTATGGGGAGTCAAAAAACTGTCAATAATTATTTTTCATTGCGCGATATTTTCATTGTTTGTAAGCGTTTTCATAACGAAATATTCACTGTTTATTTTTGCTTCTTTTTTTGCAAAATCCCCATGTTTTCTTTGCTTTTCGTGGTAATTTTTCGCTTGTTTCACCCCAAAAAACTTAACGATTTTCACCGCTTTTCAGAGGTAAAAGAAAAGCCAAAAATGGAAACTTGCCAAAGGAGAAAACATCTTGATGTTTCTTAGCCGATCCAGCGGTCGCCGCGATCGAAGTCGTGCTCGTTTTCGGCGAGCCAAAGGAAATGGACGAAGGCGGAAGGCCGTTTGAAAAAAAGATTGCACCATTGAAGTAGACGAGGAGGTCGACTCTTCCGATGAAGCGACAAGCGAATTTGTCAAAGCAAAGGAGACGCTCTTTTTGTCCTTCTCGTCGTCGACGCGCCTGATCAAAAAGAGGACAGGCTAACGACAATGGCCCCTTTGGGGAGCTCTTTTTCACGGCGTTGCCCCGACTCGATTTGACCCTTGTGTCTAATCAAGAAAGAGAAATCTTCTTTTATTCGCTCTGGAGAATAAAAAAGTGAAAAGGACCCCTTTCGAGGTCCGAGGTGATTCCGCATAGCGAGCTTGCAACAACCCGCCACGCGAGGTAACTAACCTAACGGTCTTTCCGAATGACTCTCCATCAAACTTAGGACTACCGTCAGCCTATACCTTTCCATACGGCTTGCGCCTCCGGATAGACACCGCCATTACTTTCCCGTTGGCTGGAGGACAAGGCCCTTCGAACGCGCCGATCGAGCGCTTAGGCAATTCAGTAGGTTTCCCCGCTGAATGGCATTATTTAACCATAGGTCGAAAAACTGTCAATTATTATTTTTTATCGAATCTTCTTCTTGCGATGGCAGGCCACTTTTTATTTTTAACCCACCGCTTTTCTGATAAAAAAGCCCGGCATAACCGGGCTTGACATCGAATGAGAGATTAGGCTTCTTTGATCTTATAGGAGATCACGCCAGCCACGATGCTCGTGAGCGCCGAGGCTACCGAGGCAACGCCCGCGGCGATGAAACCCCAGCCTAAAGTCAGATCTTGCGGATGAGCGCCCGTCGGATCGAGATAGCCGCCGATGAGATTCTTAGCAAGGAAGAAGAGAATCGCGGTCGCGGCGAAGCAAAGGCCCGCTAAGAAATCGAGGAAACCAACGAACTTCTTGCCGCCCTGGCCAAAGCTGAAGATAAAAGCAATCAATTGGAAGAAAACGCCGACGCAGCCGAGAACGAAGGCGGTAATCAAACCACCATAGGGGCCGCCATGATACGAATTGACGCCGGAGGCGCTATTGCCGAAAACAAAATCATAAGCAACGATATTCTCGCCCGTCGTCGTGACGAAGCCCGTCCCAAGCGGGAAGAGTAACGCGCAGGCGCTGAAGATGATGATCACCATCCCCAAGAGAATCAGTAAGCCATTGTTCTTTTTCATGTTCAAAATCCTTTTCGTTGAAACGAAACTATCTTACTAGGTTATCCCCTCTTCTTCAAGAAGAGACCTTACCCTCAACGAAGAGAAATCAAGCGGCGCTAACCGTCAAGGTGATTCCTTCCGAAGTCATCGCGGAGAAAACAACCTTATACGGAAAGGTTTTTCCGTCGTTCATCGTGCTCACAGAATCATAGTAATAATTCGGGAAGCTATTTTGGTAAGTGACATAGGAAAAGGTATCGCCGGCTTGGAAAAGCGTCGAATTGTCGGCATGGTAGCGGACGCCTGAACTGGCGCATTCGGTGTCAAAATTCCGCTTAAGGGTGCAGTCGATCGCCTGAATCGCGCGAAAATTCTCATCAAGGACGTTATAACCATTTGAATTCGAATGGGCCCGGATCGTGTAGGAGCTGGAGTTATGAACCAAGGCGTCAGTGTAAGAGTAACTCACGCTCGAGCCCGAAACCATCGCCTTGGCCAAACGCTCATCGACGTGATAAATCCGGACTCCGTTTTCCCTGAAGGCGGGATAGCGGTTCGGATAGGTGTTTTCAGAATCGGAGAGATTCAAAAGATCCGGGGTGTAATATTCGAGCAGCATATACTCATCGAAGGCGCTGCCATTCCAGCTGTTGTCCGCGGGAATGAGAACCGCCTGACCCGAAGTCGACGAAGGTTTGAGAGTCAGCGTGGTCGCTCCGCTCACCACGAGCGGATCAATCCAGTCGAGCGCGAACTTCGAATAGGCGTTGTGGTCGATGATGTTGCCATCCATCATATCGATCAAGCCCATCGGGCCATAGTTCTTCGTACCGCTTATTTTTGCGGAAACGTAATAGTCTTCGAGCCCCAGCATGTGGCCCGTTTCGTGGCAGAATGTATGGGCATCAGTACCACTTTCGCCATAACCGATATTCATGAAATCGTAAGAGCCCCAGCAATAGACGCAAGCGGAGGGCGAGCTCGTCGAGGCCTTTTCTCGAACGTCCCAATAGGTGTAAGCCCAGAAAAGACTTTTGGAGAGGCTACTATCGCTTTGAATATCGGGCGCGCTATAGACCAGCCAGACGCCATCGATATGGCCGTCACCATCGTTATCGAATTCGGTGGCATCGGTATGGTAGGTTCCCTTATACCAGGCAACCGCGCCACGAAGGACGGTCCAGGTCGGGTCATAACTTGTATCGCTGCTCGTGAGAGCCGCCAAGCCGCTGGCGGTATAACCGCAATCATACCAATCGCTGACCGAGCCTTGCAAAAGAAGCTTTCCGAAAGACGATTTGTAATAGTAGGAGGATAAACTCTCCCACGAAGTATCGCTCGGATTGCCAAAGAAAGTCCGGTAAATCCGCTCGCGGTTAGCGCTGGTCGCGTTAGTGGCATAATCGTCGATGATGACGGGAATCACCAAAATCTTTTGCGCCCCTTCGGGGGTCAAGCAAATGGTCCCGCTCGCCTCGTCCATCGTCTTTTCGGGGATCGCGTTGCTCTTCGAAACGTAATTGGTGCCGCTTACGCCCGCCGCCTTCTTTGGCGCTCCGTATTGGGAGCCATCATTCGTGGAAGTGAGCAAGACGGCCGCCCCATCGCTCGGGGTCGTGCCAACGGAAGCGATCCCCGAAGAAAGGCTGGCTTCCGTGCTCGTTTTATCGGAGCTCGTCGTTTTCTCGGAGCTCGAGCCGCTCACAAAGGAGAACGTGCAGGAACAAAGTAGGCCCACGAGAAGGAAGAGAAGCGGCAAAGCGTGGTTCTTTTTCGTACAAAAACTCCTTTCCGGGCCTCACTTGGCGACGATAGACACCGTAATCGAATCGCTGCTCATCGCAGAAAAACTGGCGGTAAAGGGGAAAGCGTTCCCATCATTCATCGTCGATTTGGGGAAACTGGCGGAATAGGCGCCAAAAGAAAAGGAATCGCCCGCTTGAAATAAAGTCGAATTATCAGCGAGAACGCCAATGCGATGAGTCCCGGTGCTATTGATGAGCGTATCGTAGTCGATATCAAAGTTTCGCTTGTGGGTGCAATCGATCTCTTGGATCAAACGGAAAGCTAAGGCCGTCCCAAGCTTTTCGTTCTGACTCGAGGAATTCGAATGGGCCATCACGCTATAGGCATAGTTGTTTTTCGAAGAAGGGGTTATCACCGTATCGGTGTAATTGTGGGAGCCGCCATCGATTTCAATCTGCCGCGCATCAACGTGGTAGATCCGGACGCCAGATTCGGTAAAACCTTGAGTATCGTTGCCAGGATAAGCCGAAACGGAATCTTTCTTATTGAGCAGACTCGGGGTATAGAACTCGAGCAGCATATACTCGTCAAAAGCGCTGCCATTCCAGCCGTTTGTTGTGGTGGGTAACAAAATAGCCTGACCCGTCGTCTCCGAGGGTTTCAAGATGATGTTGGCGCTGCCCGTCACCACGAAAGGCTTGATCCAGCCAAGGGCAAATTTGCTATAAGCATCGTGATCGATGATGTTGTAATCCATCATATCGAGGCGGCCCATCGGACCGTAGTTGGTTGCGTAATTCGAGGATTTCGAAGACACATAATAATCATCGAGACCCATCAGGTGGCCGGTTTCGTGGATGAAGGTATGGGCGTCGAGACCGCTCGAGGTATAGCCCTCATACATAAAATCATACGAAGCCCAGCTGTAGCGGAAGGGAATTCGGGTAGAAATCTTGCCACCGTTATTGACCGCCGTCTCATAAGAAAGGAGGTCGCTATAGGTGTAGGCCCAGAAATCTTCGCTATCAAGCGAGGAATCTCTGCTGGCGTCCGGGGCGCTATAGACAAACCAAATCGCATCGACGACTCCATCGTTGTTGCTGTCGAATTCACTCAGATCCGTGTTATAGGTCTTCGCGTACCAAGCCGTCGCATTTTCAACGATGTCCCAAGTGGGCGTCCAAAGGCTGGAATACTCCGATTTCCCAGAATAGGTCAACTTCGAAAGTTCGCTCGAGGTATAGCCCGATTCGTACCAAGGACTGACGGTGCCGTTGATCAAGAGCTGACCGAAAGACGATTTGTAGTAAAAGGAAGCCAGACTCTCCCACGAGGTGTCGCTCGGGTCGCCAAAGAAGCTCTTGTAGATGTTGGAACGGACGGTTTCCGTCGCGTTTCGCGAAAAGTCGTCGATGATGACGGGAATCACCAAAAGATTGATTTTGCCCGTCGAGGGCATCACGAAACCTGCGCCCGACTGTTCAACCGCAAACTGGGTAAAAGAGGTGGCTTTTGCGGAGTAATTGGTCCCCGAAGGCGCTTCATCGAGCGAAGGCGCCGCGTAGGTGGAACCATCTTTTGCCGCCGTTTGCAACCCCGAAGTTGTTCCCGTTCCCCCGGGCTGAACGAGGCTCCAGAGATTGCAGGAAGAGAGCGAGATCAATAAAACCGCGCCTAAGGGCAAGGCGAGATGTTTTCCGAGTAAATTCTTTTTCATAATTTGAGTATATCGGTTTTTTCTTTCCCCGTATCATACACATTTTAAAACCCCTGCCTATTGGAGCGAAGCCCAAAGGCGGGGGTCAAGGCAAATCGTTTAAACTATTTACTTGGCTTTTTTCGCCGGGGCCTTTGTTTTCTTCTCGTCGATTGGATTGCCGAATTCATCGAGAAGGATCGGATTGGGATCGAAATCACATTTGCTGGAGATTGTCGAAGCGCATATTGAGAGGTATATCACCAAGCGCGAAGCGCTGAGCCCACCCCAATAGGATACATCGCCAAGATGACCGTAAGCATCGAAGATTGAATAATAGCCAATCCCACCAAAAAGAAGAAAGGCGACTGTGACCCAAGCGAAAGCCCAGAAGCGCCAGTCTGAATCGCCGTCAAGTGCTTTCAAGATGTAGAAGACGATCGTGCCGATCGCGCTCAAAAAGCCCAAAAGATAGAAGACGGCGCCACCGGCAAGGCCGTGGCCGAAACCAAAAATGGCCTTCGTCAAGGCAAAAGCTGTCACATAGAGACCCAAAAGCAAGACCGAAATAACGCGGGAACCATGATGGCTGATGAAAAGACTGATGAAAATGCCAAGGCTAAGAACAAAACCGATCATCATGAAGATGAGGTTGATGGTATTATCCTGTCCACTGAGCATCCCCGATGAGAGCCAAGCGAAATAGAAGATGACGAAAAGGAGGGTGAAAAGAACCCCAAAGAACATCAGAAGCACTAAGGGGGTAAAATGGCGAGAGAAAAATGCGCTGAGTTTTTTCATTGCCCGTCTCCTTTCTTGGCGGCATCGAGCCGTTTGATCTCTTCGCGGTAGGCTTTTTCCTCAGCACTATTGCAGAGGACCAAGTGACCGGGCAAAATCTCACGAAAACTCGGCTTTTCTTTTGAGTAGTCGTGAACCTTCGAAGGATTGTAGATCTGGCGAATCCGGTTTTTCTCCGACAAAGGATCAGGCTTCGGAATCGCGGAAAGAAGCGCTTTGGTATAGGGATGAAGCGGATGCTTAAAAAGTTCGTCCGAACTCGCCATCTCGACCATGTTGCCGAAATACATGACGCCGATTCTGTCGCAGAAATATTTGACGACCGAAAGGTCGTGGGCGATGAACATCATTGTGAGACCCATTTCGTTTTTGATGTCGTTGAGAAGGTTGAGAATCTGGGCGCGGATGGAAACATCGAGCGCGGAGATCGGCTCATCACAAATCAAAAGTTCCGGTTGCATGATAAGGGCGCGGGCGATGCCGATTCTCTGGCGCTGACCCCCGCTGAACTCATGGGGATAACGAGAGGCGTATTCGGGTATTAATCCGACTTTCTTCAGCATCTCAATACACTTTTCGTGGTTTTCGGCCTTGTTGTAATGGTGCTGGATGTGAAGACCTTCTTGAATAATGTCTTCAACGGTCATGCGCGGATCGAGCGAGTCCACCGGATCCTGGAAGATCATTTGGATCTCGTTAACGAGTCGGTGGGTTTCTCTGTCGTTTTTATCCGGCACCCGAATGTCATCAGCGTGGACGTTGTCATAATGGATGCGTGAAATCTCCTCCCGTTGCTGTCGAAGATGAAGCGCTTCTTCTTTCCGTGTCGCAGAAATCTGACCCCCATAGAGCTCTCGGATCTTGCTCAGTTGCTCATTTTCATTGCTCAAAGCCACTTGAATTAATGATTCAAGTTCCTGAATCTGAGCGGAATACTTCGATTGGATGATTGGCAGAATTTGATCGCTATCTTCATCGCCCGGGACGCATTTCTCTTTGATTTCGGCGGCCTCTTCTTTCTTGAGGTCGTTCAATTGGACTTCGAGATCGCGACTCTTTAAAGGAATCGCATTGATCTCCTCGGTTTCTTTGTTTCGGAGGCCGGCGATTTTCTCGCGGGCGTGGACTTTGCTCCATTTAATCTCTTTCTCGTTCCATCTCGAGCCAGCCGAAATACGATAGCCTTTGTAATAGATGCTACCCGAGGTGATGTCATAGAGTTTTAAAATGCAACGGCCGGTCGTGGTTTTGCCACATCCGGATTCGCCAACGAGGCCAAAGCACTCGCCTTTCTTGATCTGGAAACTGACATCATGGACCGCCTTGGTCTTATAGTTCGGGCCCATCGCAAAGAATTCCTTGAGATGGATCACCGAGAGCACGATATCCTGGTCGACCAAATCCTGCCGGAAAGACATGCCGATCACATGGAGAGCGTTGCGGTCGAGTTCGAGCTCATAGGTGAGTCGTTTGATCTTCGCGTCGCTTTCCGCTTGGATTTTCGCGAAATCCGCTTCGGCTTTTGCATCGCCCTTTTTAGAAAGATAGGCTGTTTTTGCCGTGAATACTTTCTTTTTTTCTTCAATTAAGGCTTCGCTTTTCGCCTCGATAGCGGCTCGAAGTTCGCCCTTGCGTTTGGCAGCGGCTTCCCGCTTGGCCTTCTCTTCCGCAGTTGGGCCGACAAATAAATCTTTAATCATTGCTTGACCCCCGCTTTCTTAAGAGAGTTCTCAATTCGGGTCGTCACGATCTTCGGTAGAACGGCTTCCGGGGCTCGCGTATCCAAAAGCCAGCTGGCGGCATAATGCGTCGATGAAATGACAAACATCGGCGGCTCTTTTTTGAAATCGATGCCGAGCGCGTAACGGCTTCGGAGAGCGAAGGCATCACCTTTGG
>Ga0172377_10008830_pt1 | contig 10344 bp, 6 predicted proteins | sample Pumphouse3metaG_FD_119749 | JGI IMG/M metagenome (GOLD analysis project Ga0172377, IMG submission 119749) | Leachate microbial communities from a municipal landfill in Southern Ontario, Canada - Pumphouse #3 metaG | ecosystem: Engineered > Solid waste > Landfill > Unclassified | place: Canada... | reverse complement strand
TTCCTCGTCGTTCGGGGGCGGAATGGGGAGGCTAAGAGAAGTCTGCGGGGCGCTGGCGGCGGCTTTTATGGCGCTGGGCGCGGCGGAGGGCTACACAGACCCGAAAGATACCGCGGCAAAGACTTATCACTACGAAAGAGTGCAGGAGTTAGGGCTTAGCTTTAAGCGCCGCTACGGCACGCTGCTCTGCCGCGAACTGCTTGAGCTTGAGGTTGTCCACGACCTGCCGGAGCCCGAGGAGAGAACAAAAGAGTATTATAAAAAAAGAAAATGCGGCGACTATGTGGAGCACGCCGCGGAACTTCTTGATAAGTGCCTTGGAATTGGAGAGAGCAAATGATTATCGCGGGGCTGCAAAAGCTGACGCTGCTCGACTACCCGGGGAAAGTCGCCTGCACGGTTTTTACGCCGGGGTGTAACCTTCGCTGCCCGTATTGCCACAACGCAACTTTCGCGCTGGGGAAAGGCGGGGGGGAAATAACGCTCGATGAGTTTTTCGCGTTCCTAAAAAAAAGAGAATCCGTTCTTGACGGTGTGTGCGTCACCGGCGGCGAACCGCTGATGCAAAAAGACTTGGAACGGTTTTTGAAAGATATTAAAAACTTAGGGCTTCTTGTAAAGCTTGACACAAACGGGTTTTACCCGCAAAAGCTCGCCCGCCTTATTGAGGGTGGGGCGGTGGATTATATCGCCATGGATATTAAAGCCCCGGCGGAAAAATACCCTGAAGTCACCGGAGCCGAAGATGCCGACGTCGGTCTTGTTAAAGAAAGCGTTAAAATTATTTTGGGTTCCGGGGTAAAGTATGAGTTCCGCACCACGGCGGTAAAAGAGCTGCTAAACCCGGAGGATTTTTATGACATGGCAAAGCTAATTGACGGCGCGGGCGCGTATTTTATTCAAAACTTTGTGGATTCGGGGGATATTATAAAGGAAAATCTTCACCCTTTTTCAAAGGAAGAGCTTGGCGAGGCAAAGAAATTCGCTGAAAAAGTACTCCCTTTTGTGTCGCTCCGCGGAGTGTAACGCTTCAATATTTAGTATGTTATTAAAAAAAATCACCAAAATTGCACAATATATTGTAAACGCCTATTGACAAGGCGTTTTTTATATGCTATTATTACCCTTACCAATAAGACATGAAAAAAGTTATCAGATATTGGGTTTTAAACAACAATAGAAAAGCAAAAAATAAAACCGGGGAGAGCGAAAATGTATCAGGTTGTAAAAAGGGACGGGAAAATCGCGGAGTTTAATATTTCAAAAATAGCCCACGCGATAAGCCTTGCGTTTGACGCGAAACAAAAGCAGTATAACGCCGATATTATTGATTTTTTAGCGCTGAAGGTTACCAGCGATTTTGAGCCGAAAATAAAAGACGGCAAGATTCAGGTTGAGGATATTCAGGACAGCGTTGAAACCGTGCTTATAAAAGCGGGTTACGACGACATTGCCAAAGCGTATATACTTTACCGCAAACAGCGCGAAAAAATAAGAAACCTAAGCTCAACTTTTCTTGATTACAAAGAGCTGGTCAATAGTTATGTCAACTCAAAAGACTGGCGGGTCAAGGAAAACTCAACCGTCACTTATTCCGTCGGCGGGCTTATTCTCTCAAACTCCGGCGCGATAACGGCTAACTACTGGCTTTCGGAAATTTATGACACCGAAATCGCCGCCGCCCACCGCGAGGGGGACATCCATCTGCATGACCTGTCGATGCTGACGGGTTATTGCGCCGGCTGGTCGTTAAAACAGCTTATTCAGGAGGGCCTTGGGGGGGTTCCCGGCAAGATAACCTCTGCGCCGGCGAGCCACCTCGCCACGCTTTGCAACCAGATGGTCAACTTTTTGGGGATAATGCAAAACGAATGGGCGGGCGCTCAGGCTTTCTCCTCGTTTGACACCTATCTCGCCCCCTTTGTAAAGGCGGACAACCTTTCTTATGACCAAGTGAAAAAGGCCATCGAGTCGTTTATTTACGGCGTGAACACCCCCTCGCGCTGGGGAACACAGGCGCCGTTTTCAAACATCACCCTTGACTGGACTATCCCCCCCGACCTCGCCGAGCTTAACTGTATCGTGGGCGGAAAAGAACTCGATTTCCGCTATAAAGACTGCAAAAAAGAAATGGATATGATAAACAAGGCGTTTATTGAAATAATGATAGAGGGCGACGCCAACGGCAGGGGCTTTCAATACCCCATACCCACTTACTCGATCACAAGCGATTTCGACTGGTCCGCCACCGAAAATAATAAACTGCTGTTTGAGATGACCTCAAAGTACGGCACCCCGTATTTTTCTAATTATGTAAACTCCGACATGCAGCCCAGCGACGTCCGAAGCATGTGCTGCCGGCTTAGGCTTGACCTGCGCGAGCTTAGAAAGAAATCGGGCGGATTTTTCGGGAGCGGCGAATCCACCGGGTCAATAGGCGTTGTCACCCTCAACATGCCGAGGCTTGCCTATCTCTCTGCAAACCCCGCGGAATTTTATAAAAGGCTTGACCGGCTTATGGATATCGCCGCGCGGTCTTTAAAGATTAAAAGAAACGTCATAACAAAGCTTATGGATGCCGGGCTCTACCCCTACACAAAGCGTTATCTCGGCACTTTTGAGAACCACTTTTCCACAATAGGCCTTGTGGGAATGAACGAGGCGGGGCTTAACGCCGCGTGGCTCAGGGGAAACATGATTCAGGAGAAAACCCAAGCCTTTACAAAAGACGTGCTCAACTATATGCGAAACAGGCTGTCTGACTACCAAGAAAAATACGGGGATCTCTATAACCTTGAGGCGACCCCGGCGGAATCCACCGCTTACCGGCTGGCAAAGCACGACGTCGCGCGCTACCCGGATATCATAACGGCGAGCGAAAAAGGGGAAACCCCTTATTACACAAATTCGTCTCACCTCCCCGTGGGGTTCACCGAGGACGTTTTTGAGGCGCTCGACATACAGGATAATCTCCAAACCCTTTACACTTCCGGCACCGTGTTCCACGCCTTTTTGGGGGAAAAGCTGCCGGACTGGAAAGCGGCGGCGGGATTTGTCAAAAAGATCGCCGAAAACTACACACTGCCCTACTATACGCTTTCCCCCACATATTCAATCTGCGGCAAGCACGGCTATATAAGGGGCGAGGAATACAAATGCCCGGAGTGCGGCGGTAAAACCGAAGTTTATTCGCGGATAACGGGTTATTACCGTCCGGTGCAGAACTGGAACGACGGCAAGACCAAGGAATTTAAAGACAGAAAAGAGTATAATCCGGGGATTTTTGTCCCCTCAGGGGAAAACAATCCCCAAAAAGAGAAGAACCAACTGAAAGAGGGTTCTGCCTATCTCTTTACCACTCCCGAATGCCCGAGATGCAAAATGGCGGGGATGTTCCTTGAAAAAGCGGGGATAGAATATATTCCCCTTGACGCCGCCGAAAACGCCGATATCGTAAAAACGCTCGGCGTCGCCCAGTCGCCCACTCTTGTGGTGTACGGGGAGAAAAGCTCGGAAAAATACGGTGACATTTCCGCGATAAGAAGATATATAGAAAAGCCGAAAAACTAAAAAAACCAAAAAGTTTTGGCGGGATATTTTATGATATATGACGTTATAATAATAGGAGGCGGCCCCGCGGGGCTCACCGCCTCCTTATACTTGCTGAGGGCGGGGAAGAAGACGCTTCTTATTGAAAAGTCTTCGTTCGGCGGCCAAATGGCGGTCTCCCCGAAAATTGAAAATTATATGGGCTTTGAGGAAATCAAAGGTTCGGTTCTCGCCGATATAATGTTAGGTCAGGTAATTGAAAAAGGGCAAGAGGTTGAGCTTGCGGAAGTGTTGGAGCTTTCAGGGCTTGAGGGACAAATTAAAACAGTCCGCACCGAATACGGCGAATATAAATGCTATTCCGTAATAATTGCCAACGGAGTAAAGCACAGAAAGCTCGGCGTGCCCGGCGAGGAAAAGTTCGGCGGCCGCGGGGTGTACTACTGCGCCGTGTGCGACGGCGCCTATTACCGCGGCAAAAATGTCGCGCTTGTCGGCGGGGGCAACACCGCGCTTCAAGAAGCCCTTATGCTCTCCGATATTTGCGCGTCGGTCACCGTTATTCAAAACCTGCCGGAATTTACCGGCGAGACGGTTGTCGCACAAAAAGTCGCCGGCAGAAAAAATATAAAGACATATTTTAACAGCGTGGTGGTTTCGCTTAACGGCGCCGACACTTTGAGCGGGCTTGTTTTTAAAAATACGGCAACGGGCGGGGAGCGGGAGCTTTCAGTCTCCGCCGTTTTTGTCGCCATAGGGCTGGAGCCTGATAACAGGCTATTTGAGACCGCCTGCCGCCTTGACAAATACGGTTATTTTGACGCGGGCGAGGACTGTGTTACGCAAAAAAGCGGGGTTTTTGTGGCGGGCGACTGCCGCGCGAAGCGGGTGAGGCAGATTGCCACCGCGATCGGCGACGGCGCCGCCTCCGCGCTTGCCGCTTGCAGATATTTAAACGGCATTTCCGTTTAATTTGTTTATAATATAATTTAAAGGGAGAAGTTCTTAATGAAGAGATTTTTGCTTTTAACTTTAGCTTTGGTGATAACTATCCCGCTTTGTCTTTTGCTTTTTTCCTGCGGGGATGAAAACCCCGCCCGGAGCGACCCGGGCGGGGAGAGCGGTTCGGTTGAAGAGAGTTCGGAGGAGTCAAGCGAAATGGAAAAAGAACAAATAACCCTTAATGTCGCCGCTTCGCCGGAGGGGGAAGAAATGTCGGACGCGTATATTGTCACCGTCAGATACGGCAAAGACGGAGAGCCTGTCGAAGTGCCGTGTTACAAAGCAAAGGTGGGGCTGAAATCAATCACCACTTCCGGCGAGGGCGAGATAGAGACGCGCGAAATGTCGTTTTGCTATTTTGACAGCGACTTTGAAAAAGAAGTGTTTGTTTCGATAACCCCAAATAAAAAAGAAAGCTTTGAAATCTGCGACGTTCGCCCGATCTCAAACGGAATTACCCCCGAGACTTCGGGAAACAGCGTGGACTTTAAGCTTGGCTCGCCGTCAAAGCTTTCGGTGGAATTTGACGGGGATATTTATACGAATTTATTTATCTTCGCCGGGGAGACCGAAAAGGAAGTGATAAATGACGGCGACCCCGGGGTAATTTATTACGGGCCGGGAAGCCATGACGCGGGTGAGATAGTGCTGAAATCAAATCAAACCCTTTATCTTGCCCCCGGCGCGCTTGTTTACGGCTATGTGGTATGCGAGAACGCCAATAATGTCGCCATAAAGGGGAGGGGAATCCTTTGCGGAAGCAAGCTCGACCATAAAATGAATTCACCCCGCCAAAGGCTGTGCAGCTTTGACAAATGTCTCGGCGTGACGATTGACGGGGTTATTTTTATTGATTCGCCCACTTGGACGCTTAGGACTTATGTCTGCAAAAACGTGGTTATAAACAATTTAAAAGAGATCTGCTGGTTTTATAACAGCGACGGAATTGATTTGTGCAGTTGCAGGAACGTTACGATAACAGACTCATTTTTGCGGAATTATGACGACAATATTTCAATAAAAGCCTTTGAATCGGCCGACAGCGTGGATATTCGCGTTGAAAACTGCGTGTTCTGGGCGGACTGCGCGCACAACATGCTTGTGGGTCCCGAAGCCCGCGACGCGGAATATGAAAACAAATACACGGATATTGTGTTTAAATCAATCACAATACTTGAGCAAAAACAAACGGGCGATTTTTATAAAGGCGTTATGGCTATAACCTGCGCCGATAACGCGGTCTACGACAACATTACTTGGGACGGCGTGGTTATAGAAAGGCTTTCCGACGGCAGCGTTATAAACTTCCGGTTTTCAAACGATTACGCCACTTATTACGGCAAATCGGTAACAAATGTTACGGTAAAGAACGTGAATTGCCTTGTAGAACCCCAGCGGGGGGATGTCATTCTCGGCATGCCGGAAAGGAGTTTCGGCGAAATTACAATAGAAAACTATACCGTAAACGGAAAAAAAGTCACTTTTGAAGACCATAACTTTACGCCGGAAGTCAGATATATAGACAGCCTTACGATTGAAAACGAGACAAGAACGGTCTCTAAAATCCTAACGGTTAATTAATTCCGTATTCGGCTAAAATCCAGTTATTCCTCTCCTCAAGCCAGTTTCTCAGATAATTTATTTCGCCGTCATATGTGCCGTCGGACGGCACGCGTTCCAAAATGCTGTATGTCTTTGAAGTTGACCAGACAGTGTAATTTTTGTCAAAGTCGCCCCTAAATTTGCCGAGGAGGGCGTCAATCCTGTTTTTGCCGAGCTCGTTGTCTTTATAAATATTAATTATTCGCGGTTGCAGCTCTTTATAACGGGCTGCGACTTTTTGTTTAAATTCCCCGCACTCAAACAAATAGCTGTTCCAAAGCCCCATGCACTGCCAGCCCTCAAAGGAGTTGCCCGAACCCCAAACGTTATTATAAGAAGTGTAGTATTCAGACGAGCAGTTGCCGCTCGAAAGGTCAAAATCCCAAACCGGTCCTTGGTAAAGCTTGTTGTTTTTAATATAAAACCTTGTGGAGCTTGTGGCGTAATCGACTTGCTTGAAATATTCCTGAACGATATAAGCGTCCACAAACGAGTCAATGTCAAGGTATTCGCTTATCTTCTCAAAGTCACGCGACGCAATGGCGTTTTCCGCCTTGTAAAGGAAGGTTTCAAGAAAATCCCGCTGCGATCTTGTGGGGGTTTCGGGGTCGTTAAAGCCAAGGAGGATCCCGTAAATCGGGGTTCGTATCCATTCGGGGTTTGAATAGTTTTCCCAAGGCTCGTACTCAAATAAAAATTCGTTGCCGGCGACGTCGATATCCACCCTTGACTTGCCCACTCCGATTGATTCGCAGAGCTGATAGCACCCGCGGTACACGCCGTTGAGGTAAAGCTCCACAAACGTGGATTGCTGGACATATGACATACCGATATCATTTGCGAAATCAAAGGAAAGCTTGTTTCTTATTTGCGTTTTGTCGTACATGTTGGCGATAAGGTACCACTTTTTTGCCTTACCCATGCCAAAGACATTTGTTTTGTCCTCGAATTTTATATTATAAGGCGCTTTATCGCCGGACGAGGTTGAGTTTCCCCGTATTTTTATAATTCCGTTTGTGTCGTTTATAAGCGGAAAAGCCCCGGTTGGGTCGTAGACCGTAATTTCGCAGGAACTGTAAACGCTTTTGTGAACGCGATCGTTGTTAACCGTGTTTATATAAACGCGGGGGGTTGTGTTGTTTTTGTCAAGAAGCGAGCTGTCAAACCCCAGCACGGTAATTTCGCTCGGCCAGACATGCTCGCCTTGTATTCGGTAGGTGACCCGAACAAACCTTGCTTTTTGCGGGGCGGGCGGGGTAACCGAATACACGCAGCCGGTCCAGCCCTCGGCGCTGAACACGGCGGCGTTATTAAGGCCGGGTGAAACGCTCCCCAAAGAAAAATAGTTTTGCCCGTCTGAAGAGAGCTCAAAATCCAAAACCGTCTTAGCCGGGTCGCCTATCCCCCAGACATTGCCGTAACAGTCGGCACTTAACCCGTAAATAAGGCTTTCGCCCTCAAGGTCAATCGTGACGGTGAGAATGTTCGCGCCGTAACCCGCGATATATTCGGAATTTCCGCTTCCCGCCACCCTGCCGTCGGTGAGCTTATAGCGGAGGGAATTGCCCCCCTCGTCGTTGGAGTCGCCGAAATAGTCGGTTCGGTAGGAATCGCTTTCCGCGGTGTATTTTTTGCCCACGGCTATGTTATAAATAAGAATATCCGGTATGTTTTCGTATATATCGGGGGGTATGTTTGGGTCGTCCTCAGAAGTGTTTTCGGCGGTCGACTCTTCTCCAATATTTTCGGGGGTTGAGACATAGGCGTTTTGGGAACCGCTTAAGTCGGGAGGTTTAGTATTTTCCCCGCAGGAAAAAAGCGTGATTCCCATAAAAACCACCAATAGAAAAACAATAAGCTTTTGTGTGAGAAATTTCAAGATTTCGCCCTCCCGCGGTTTTGTAACCCCGCGAAACCGCGGAGTTTTTCTGAGATTAAATTATACATTAAAGCCATGGCGTTGTAAAGGCGTTTTTATTAATAAGGCTTAAATGTTTTGTTTTTCCGCGCGCGCGGTTCAGATATAACTTATCCGAAGGTAAATTATTGACAAAACCCCGCCTTTATGCTAAAATCCCCCTCAAAGGGGGGACGGAAATGGCGGAACTATTAGCGTCAAGCGAAGAAGAGAAAATGACGGTGTTAAAAAACGGGAATATAGTCACTCCGGCCGGAGCGGTAAAGGGCGACGTCGTTATTGAGGGCGGGGTTATAAAGCAAATAGGCGGAACTGACCTGCCGGGGATTGACATAACCGGCAAAACCGTACTCCCGGGGTTTATTGATACCCATATCCACGGGGCTTTCGGGGTGGAGTTTTCCTCGGACGAAGGCAGTTTTGACGCGGGGCTTATTGAGGAAGCCAAACAAGGGGTGACATCCGTCTGCTGCACCGTGAGAACCCTGCCGCTTGAGGACACCTATAAAGCAATCAAGAATATTGTAAAAGAGTACAAGCGGTCGCCAAAAGGGGCGAAAATAGAGGGAATTCACTTAGAAGGCCCGTTTGTTTCAAGAGAATTCAGCGGCGCGATGAACCCCGCGTGGCTGTCGCTCCCCAACCCGGAGGAAATAAAAAAACTGTTTGATTTATCCGAGGGGCTTTTAAAAATCATAACGATAGCGCCCGAGCTCCCGGGAGCTCTAAAATCAATCGAGTCCGCGGCAAAGCTTGGAATAAATGTTTCGCTCGGGCATACCGGCTGCGACTATGAAACCGCCCGCGCGGCCATCGAGGCGGGGGCAAACAGGCTCACCCACACTTTTAACGCAATGTCGCCGTTTTTGCACCGATCGCCCGGCGTTTTGGGGGTAGCGCTCACCGACGGCAGAGTTTGCTGCGAGATGATATGCGATCTTGTTCACCTTCACAAAGCCGCGATAAAGCTTATCTTTGCCGCCAAAGGCGGGGATAATATAAACATGGTAAGCGATTCGGGGGTTTTCGCGGGGCTGGGCGACGGCGAATATACGGTATCGGGCGTGAAGCGGCTGGTTAAGGACGGCGTTTGCAGGAATGAGAGCGGCCGGATAGCCGGGAGCTGTTTTACCCTCCGCGCAGGGGTGGCAAATCTTATTAAAGAGGGGTATGACATAAACGCCATTTCTAAAATGGCGTCGGCAAACCCCGCCCGCGCCCTTGGTATAGACGGCTTTAAGGGCAGCCTTAAGGTTGGTATGTCGGCGTCGCTCTGCGTTATTGACAGCGCCGGGGAAGTGCTGTTTTCAATGGCGGAGGGGGTGCGGTATGCGTGACAGCCAAACTTTAAAAGGTTCTGTCGTCATTGGGGTTGATATCGGCGGCACAAATATTGATATTGGGGTTGTTGACAAAAGTTTTACCGTTCACAGCCACACCCGCTTTAAAACAGATAAAACTTCCCCGCAAAAAATGTTAGGCGACATTTGCTCCTCGGTCTCACGGCTTTTAAAGCATCTTGACGAAACAGGGGTAAGCTGTGAATATATCGGCGTGGGGTCGCCGGGAAGAACAAGCGACAACAGAACGATTATCCGGGCGGGGAACATACCTTATAAAAATACTCCGGTGGCGGAGATAATCGAAAACTTCACAAACAAAGAAGTGTACCTTGACAACGACGCGAGCTGCGCGCTTTACGCCGAAAAACACGCCGGGGCGGGGAAGAATGTCAGCGATATGATTGTTATGACTATCGGCACCGGCATTGGCGGCGGCATAATGATAAACCGAAAAAGCTACCACGGCCACAACAACCGCGCCGGCGAGATAGGTCACTTTATAATGGACAAAAACGGGCCGCCCTGCCCCTGCGGGCTTTACGGCTGTTTTGAAAAATACGCCTCGGTCACCGCGTTTGTAGAAGCGGCGCGGAAAGAGGCGGAAGCCCACCCGGGTTCGCTCTTATTTGAGCTTGCCGGCGGCAACCCCGAGAATATCGGCGGCCGAACCCCGTTTAAAGCAATGTACGCGGGCTGCGAAGTGTCAAAGGGGATAATTGAAAAGTACATAAAAAACCTTGCGGGGGGGATAAACAGCCTTAATAAAATATTCCAACCCCAAATCTTTGTGCTGACGGGCGGGCTTACCAACGAGGGGGAAATTATTACGGAAATGCTTACGCCCCACCTTCTCCCCGAAGTGACGGCTGTGCTCTCTCCGCTGGGCGGAAGAGCGGGGATAGTGGGCGCGTCGCTTATAAAAAAAGAAAG
>Ga0172377_10008827_pt1 | contig 10347 bp, 7 predicted proteins | sample Pumphouse3metaG_FD_119749 | JGI IMG/M metagenome (GOLD analysis project Ga0172377, IMG submission 119749) | Leachate microbial communities from a municipal landfill in Southern Ontario, Canada - Pumphouse #3 metaG | ecosystem: Engineered > Solid waste > Landfill > Unclassified | place: Canada... | reverse complement strand
TCAAAAGAGCAGGATGAGTGGTAATATCCGCACCTGCGGGCATTGATATAGGTAAATTCTTGCCTGTAATCAAGAAGACAGCCTTGGAATCATTCACCGCAAGCAAACGCATATCCAATCCGCTCAAGTCAATTACTTGCCTCTTCTTTAAATCAATCACAACTTCTTTGTATGTCCCGTTATCTCTCAACATGGTAAAGATTTTATTGTTAGAAAGATACGCGCCAAAAACCGGAAATGTGCATTGATTTATCCGAGTGAGATTTTCTTCAACTTTCTTTCTGCATGCGTCAGGCACTCTTTTAGAACCAAAATCAAATAAGTATTTTGCTTTCAAGCTACCAGTCCTGTCAAAAAGATAGAAGTAGTCATCCATCGGCTTTAAATAAAATATGCTATTCATCCCATTGTCCAAGAATCCAAGGCAAGGAAATTCAAAATCGTTATCCTCATACTCACTTCTATCTATAAATGATTCTTTTACAATGAAAGAAGAGTCGCATTTCACAACTAACTTGTTCTTATACTTTGAGTCATCCCAAGCCGCTACTCCGAACAGGAAGCCACCGTCCTCCAGGTAATCTATTGCTTCGGCGGTTACATGGATCCTATTTTTATTCAGGAACCTGCCTGAAGAATTGAAATTCAATACAACCTTGTTCCTTGTGTCCAATATCCAAATGTTGCCATTATCGCCGACTGCGAAATCCGTAATTTGAGAATATTCCTCAGGTCCTCTTCCGACTTTATTCAATTGGAAAACGGGTTGCCCTTCAGAGTCAAATACGATTATTTTTTTTCTTCTGGTATCCAAAATATAATAGAGACCGTCCCTGAATAATATTTTATCCACGTCGGCAAACATGAAATCCTTGTTTCCATGTGAATCCAATGACAGAATTTTAACATTTTTGAACAATATGCTGTCAGAAGGGTTAAACGTCTTGATTGCAAATGATTTATAATTTACTTTAATATCATTTGGCTTGTTTGTGTTAATTGAACAAGAACACAATAAGACGCAGAATGCAAAAAATGAACACAAATGTTGGATATTGCTGATTGTCTTCATATCAGATCTTAATTTTTCCAATGAAATACTTTCTTTCCTTGTCTGTTATCATTGCGTAAAGCGTATTTTCAGTTTCCGCATAGAAGATTCTTTCCACACGATAACCCGTATCGTATATGGCCAGCCCGTTGCCTTTCCAGTCAAATACCGCTATGCGCGTGAATTTCAAGGGTCTCTTCGAATCTGGTAAATTGGCGATGTCACCCCATTTGTATTTGCCGTCATAGGCGGCGAATATCCTGTCGTCCGTAGTGAACAGGTCGTAGAACCCCAGCACGGATTGATCCACGTATGAGTAGGTTCCACTGTGGACGCTTATGACCGGCTCGATGAAATATTTGGTTGCGATGTTCCTTATCTCTTTTGATATGTCGAACGTCTCAAGAATTGCACCAGCAAAAGTCCCGATTGCCATCTTTGTCCCGTCTGGGGAGATGGAGATTTTAGGCTGGTTGTATATGGTGAAGGCCAATGGCTTGTCCTCAATTGGGCAGGAATCGTAATCCGAGCAGAAGCCGTCTTCCCTGGAGAGAGATATCCTGTGTATGGTTGTCGTGTCCTTTGCGAGGTATCCCTTGCTGGTCAAGTTAATGATCTTGCCGTCGGCAGTTTCGGTGAGGAACCTCGTCCACTTGGGGACAATGAAGTTCTGTTCGGTAATCGCTTCGGCCCCGGACTTCAGGAAGTCTTCTATCCGGAAGGAAAGCATCTTGTCCAGCATCAGGTCGTAATACGTCATCCGTCCATCGACCATCGAGACACAGAGTTGCCCCATGATTGTTTCTTTCGGCCCCCTTCCGTACTTTAGCCCCGACCTGATTTCTTTTCCGGAGGTCTTGTCGTAAATGAAAAGGGTGTTCAGGCTATTTTTTCCGCAGCCAGTGACGATGATATTATCACCGTACACGAAGATGTCGGAAGGAAGATATTGCAGTTCGTCGGACACTTTCGTGAAATGAACTGTTTTCTCGGATGCGAAAGAGGGCGGGGAGTACCGGACTTTTCTTCCGGTACATCCCTGTGCCATAAGGATTGTCATCGCCAAGACAGCGAACGTCCCTTTTGGAATTATTGAATTAATGTTTTTCTTGTTCATTTTGTCGGGTATAGTTCATCATTCAAGTGACGGATGTATTTCAGCAGTTCTTGATAATCATTCATATATTTTTTAGAATCGTCAACGTTGGCCTTCCTGCCTTCAAGGGCCCTTTCCCATTCTGAATTTGCGCTTTCATTTGCCTGAGAGTCAAGAGGGTGCTCCGGCCGATCGAGGGCCTTCAGGGCTTTCGCCACGTCCGGGCTGGAGTTGGCGAATGCCTTCCATCTGGAGAGATCCGGGTCCGGTGTGTACCAATAGATTTCATGCCATTTATGGAAGACTTTCTCAATCGATGCCAGTTTCCTCTTATTGCGGATTGTCGGTTCGGAGAAGCGGACCTCAGTGGTGGTCGAGAGCCCGTATTTGACCGGATTCCTGTAGGGGTTTAGTTCCAACTGGTAATATGTGCTCTTAGTCTTGTCTTCGGGCTCCACCCACCTGACCGACTGTGACACCGAGGAGGTGTAGGTGAAGCCGTTACGAACCGCATATTCCACCGAATAGGTGTGCTTTGTGAGTGGCGTGAGGGCGGTCTTCGAATAGTTGCGTATGTAATTGGAGTACCTGTCCTCCATGTCGCGCGTCGATATCCTGCTGACATCTCCGTCTTCCGATACGTACACCTCCCCCTCGGTAAGGATCTTGGTCTTTCCAGGGAATGCCTTTTTTTTGGTTTCGAAGCCGATGACATAGTACTTCTTCCCGTTTGTTTCGTATTCCTCCGTGATGCGGAAGGAGAAGCATTTGCGCATGTCGTAGTTCAGAGGCCCCCAAATTTCGAGAGCCCTCTTGTGCCACAGGAAATCGGAGGGGAATGATTCCGAATAATTCACAAGGTAGGCCTCGAAGTTCTTGGAGCCTTGCCCTAAGACAAAGGGGATGTCCATGGGGTCCGTACTTCCTGGCAGGAAGAACAGCGATACGAAGGAGTCTGTAGGCACGTAACGTCCCATGTCGTTCGGCTCGTCAAAGAAAAGGCCCTTGTAGTTCTGGGTGAAAGCTGACGAAAGCCATAGTCCCCTAGTCAGATATATCTTGCAGGGGATGCCCTTGCTTCTGATTATCCTTGAGAAGGATGCTTGCGTTATGTAGTCCTTTGCGTAGGTCTCCCCGAAATGCCTTGCCGCTTTGGCCATTAGGGCTTTTGCCATGCTCCTTGGAAACACTTTCGCCGATCTTACCGTGTCCCGCATTTCCTGTGCGGATCCAAGGCCTTGCGCCAAGGCCAGCAGGCAGGCTGCGGCCATCATTGCTTTTTTTATCATATCTTGAATTTTACAAAAACGAATCTTTCATTTTCGACGTCCACCCTGGCGAAGGCGTAGTAGCAATCCCCGATTTTGCCGAGGATTTCCAGGGGCAGGCCGGTCCTGAAGGATCCGGCATAGTCCGAGCCGGTGTAATGTTGGAGTATCCATTCCCCGTCGTCGGTATGGCAGGTGCGCAGCACTGTGTCGCCGGAAACGAAGATCCTGGAGTAATAGCCGTGCTTGCCTAGGGTCTTTTCGCGTTCCTTCTCGTATTGGGAGAAGGAGTGCGTAGTCGGATACCTGCCTGAAATCCTGTCCGAGGCCTTGCCGAACGAGTAGAGCGGCTTGCCGTCCATGTCCAGCACGTATATCCTCGGGTCGGCGGCGAATGTGACGTAGATTTCGTCCCCGGCAATCGCGAAATCGTAGGCGGCGAATACTGGGATGTTGGAATGCCTGTACACCGGAGGGTACCTGCCGAATATCTTGCAGGTGCCTTGCAGGTCGTCCATGTCGAATGAGAGGAATATCCTGCTGTTTTTCCAGAAGTCCTTGGTGTTCTTTTCGTAGCCGTTGTAACTTACGTGTTCGGTGATGACAGGGATAATGATCCGGTTGCCGTGGACCGCTATCCTGTTGCAGACGAAGTTGTACTCATACATCTGGGGAACCGCGGGGTCTGGATGTTCATATAGGTCAACCCAATCTTTTTTTCCGAATTTTGGTGAGATGTATATGAACCAGGTTCGAGTTATCGGTTTTACTGCAAACTTCCTGTCGATGGAACTCATTCCGCTGTCGGTCCCGTGGACAATGAAATTGCCGTTCTCCCCATCCAAAGCTACACACCAGGCCGGAGACAGCATCTCGTCCGGGCCCCTTCCTTCCTTTATCCTTTCGTACAGGAATCGCCCGTCAAGGGAGAAGGCTTTCAGTCCGACGGAATACTTGTCGAAAAAATACATCGAAGAGTCTCGTAAAATCCAGTGTCCGGAGAGCGAGGTCATAGCGCCGTCCACGTAGATGGAGTCCACGGAGAGGTTGCTATATTTCGTATCCGTGGCCAGATCCTTGCCTCTGCGTTCTATTGAGTCGTAGGGGCTGTTGGTCTCGCAGCCCGGCAATAATGCCGCAACGATTAGAGTGGGGATCAATGAGAGTATCAAATTGCTGATTTTCATTGTTCTGATTATTGACTTTTTTGAAAGTCGATGTAACTTCTGTAATCCTTGGTAAAACAATCATCGGCTTATACAAACTTACTGACTGATTGGGTCATATTGTTCTGGAATTGTTCGTTTATTTCTGACAAAATCGATGTTGCGTTTAATGTAAGTGTCTGGTTGTATGCAATTTACAAAAGTGACAGAATTCTATTTTCTGTCACTTTTTATAAAGCGTTGATTATGAATTATTTGCGCGGCCAGTCATTATTGTTGTGCTATATTACTCACTATTAATTATTTATATGGCAAAGCCATTGTTTGTTCATGAATCGGCCGCCAAGGACTTGGGCTATTTCAATTTCACTTGACAGATACGGACTTTTGAATTGTTTTCGTTTTCCTTGAGCGTCAGGAACATATAATTCTTTTGTTGGATATTGCCGAGTGTCTTCATATCAGATCTTCAACTTTCCAATGTCGAATATGTACAGATTGCATTTTTTTTCGTCATTTGCCAATGCGTATAATTTGCTTCCGTCCGGGGCCACATAAATTTTCTCTAAATCGACAGGTCCGATCTTGTATTCCGTCTCAGGCTTTCCTTTCCAGTCATATTTCAACACATAAGACAGATTTCCCTTTTTGTATAGGAGGTAAATAGCTTGATTCGTCGCACTTGCATCATCGAAGCCCGTCTCGTATGCTGGAGCCCTTCTGACCAGGTTGACATTCAATTCTTCAATGTGCCTGATAGTCACTTGGGGCGTTATCCAGATATGATGCTTTACTGAGTGCGAACGTATGTCGATTACGTCAAAGCCTACGGTGTAAAGCAAAGGGACTACGGCTTTCGACCCGTCTGGAGAAGCAAACAAGTGTCCCTGGTAGGCGGTCTGCTTTGATTCATCTTCCAGAGGGTATTTCATCTTGTCTCCATACGGAAAGTCTCCCCAGTATCTGATGACAGTATCTTTTATGATGACAGAACTGTACAGCGTTGAATTGCCCTTGTCATCATGGTTGTGCCCTTGTGCTATGATTTCATTGCCAGCAACAATGCCGCTGTGTTTAAGTGATATTATAGGCATTGCTGAATTTCCACTTTTGCATTCTTGAAGCAGATAGCGGAATGTCTCTTCCGGATCTACGGCCACGCTGATCGTATCTTCCTGGATTTGTATGGAGTTTGCATGGAACGCTTCTCCTGGTCCTCTTCCGATTTTCAGTGTCGATGTCCTTTCGCCTGAAGGAATGTTGACACAGAACAATTGGTTTTCACCCATTTGTGAACTTATTGCGGCTATTGTCGAATCTGCTACGACAAACCCATAAGGCATATCTTCAAATATGCCGTCGATAACAAGCGGTTTGGTCAGTTCCCTGCAATCAGAGAAATCGCCAAGAATATTTATTTTGGGCTTGTTGCAGGATGCAAGTAACAGTAAGATGATCAGGTATTTTGATATTCTTCTCATAATGATGTGGTCTCTGGATTCTTCATGTTCAGTATTTTAAAAACTTGGGGGTATTTGAAAAAACATATTCATACATTGAATCGTCTGCGGAGTCCAGGGTGTACAAAGTCTTGTTCTTCAGATCGAAATCGAAAGACGAAGCCTGATGCTGCAATGCGATTCTGCACAAGGGTTTTCCGTCCCAACTGAATATCTGAATCACAGGCAGCACCCTCCTGAATAATTCTTTTTCCTTTCTATTCGTTCCTAAATATAGTGCCGCTATGAATGAAGGGTATGTTTTAAGATTCTGATATTCGATTTTCTTATCTGCCATATCCAATGCGGCGGTTTCATCTATGTCGTCGAGTTTCTTTCCCACACATACGGTTTTGGCAAATTGCCCGTCAAGGCTATATATGTTGATTTCGTTCAATTGCAGCTGAGCCTCGACCACTCTGCCTGTTTTCGGCGAATAGGCCATCATCGCTGATAATGCATTGAATGAGAAGCCATCATCCATATTGGATTTGAATCGGGCTGAATTCAATATCTCTTGATTCTTTGAATATGCCTTTACCCCGTTTCTCAATATGTATCTGTTCCTGCACATTGTGGATTCATCCAATCCGGCACAAATATATTCTTTCGGACCTCTGCGAATCCAGGATTGCATGAGCTCCTCTGGTATTCCATCATCTTCTATACTGCAATTCAACCGCCCTTCTTTCAGAGATTGGCACAAATTTATTGACAGGACTCCTCCCCTGCCGTTCAAAAGGTGCATCCTGACACTGTCATTTGCATTTGACATAGACACGGAGATGAAACTTGGTGAATGCAGTATTTCTTCCGGCCCCTTTCCCATTTTGAGAAATGAAGTTTTCCGTTTGAGGCTTTTAAGGGAAAATGCACCGATCATGTTACCGGAACTGTCTCCTTTCCGCGATGATGTAAGCATCAGGGAGTCGACTATTTTGAAATCTTTTAAGCCGATCTGGTCCAAATGGACGGGAATGGCCTTTTGAGGTGCGATTTCTTCCTGGAACGTCTTTACGAAACTGACATCTTGGAATGCCAGGTGATTTCCGGATTGCGGTCGGGTACAGGAACATAGTGCCGCAATAGCCAGGATTTGTGCAAAAATCAAATGTTTCATTATTGAATTGATCATAAGACTTGGTTCGGTGTTATTGTTTTGTCGTAATGTAATCGGAGATGTCGTATTTCAGCAGGGTTTCCGAGGCCATGTCATAAGTATAGAGGGCGTGATTGATCCAATCAATGTCGAATGCGGATGCGGCATTTGTCAGTTCGAACTTGGCAACGGGCCGGCATTCCCAATCGAAGAGCAATACGCTCTTCGGCGAATTGCTTTCGCCGTCGGAGTTCAGGACGCCGAAGCCGTTTTCGTATGTCTTGAGGTCGAAATTCTTTTGTTTCAGCCCGGCAGCCCCGTCCTTGCATATGTCCTTGATCTTATCCACTTTCTTGCCGATGCAGATGGTCTTGGCAAAGAGGCTGTCGATTTTGTAGACATTGATTGTGTTCATCATCGTGGACGCCTCTACGGCAATCATCTTTTCGTGATTTATCTGTGTGAATGAAGAAAGTGCGTTGAAAAGGAGACCGTCGCTGCTTTTGGGGACGACAGCCTTGTTCAAACGTCCCATCGCCTGGGTTTCGATATCGCCGGTTTCTTCGTGGATGTACCTTCTCTGTGCATCCATATTGCCTGACAGGCTTCTGCAGAAAAATCTGCCATTCCCAAGATCGTAGCAGGTCATAATCTGCGCGGAAGGCAGTTGGATACCCGACGAGATGCAGGATGTGCCATCCTTCATTGATTCGTTTACATAGAAATTGAAGGACTTCCCCCGTGCATCGAAGAGACTTATGATCATATTTCCGCCTTCGTTGCAGAAAGAGACGTTGCTGAAGAAAGGAAAGAACAGCAGTTCCCCAGGCCCGTTGCCTTTTTTTATGAAAGACCCCTTGCGCTCCAAGGAAGGCAGTGAGAAAATGGATATGAACCCCGAATCTCTGTTGGCAGCAATGAACAGCAAAGAATCCTGTATGCGGATGTCTTTTGCGCCTATAGTTGAGATGGGTACTTTTTCCGCATTTTTCAATGTGACCTTTACAGGGAACTCCTTTGCCTGGATTACGTCCCTGAACGCCATAAAGGATGCCGGATCATTTTGACGGCATCCTGAAATAATGGCGATTGATAACAATGCCAAGACTGCCTTTTTCATTTAAGTTGGTTTTTTGATTATTCTGCAATTTAATCATTTTAGTTGTATTGATATGCCATTTGTGACTTTTATTTGCGATATGTTGATTCTTTGAAAAAATATCTATATTTGCGTGAGATGATTACGGATGTTACATATCATACCGCTTCTCCGGCATTCTCCGGCATAAGTCTTTCCTTGACTATGTCTTTCATCGCGTGTTGTTGCTGTTGCTGCAAATAGCGGCAATGCGGCTTTCTTGATTATCCTGGAATTTCATTATAGATAATTGCCGTTGCTGCAAATCATACCATTGCTGCAACGTTGCGTATATTTTCATTATCATGAGCAAAATTTACAATAGCCTTACCGAGCTTGTCGGTAGCACGCCGCTGCTGGATTTGCGGCAGTATGCATCAAGGAATTCACTTGAGGCGTCCATTCTTGGAAAATTGGAATACCTCAATCCGGCCGGGAGTGTGAAGGACCGGGTTGCATTGTCAATGGTGGAAGATGCCGAACGCCGTGGCCTTTTGGAAAAGGGAGGAACAATAATAGAGCCCACAAGCGGCAATACCGGAATAGGTCTGGCTTTCGTTGCTGCGGTGAAAGGTTACAGGCTGATACTTGCAATGCCGGAGACTATGAGCATTGAAAGGCGGAAACTCTTGAAGGCGCGCGGTGCGGAATTGGTGCTTACATCCGGCGCCGGGGGGATGCAGGGCGCAATAGACAAGGCCGAAGAACTTCGCGCCAAGATCCCTGGAAGCGTAATATTGCAGCAGTTTGCCAATCCTGCCAATCCTGCCGTACACGTCAAGACGACAGGAGAGGAAATTTGGAGGGATACGGATGGAAAAGTGGATATTTTCGTCGCAGGCGTAGGCACTGGCGGAACGATAAGCGGAACCGGCGAATCTCTCAAAAAGCACAACCCCGACATTAGGATTGTTGCGGTGGAGCCCGCTTCAAGCCAAGTCCTGGCAGGCAAACCTTCCGGTCCGCATAAACTTCAGGGCATAGGGGCCAATTTCGTGCCGAAGAATTTCAATCCTGCTTTTGTCGATGAGATATTGCCTGTCAGTGACGATGATGCAATAATGGCCTGCAGGGAGGTCGCCGCGGATGAAGGTCTTCTTGTCGGTTTTTCTTCCGGTGCCGCCATTTCTGCCGCAAGGGTGCTTGCGGGTCGTCAGGAGAATCACGGCAAGATGATTGTGGCATTGCTTCCAGACAATGGGGAACGTTACCTTTCCACAGTCCTTTTCGATGAGGAAAACTATCCGCTATGATGAAATTCATGCAAATTTCAATTAACCGATATGAAGATTGATGATATAAGGAGCATTGCAGGGAAGCTTGATGACATATCTTCCGAATCTGTTTTCGACAATTGCCGTTATTGTGGGAACAGCCATTATTCCGATAGGGCGATAGCTGAGTCGGTAGATATTTGCCGCACTGTCATTTTTCCCGGATATTATAGAGATTCCGCCCTTTCCGACCGGGCCAGGGAGTCTTTCATACACAGGAAAATAGCCAGGTTGTGCAATCTTCTGATGCGAGAGATAGGGGATGAAGCCGTCGTGGATGGTTTCGTCTCCCGCCTTCCTGAGATCCGCCATTTTCTTGCCAAGGATGTGGAAGCGACTTTCAATGGGGATCCGGCGGCCACCAGCTATGACGAAGTGATAAGTTGCTATCCTGGGATAAGGGCCATTTGCAATTACAGGATTGCGCATGAATTGTTCAAATTGGGCGTTCCCCTTATTCCCAGGATGATTTCGGAAATGGCTCACAGGGAAACGGGGATAGATATTCATCCGGGAGCCGTGATAGGGGAAAGTTTTACCATCGATCACGGTACCGGCGTTGTGATCGGCGCCACGTCGGTAATTGGAAACAATGTCAAGATTTATCAGGGGGTCACCCTGGGCGCAAAGAGTTTTCCTCTTGATCCGGATGGCAAGCCGATAAAGGGGATACCTAGACATCCTGTGATAGGGAATGATGTCATAATATATTCCAACGCTACAATCCTTGGCCGCATTCTGGTAGGCGACGGGGCT
>Ga0172377_10008825_pt1 | contig 10348 bp, 8 predicted proteins | sample Pumphouse3metaG_FD_119749 | JGI IMG/M metagenome (GOLD analysis project Ga0172377, IMG submission 119749) | Leachate microbial communities from a municipal landfill in Southern Ontario, Canada - Pumphouse #3 metaG | ecosystem: Engineered > Solid waste > Landfill > Unclassified | place: Canada... | reverse complement strand
TTAGCCTTAATTGCAATGTTATTTTTCTTTAAATATATTAATCCAGAGTTATATAGTGATAATAAGAAAATAATATTAATACTTTCGGTTATAATATTAATGGTTGGTATTACTGCAATAATTATTAATGTAAATTCACAATATATATACATTGCACCATTATGTCTAACTCCAATTTTGATTAGAACGTTTTTTGATTCTCGTGCAGCACTTTATGTATTCTTGGTAAATATCATTATTATAGGCTTTTCTGTGCCAAATAGTTTTGAGTTTGTATTCTATCAATTAATTGTAGGTATGATGGCGATAATTAGTATGGAACACTTGGGGAAACGGTCCGATTTCTTTACCACAAGTATATTTGTATTTGTTACCTACTCTGTTATCTATGTTGCAATAACTTTAATACAAGATGCAGATATTTCGAAAATAAATATGTATCGTTTTGGATATTTTGCAATTAACGCAGCTATGACATTATTTGCATTTCCTCTTATTTATTTGTTCGAAAAAATATTTGGATATGTAAGTGAAATATCTCTTTTAGAATATTCTGATACTAACAGTAAGGTTCTTCGGGATCTTTCAGTTAAAGCTCCTGGTACATTTCAACATTGTGTTCAGGTGGCTAACCTTTCGGAAGATTTAATACATCAAATAGGAGGGAATGCTTTATTGGTAAGAGTTGGTGCATTACATCACGATATAGGAAAGACCATAAAGCCAATGTTTTTTATTGAAAATCAAAATACAGGTTTTAATCCTCACGATGAGATAACTAATGAAGAGTCTGCTCAAATAATTACTTCGCATGTAGTAGATGGTGTGAAATTAGCATATAAATACAAACTTCCAGAACCAATTATTGATTTTATCCGCACTCATCATGGATCAAGTAAAACAAAGTTTTTCTATAATAAACAAAAGCTTGAACATCCAGATTTACCTATTGATGAGAATATATTTACCTATAAAGGTCCAAGACCATTTTCAAGAGAAACCGCAGTGGTGATGATGGTAGATAGTGTTGAAGCGGCATCAAGAAGTTTAAAAGACCACTCAGAAAAATCTATAAGCAATTTGGTTGATAATATTATAGACGAGCAAATTAAAATAAATCAATTCTCAAACTCTAATATAACTTTTAGAGATATAACTATAATAAAACAAGTATTAAAACAAAAACTACAAGCTATTTATCACACAAGAATTCAATATCCTGTGAACAATTAATTTGAGTTATAGTGATTAGGTTTTATAATGAAAGTCTTTGCCTTTAGGGGGTAAAGACCTTTTCTATATTTGTGAAAATTTGGATTTCATTTTGTTGTGTCTTATGTGATTTTTTTTCCTTATATTTGCAAATTGAATTTTAAAATTTAACTGATGATGAGTGAAGAATTGAATAAAACAAAAAATGCTTATTCGGCTGATAATATTACAGTACTTGAAGGTTTGGAATCTGTTCGTATGCGTCCTGCTATGTATATTGGTGATGTTAATATGAGAGGTTTACACCATTTGGTTTATGAAGTGGTGGATAACTCCATAGATGAAGCATTAGCTGGTTATTGTACCAAGATAAATGTTTATATTTTAGAAAATAACTCAATAAGAGTTGAAGATAATGGTCGTGGTATCCCTGTGGATATGCACGAAAAAGAAGGAAGAAGTGCTTTGGAAGTTGTTATGACTGTATTGCATGCTGGAGGAAAGTTTGATAAAGGTTCATATAAAGTATCTGGTGGTTTACATGGTGTAGGTGTTAGTTGTGTTAATGCTTTATCATCTCACATGAAAGTTACAGTTTGTCGTGATGGAAAAGAATATGAACAAGAATACGAAAGAGGTACTCCAATATATTCAGTTAGAGAAGTTGGTGAATCAGATAGGAGAGGAACAATCACAGAATTCTTACCAGATAATACAATCTTTACACTTTCAGAATATAATTATCAAACAATTTGCACTCGTTTACGTGAGTTAGCATTTTTAAATAAAGGTCTTGAGCTTACTATTACAGATTATAGGAATAAAGATGAAGAAGGAAACTTTGTTTTTGAAAGATTTCTTTCAAAAAATGGTTTAAAAGATTTCATTAACTACTTGGACGGTAATCGTGAAAAGTTAATGCCAGAACCAATTTGTATTGAAGGATGCAAACAAGATATTCCTATTGAAATTGCAATGCAATACAATACTACTTTTACTGAAAACCTACACTCTTATGTAAATAATATTAATACTCACGAAGGAGGAACACACCTTGCAGGTTTCCGCCGTGGTTTAACTCGTACATTAAAGTCTTATGCCGATAAGAGTGGAATGTTAGAGAAATTAAAGTTTGAAATAGTTGGTGATGACTTTCGTGAAGGTTTAACAGCTGTTATTTCAGTTAAAGTTCAGGAGCCACAATTTGAAGGACAGACAAAAACTAAGTTAGGAAATAACGAAGTTATGGGTGCTGTAGACCAAATTGTATCTGAATTATTAAATAATTACTTGGAAGAAAATCCAAAAGAAGCAAAGTTAATAGTAAATAAAGTTATTCTTGCTGCAACAGCACGTCATGCGGCACGTAAGGCAAGAGAATTAGTACAACGTCAAACAGTTCTTGGAGTTGCAGGATTGCCAGGTAAATTAGCAGACTGTGCAGATTCGGATCCAGCAAAATGTGAATTATTCTTAGTCGAAGGGGATTCTGCTGGAGGTACAGCAAAACAAGGAAGAAATAGAGAATATCAAGCTATTCTTCCTTTAAGAGGTAAAATCTTAAATGTTGAAAAAGCAATGCCACATAGAGTGTTAGATTCTGAGGAAATAAAAAATATATATACAGCTCTTGGTGTTTCTATAGGAACAGCAGAAGATAGCAAGGCTTTAAATATGGATAAGATACGTTATCATAAGGTTGTAATTATGACGGATGCCGATGTTGATGGTAGCCACATTGCAACCCTTATTCTAACTTTCTTCTTCCGCTATATGAGAGAATTGATAGAATGTGGATATGTATATATTGCAACACCACCACTTTATTTAGTTAAGAAAGGAAAACAAGAACGTTATTGTTGGACAGAAGAAGAACGTCAAGTAATACAAGATGAATTTGGAGCTGTTAGTGGAGTTTCAATCCAACGTTACAAAGGTCTTGGAGAAATGAGTGAAACTCAACTTTGGGAAACAACAATGAACCCAGATTCTCGTATATTACGTCAAGTTGATATAGAAAATGCATCAGAAGCAGATAGAGTATTCTCGATGTTAATGGGAGATGAAGTTCCTCCAAGAAAAGAATTTATAGAACAAAATGCAACTTATGCAAATATAGACGCATAATAGAATTCAATATAATAATAGACAAATAAAAATGAAATATAAGCTACATCTCAATAAGAAGAGATGTAGTTTTTTTGTATTAAAAAAGTTTAGTATCCAAAAAAGCCTGTTTTCTTATAAAAAATCACCGAGTTTCTGCCAAAAGACGCCGAGTTTTTCCAGAAAGAGCTTGATCTTTTATAAAAAGACCCTGATTTTTTCTGAAATCTCAGCTTCTTTTTCAAATATAATTAGTTCTCCACTAAAAATGCAGATAAATTAAATAATTTATTTACCTTTGAAGTATAAAATATCAAGATATTACATATATAATTGTAATTATGTTAAGTTAAAGTCTGCTTTTTCAATCTTTTTTTACTTTTTTCCATTATTGTACATAGCTTCATTCACTTTCAATTAATGCATTACTATTTTATTTTATCTCACATTTTAAGATAGATTTTTCTTCAAGAAAACCTTCGAGGGTATCTCCTATTTTTATTGGTCCAACTCCACAAGGGGTTCCTGTAAATATCATATCGCCTATCTTAAGTGTCATGTATCTTGAAAGGTAAGAGATTAGTTTATCTACGGAAAAAATCATATCAGAAGTATTGGTTTGTTGCACTATTCCTCCATTTTTTAATAGCTTAAAATCAATATTTTGAATATCTTTACCTAATTCATCAAGTGATATAAATTTACTCATAGGTGCAGAGTAGTCAAATGCTTTTGAAATAGACCAAGGAAGAGAATTTGCTATTTCTTTTTCTTGAATATCACGACAAGTCATATCTAATCCAAGTGCAATTTCGGAATAATAGTTCTTTGCGTATTTCTCTGGTATTGATTTTCCTAAACGATTTATCTTAACGACTAATTCACATTCATAATGAACATTATTAGAAAAGTCAGGATAATAAAATGGTGAGTTTTTTTGCAAAAGAGCTGAATCTGGTTTAAAGAAAAACACAGGTTCTTCTGGTACTTGATGATTTAATTCTTTTATATGTGCAAGATAGTTCCTGCCAACACAAATTATTTTCATTTATCTTTTTGTTTTTGTCCACAGATTAACACAGATTTACTCTAATTTCTTTGTCCACGAATTACACAAAAATTTTCACTAATTTTTTTCTAATTTATTTGTGTTAATTCGTATAAATCTGTGAACAGAGAGAATTATTTATTATTAAAACCTCTAAGTTTTATTTCTGTTATCACTTTCTTTGTGGAAAGAGGAAAGTCTGCATTCATCATCCAAGCAAAATAGGATGGGTCTGTTTTAAATAATTCTGTAACTACCCTACCTTTATATTTTCCAAAATTAATACATTCTTCTTTGTTATCGTTATAAACAATATGTCCAACCATATCAACCCAATTGCTATGTCGAGAAAACTCATGCAAAGCTTTAACATCGTTTACTATAGGAATTGATTTATTTCCTTCACGATCTTCATATTCCACTCCATTATATCTATCTAATTGAGCAAGGAGTATTTCGTAAGTTGCAGTAGTATCTGCTTCTGCTGTGTGGGCATTTACTAAATCTTTTCCACAATAAAATTTATAGGCAGCTTTTAATGTTCGAGATTCCATTTTATGGAAGATATTCATTACATCAACAAATTTTCTATTTGAAATTTCAAAGTCTATCCCTGCTTTCAAAAATTCTTCAACCAAAAGAGGAACATCAAATTTATTTGAGTTATAACCTGCTAAATCAGAATTACCAATAAGAGCATTTAACTCTCCAGCAAGTTGTTTAAACGTTGGCTTGTCTTTTACATCTTCATCTGTAATTCCATGTATTTTGGTCGATTCTTCTGGAATATGACGTTCTGGATTAATCAAATATGTTTTTACTTCTTTATTACCATCTGGAAATACTTTATAAAAGCATATTTCAATTATTTTATCTTGACCAACATTTATACCTGTACTCTCTATATCAAAGAATATCAAAGGCTTATTTAGATTTAGTTCCATTTGTTTATTATTTTTAAAGGTTAGAGTTTCAAAAATTAGTATTTAAAATAAAGGGTTTAGAGTTTATTACCATTTTTTATGGCTCTAACTCTAAACCCTTAACGTCAAATAAGTTTATTTATTTCTTTTTTGTTGCAGGTGCTTTTGTTTTTGGTTGTGATTGTGGAGTTACTTTAATTGATGGCGTTTTTGTTGGTGCTGGAGTTGGTTCTCCTTTAACAATATCAACTAATTCAAGTTCAAAAATTAATGGAGTTGCTGGAGAAATTTCTCCTCTGCCTTGAGCGCCATAAGCCAATTTAGAAGGGATTAAAACTTTTGCTTTTTCTCCTTTATTCATCATCTTTACAGCTTCTTCAAAACCAGGAATCATCATGTGTTTGCCAATAGTAAATTCAAGAGGTTCATATTTTCTTCCTTCTTGATATTTATTAGCTTCTTTTGCTGCTGTTTCAACTGATGTATCAAATAATTTTCCATCAACAAATCTGCCAACATAATGTACTTTTACTTTATCTCCTTCTTTTGGTGTTTGTTTTTCTTTATTTGCCAAAGTTTTCATGAAGTAAACTCCATTTACAAGTTTATTATCAAAGCTATAATCTTTAACTGCTTTTTCTAATATTGCTGGTTCTAATGCACCTAAACTATCAGCAATAATTTTTTGTTGTTTCATTTTTTCTTCTTGCTGTGCTTTCATTGCAGCTTCTTCTTTTGCTTGTTGTTCTGCTGTCTTAATATCAGTAATTTCTATTGTCCAATATGCATACATACCTGAAACAAAGTATTCTGGAACTTGACCGAATAGTTTAATTAATGAATCTCTTTCAAAAGCGAATGTACAAGCTTCACCTTTTTTCATCATTAGTATTCCATCAATTAAATCGCCTTTGAATATATGAGAAGCATCGTCAACCTTAACAATTGGTTGTACTTGCATCTTTTTTGCATCAGCAACTAATGAATCCCCAAACATTATTGAAAATTTTCCAATAACAAGGTCATTTTTTTGTACAGGTTGTCCTGCTTCATTTCTTTTTTCGAATTTATACTTAACTCCAGATTCTGCAGTTGTAAATCCTTCTAAAGATTTCTTTTGAGCAAATAAAGTTGTTGCTAAAATTGTGCATACAACTAATAAAAGTGTTTTTTTCATACTTTTTCTATTTATTTATTACTACTATTTTGTTTCTATTCCAATTAATGATATTTCAAAAACCAAAGTCATATTAGGTTCAATGGGACCAAAAGAACGGTTACCATAAGCTAAACGTGAAGGAATAATCAACTTTGCCTTTCCTCCTACCCTCATTAAAGACACTCCTTCTGTCCAACCAGCAATCACTCCATCATCACCCAAAACAAAACTAAATGGTTCATATTTTTTTGTATTAGAATAAATCTTTGCTTTTTGAGCAATAGTCTTATTATTAGTATCAATAACTTTTCCAGAAAGAGAATAAACAGTATAGTTAACCTTTACTTGATCCCCAAAGTGAGGTTGTGCACCTTTTCCTTCTAATAAATTAATATAGCGTAAACCACTTTCTTGTTTTTCTGCTTTTAAAGCTTTTGTTTCAATATATTCATCAATTAAAGCTAATTCCTTCTTTTCTTCTTCATTCAAATCTTTTTGATGTTCATCAATCTCTTTCTTGGCAATAATTTGCTGAACCTTTAAATAAAAATAAACCTTATCGGTAGGTCTACAATTAATACCAGCAACAAATTTAGCAACACTATCAGCAGGTGCAATCATAATTGCACTATCACCAATATGAAGATTAAGTAAAAACTCTTCAATACTACCTTTTTTTGGTACTATAATTTTAAAAAGACGTTCAGGAGAGCCATAATTAGAAAAGAGAATAATAGAATCATTTAATCTAATCTGCATTTCTCCATAAATAATATCTCCAACTTTTGCCTTTGGAGCAGATTCATTAATTGTACAATGCTTAAAAGCATTTCCTAATTCTGTTACTACAAAATCATTTTTAGAGTCTTTCTTACAACCCCAAAATGAAAGGCAAATAACTGTAAATAATGAAATAAATAAAACCTTATTCTTCATTGTATATAACACTATTTAATTTCTTTAACTTCAATATAATATACCAAACTTGCACGCTTAGGAATTCTATCTCCATCACCTTTTAAACCATAGGCTAAGAACGAAGGAATAATTGCCCTTGCTTTAGAACCTTTTTTCAATGTTTTCAAAACATAAACCAACCCCACAACATCTCTCTGTTCACTTATCTTAATAGTCTTTTTGCCATCTACATCAGACGAAAAAACCTTCTTTCCATTTAAAAGTTCTATACTATAATTAATAGTAACAATAGAACTATCATTAATATTTGCACCCTTTCCTTTTTCAATTTCTTGAACATTTATTCCATTTCCTATTAGGTGCATATCCCATTTCCTTCTTTCAATATAGCCCTTAATCTGTTGAAGTTCTTTTTCATTAACAACTTGATTTGTTTTTAAAAGAGCATCATCAACCTTTTCTTCCTTCGACTTCTCAATTGGTCTTTCTCTTTGTTCACGTAATACATTTGCATAATGATTATTGTATTTATCACCGCAACTAATTGATGTAAACGCTAAAAACAAAAATAATATATAATAAATCCTTTTTTTCATAATCAAATCTTGCTTAGCCATAGAGTTTTTAGTCAAATTTTATTCTAAACTATAATCTCATTAACCATTAATTCCTAATCTATTATTCTTCTTTTGAAATCCATTTATCTGTTGAGTAAGTTTTTCAATTACAGTTTCTAACTTTTCAAAAGAATGACCTCCTGCTGCTTTCTTATGACCACCACCATTCCAGTATTGACGAGCAAATTCATTAACATCAAAATCATACTTAGAACGAAAAGATATTCTTATTCTATCAGCTCTTTCGGTAATTAAAGCACCAACCTCAATTCCTTCCATAGACAAGCATAAATTAACTATTCCTTCGCAATCACCAATTTGATAATTAAATCTTCGTAAATCACTCTTAGAAAGATAAATAAGTGCAGCACCTTTCTCTGGAAAAACCTTTAGACGTTCAAATAAACAAAAGCCTAAAAGTCTTAAACGATTCTCAGAATATGTATTATAAACCTCTTGATGAACATATTCAACGTCTGCTCCATTCTCAACCAAATCAGCAACCACTTCATAGGTTCTTCTTCCATTACAAGAAAAGCTAAAACTACCTGTATCAGTACAAATACCAACATAAATTCCTTGAGCAATCTCCTTAGTTAAAAAGGAGTCTTTTTCAATAAGTGAAAGAACTTCATAAATCAATTCAGAAGCCGAAGAAGATGAAAAAGATGAAAAAACAATATCAAAAAATTCCTTTTCCGGTGAAATATGATGGTCTATTACAATCTTTGGTTTTGAAGAGGATAACAAAGAATCCACAAGCATATCTCCAACCCTCTTAGGAGAATTAAAGTCTAAGCAAATAATTAAATCCGTATCAGTAAATAAACGCTTGGCTTCCTCTAATTGCTTAGAAGCAATAACATAAGGAATATCTTTCATTACAAAATCTAAGAAATGAGGAAAATCATTAGGAATTACTACCTGAATATTTTTACCTACATTAAGTAAATAATGATACATTGCAGAAGTTGCACCAATAGTATCACCATCAGGATTAAAATGACTAACCAGAGTTATTGTGTTAGCTTTTTTTAACTTAGTTTCAAACTCTAAAACATCAGTTTCAGAAAATAGCATAAATCTTTATGTTTAATTCATTAATAAACTAATCTGCAAAGGTAACTAAATATACGTAATAAGCCCTAAGAATAATTAGTTTTTCGTAAACTCTTCAAAAGTAGAATCAGAATAAAAGACAATAACCTTTGTAATTCGTTTTTTATCATCTTGTTTTATTGTATTAACAGGATTTTCCTCAACATTTTTCACAATAGGATTAGAAGGCAAAGAAGACTTTAAAGGTTCAATAAGATTTGGAATATCTTCAATTGGATTAGGAATCTTATTAATAGGGTTTACAGTTTTATTAATAGAACTTGAAACTTCTTCCATATTTCTATTTCTTTCCAATAATTCAATCTTTCTCTGTAAATCTTCAACATTATTATTGTTTGATTTCATTGGCTTTTCTTCTTGAATATCATCAAATAAAGAATTAGAAAAGTCGGATAATTTAGTTTCTGAAGGCTTTGAGAATCCAATATTTTTCTCTTCTATTGATTTCCCTTCAGATTTTTGAACTAAAGAGCCTTTACCAAGTACCAACCAATTTGAATCAACATCAGAAAAGCGATTCAATATTTTAGTTATAATATCCAAACTTGGATTATTCCTTCCTGAAAGAATATGCGAAATAGAAGAACGTTGTACTCCAATTTCATCAGCAAACTGAGTTGGATTCATACCCCTTGCTTTCATTAAAAATAAAATTCTCTCTTGTATCATACTATTTACATTTGTGCAATTAAATACATTTGTAACATAACAAATAATTTAGGACTGCAGAATTAACATATTTACAATTGTATTATCATAATACGTTTAACATTGAATAAAGTTACATTATAGTATATTATCATCATTATGCTATAAAACAATGCATTATAATATATGTAAATAGTTATAGAAAAATACCCTAAAATGCCTATTAATACTAATCTATAACATCATATAAATGATTTAATACACTGGTTATTAACAATAATTTCCTATTTATATATCCACTTGTATATAATTAACAATATTACAATTGTGAAACTTAATATTATCACAAATAGCAACAGTATACTTTATTTACATTTGTAGAATACATTATGTATTACAAATGTAATTATACAAATGTATCTTATTTATCTTTCCCTACTCTATTGTTTTTTTATGTTCAATTGAAAAGATAAATCTATTATTTTGCTTCAGTTTAATTGTTATTATAAATTTCTATTACTTGCCTCTACCCTATATTCTTTGTTTTATTCAATAGAAAATGAAAGCCACGAGAATTTAATATTTCGGACAAAGGTAA
>Ga0172377_10008824_pt1 | contig 10349 bp, 13 predicted proteins | sample Pumphouse3metaG_FD_119749 | JGI IMG/M metagenome (GOLD analysis project Ga0172377, IMG submission 119749) | Leachate microbial communities from a municipal landfill in Southern Ontario, Canada - Pumphouse #3 metaG | ecosystem: Engineered > Solid waste > Landfill > Unclassified | place: Canada... | reverse complement strand
ATGATATAAGACCGTATATCAATGCAAAAAAACTAACTCCTACAATAGACGGGATAATGGATAGCGTTTATATTATAGATGATAGTTTTGTGTTGAAAGTGTTTGAAAATATGAGCAGTGAAGCCGTCAAAGAGGAATTGGAGCTTTTAAAATCGTGCGAGAATCTCAACATACCAAAAGTCGTAAGTCAAGTGATAACAATCCAAAACAAACCGGCTTTGATATATGAAAAATGTAAAGGTCAAAGCCTAAAAAAAGCCACCGTAGATGAGATTGTCCAAATAGGGAAGTTTCTGAAGAGTTTTCACGATATAACCAAAAACAAACAAAGCAACAATATGGAACTTTTTGCCAGAAATAGGCTTTATGAAATGATTTGCGATACGAAACATCACCCTTTTTTGGAGTGTTTCAACTCTTTGGATATAGAGCTAAAAAACGACGGCATTATCCACGGTGATTTGTTTTTGGATAATGCGAGTTTTTATCATGGTAAACTCTCTTGCGTATATGATTTTACTCAAAGTTGCAACGGTGATTTTTTGTTTGATTTGGGTGTAGTTGGGCTTTCATGGTGTGATGGTATAGAAGACAAAAAGGCTTTATTAAGAGGATATGAAAGTGATATTTCTATGGATATTCTTGATAAATATATCAAATATGCAGGACTTTTTTATAGTGTAAACAGATTTTCAAATAATAGAAATTTCAAAGATTTATGGGAGAAAATAAATGATTAAAAATATAATAGGAAAGATGGACTTAATAGAGAGTCTAAGGGGCAAAAAAGCTACATTTTTACTCTCTTTGTCCAATACGAAAACAGCAAATATCGAAGGTATCACACAAGCCGGAATACCGGGGATGATACACCTTACCCCTACCCTTGATAGTGAGTTTGTATGTGTCGGAGAGGTGCGAAGCTTACCTCAAATAGCCACAACTCCAAAAGGGGTACCGACACCTGCACTTATAAGTCGAGCCGTGCATTTATTACACCCTTTTTCACAAATAGAACTCTTAAATCTTGGACTTGAAGTATCACCTAATATCGAATATTTCAAAATCCACGATTTTGGTATAAAACAAAGTGATTCCATAGATACCGGTGCAAAAATAGATGCCTTTGAAGTTTTCCAAAAAGGGGTAGAATTTGGACAAAGTTACGAGCCAAAAAGCGATTACGTAATACTCGGCGAATCAGTACCTAGCGGAACTACTACCGCCCTTGCTACCGCTCTTGCTCTTGGGTATGACGCAAAAGATAAATTTAGTAGTTCATTTGCCGCAAATCCGTCAAGCATAAAACAAACAGTGGTTACCAAAGCACTTGAACTTATATCACCAAATGATGATATATTTGAAATCTTAGGCAAAGTGAGCGATAATATGCTTATTTTCAATGCAGGATTTATACTAGGAGCTAACAACAAAGATTACCGCATCATTCTTGCAGGTGGTACGCAAATGGCTTGTGTACTGCTTGTGATAAACTCTATTTTACAAACTATGCAAGGAACTATAGATAACTCTAAAATAGCACTTGTCACCACAAAATGGGTTTATGAGGACAAAAACAGCGATATAAAAGCACTATTACAGATGCTTGATTTTGAAATAAATTCTTATTATTCTGAATTTGATTTTGCCCTTAGTTCACACCCTGCCCTAAAACTATACGACCAAGGGGAAGCAAAAGAGGGTGTGGGAGCCGGAGGATGTCTTGCGTATGGTTTTTTGAACGGTTTAAATAAAGAACAAATTACTAGAAAAATAGAAGAGTTTTTAGTATTCTAAATCAATAATAAACAACTTAATATGGCAAATTGCAATATTTTATAGGAATATGAAAAATCATTATATAATAATGTAAAAGTTTTTAGGGGTATGGGATGAGTGATATTATACTAAACGATGAAAATATAAAAAATAAAATTTATACCATAAGAAATTCGCAAGTAATGCTGGATAAAGATTTAGCTGAGTTGTACGGTGTTGAAACAAAAATACTCAATAAAGCGGTCGGTAGAAATATAGATAGATTTCCACCTAGCTTCAGATTTCAACTTACCCAAGAAGAATTTGAACACTTGAGGTTCAATTTTGGAACCTCAAGTCAGCATGGAGGGAGAAGATACCTGCCATACGTATTTACGGAACAAGGTGTTTCAATGTTGAGTGCCGTACTTAGAAGTACGACGGCTGTACAAATTAGTATTAAGATTATAGAAACTTTTGTAGCAATGAGAAAATTCATAGCTTCAAATAGCCTAATGTTTGAAAGATTTGAAAGAATTGAAAATAAATTGTCAATTTATGATGAAAACTTTGCCAAAATATTTGATATGATTGAACTAAAAGACATCAAACCTAAACAAGGAATTTTTTACGATGGGCAGGTTTTTGACGCATACTCTTTTGTAAGCCAACTTATCAAAAAAGCAAAGACCTCAATCATTCTCATTGATAACTACTGTGATGAGACAACACTTACACACCTAAGCAAAGCTGATAAAAAAGTAAAAATCACAATACTGACAAAAACTATCACAAAACAATTCAAACTAGACATAGAAAAATACAACAGCCAATACAAAAACCTAGAAGCTAAAGAATTCACAAACTCTCATGATAGATTTTTAATCATTGATGAAAAAGAGATTTATCATATTGGTGCAAGCTTGAAAGATTTGGGTAAAAAATGGTTCGCTTTTTCACTTCTTGATGCGGAGAGTTTTCAAGGAAACTTGTTTGCTAAATTAAAAAATACAAAATCTAATGTTTGATATGTAAAAGGAACAACTTTGAATAAAATACTATATTTCGGCGGACAAAAATCAGGTAAAAGCCGTCTTGCAGAACAAAAAGCACTTACTTTGTCAGTAAATAAACCATACTATATCGCTACTTATGACAATAGTTTTGGAGATAGCGAGATGAAAGATAGGATAAATAAACATATCCAAAAAAGGGGAGAAAACTTCATCACTATCGAATCGCCTTACAATCTGCCTGATGTCATAAAACCAAACAATACGTATCTTATAGATTGTCTTTCCATGTGGCTACTAAACAACATCGACAAAAGCGAAGATGACCTTATAGAAGAACTAAAAGAACTTCAAAAAATAGATGCAAATATCGTATTCGTACTAAACGATGTGACAAACGGTGTGATACCCATCGACAAAGTATCAAGAAAATACGTTGATTTAAGCGGTATTATCGGGCAAGTAACAGCATCTTTTTGTGATGAAGTATATGAAGTAAAACTAGGTATCGGAGTAAGACTAAAATGATAGAGTTTGCCCATGGTGGAGATATAAAAGCCTTTGCCAAAACTATAGGTTGTGAAGAGAGCCAAATCATAGATTTATCATCAAACATCAATTTCATAAAACCAAAATTCAAGTTAAATCAAACCGATATTTCAACATATCCAAACTATGATAAACTTTTGTCTTCCCTCTCGAACCATTTTGACGTGAAAGCGGATGAAATGGAAATCTTCAACGGCGGAAGCAGTGCAATATTTTCTTTGATGAGAAATATCCAAAACAAAAAATGCTACATCTATTCACCCGCATATTTAGAATACAAAAAATCAGCTATGATTTACGGTAAAGAGCTAATTTTGATAAATAGATTTGAGTCTATGGATACGCTAATAGAAAAAGACTCTTTGGTGGTTTTCGTAAATCCATCGACACCCGATGGTCAATATTATTCACTTGAAAAGCTTTTTGATATGTGGAAAAGACAAAATGCTACCGTTATCATAGATGAGTCGTTTTTGGAGTTTAGTGAAAAACAAAGTGCTATCAAACACATCAAAACCTATGACAAACTATACATCCTAAAATCACTTACGAAGTTTTATTCATGTGCCGGAGTAAGGCTAGGGGTAGTAATATCAAACGAAGAAAATATAAAATATCTAAAATCCTTCGAACCACTTTGGAAAATATCAGCTCTTGATAGTGAATTCATATCCCATATCTTGCAAGATAAAAAGTTCAAAGAAAAGACCCTAAAAAAAACCGAAAAAGCCAAAGCTTATCTCAAAAAAATACTAGAAAATTCACCGATATTTGATAAAGTTTTTGATAGTGACGCAAACTTTTTTTTGGTAAGATTATCAAACCTAAGTAGCAAAGAGTTTGCACATAAACTTGCCCATCACAAAATAATGGTTAGGGATTGTTCTAATTTTGATTTTTTGGATGATAGATATGTTCGTATCGCAGTCAAATGTAGGAAAGATTTAAAAGTTCTAAAAGAAGGTCTAAAATGCCTAAAAAACTAAAAAATATATCAATTCTAGGGACTTCAAGCGATGCAGGGAAAAGTACCCTTACCTTTGCAATAGCCAAAATATTACAAGATTTGGGCTACCTTGTAGCACCTTTTAAAGCTCAAAACGTATCAAATAACTCCTATGTGGCGGACGACGGAAGCGAAATAGCAGTAGCTCAACACTTTCAAGCTAGTGTTTTGGGGATACCTACAAGCTATCATATCAATCCCGTACTTCTAAAATCAGGTACACAAAACAGTGCATCTTTGATAGTAGAAGGCAAAGTGGTAACCAACAAAGACGTAAGAGAATACTACCGTGATATAGATACCCTAAAACCTGCGGTTAAAAATGCTTTGTCATATCTTGATGCAAAATATGACTGCATAGTATGTGAAGGAGCAGGGAGTCCTGTGGAGCTAAATCTTATGGACAAAGACCTATCAAACGTATTCGTAGCTTGTGAATTTGATACAAAAATAATACTAGTCGCGGATATTGAAAGGGGTGGCGTGTTTGCTTCTATTTGGGGAGTTTATAACCTATTGCCGACACAAATGAGACAAAATGTCATAGGGGTAATTGTTAATAAATTTAGAGGTGATATAACACTCTTTGACGAAGGTATCAAAATAATAGAAAACGAATTCAAAATACCTGTTCTTGGGGTATTGCCGTATGCCCCTTTTAATCTAGGTTTTGAAGATAGTGCAAGTCTAAAAAACTTCGTACAAATCAAACCAAACCATACCAAAAAGGTAGCCATCATAAACTACCCTACAATGAGCAACTACAACGACTTTGAGCCTTTGATTGCCGATGATGATATTTTGGTGGAGTTTGTCACTTCAAATATCAGCCTTGAACAATTTGATTTGGTAATCTTGCCCGGATCAAAACTAGTAATCAAAGATTTAAAATGGCTCAAATCAACGGGGCTTTTTTCTCAACTTCAAACCTACAAAAAAGAGCTTTTAGGAATATGCGGTGGATATGAGATGATGTTTAAGCATATCATAGATGATATTTTGATAGAAAACGAAACGCCCTCTTGTGAAGAGGGGCTTGGGTTTATAGACGACGACATAATATTTCAAAAGGAAAAAATCCTACAAAAAGGAGAGTTTGAAATATTCGGCAAAAAAGTCAAAGGATTTCAAATCCGCCACGGACAAAGTGCAAAATATCCACTATTTTATGAAAAAAACAATATCAAAGGGACATTTGTACACGGTATTTTCGACGATGAAAAATTTGAAGAATACAAACAAAAAACAATCAATGAATTCGTAAATATCGTCAAAGAAAAAATAGACACTCAAAAGATACTAAATGCACTTTGAAATATCATTACTAGCCTATATCATAGATAAAATCTTCGGTGAATTTAGATTTATCAAGTTTTATAAACACCCCGTGATTTTTATGGGGGATTTCATATCTTGGTTTGAAAAAAGATTTTACAAAGATAGTATCGCAAGAGGCGTGATTCTCAATCTATCTCTTTTATCTTTGATTTTTGGGGTAGTGTTTTTTATAGATTTTTTTGTGGATAATATTTTTGTTCTAGCGCTTATCGCATCTAGCGGACTTGCATCAAAATCACTATTTGATAGCGTAAAAGAGATATTAAACACCCCTCAAAACATCAAATACCTAGTAAGCAGAGATACAAACAACCTCAACCAAAGCGATATCAACAAAGCCTCTATAGAAACCTACGCCGAAAACATAAGCGACGGGGTGATAGCACCTTTGTTTTATCTCCTTTTATTTGGACTTTACGGGCTTTTTATCTACAAAGGGATAAATACTCTTGATTCTATGGTAGGATACAAAAACGATAAATATGAAAAATTCGGTAAATTTAGTGCAAAGCTTGATGATATAGCAAACTACATCCCATCAAGAATTACAGCCGTTTTGATAGCACTTTTGTTTTGGAGCAAAAAAGCTTTACTTGGTTTTTATTCTTTCGGTAAACTCCACGAAAGCCCAAATGCCGGACATCCAATATCGGCTATGGCACTAGGCCTTGATATATCTTTGGGTGGGGATACTTCGTATTTCGGCAAAATCAAACACAAACCGTATTTCGGGGACGGCAAAAAAGAGATAACAAAAGAGGACTTATCCAAAGCCCTTAGTTTGCAAATTAGGCTTGATTTGTTTATAATAGTATTTTTAATTTTGGGATTATTATGAAAGATATATATTTAGGATTCAAATTTGCATTTAGTTACTTTACCGTACTACCTATAAACTTCAAGCAAACGGACGATTTATCACAAAAAAACGTACTTTCGTCAATGCTTTTTTTCTTTCCACTTGTAGGTATTTTGTTGGGAGCGGTAACCATCTTAGTATATACCCTTATTTTCCAACCGTTAGGTATGACTGGTGCAGTAATAAGTGCCGCACTTTATATGGTATTTTACGGTTTTATCCACACGGAAGCCATAGCCGATGTAGCAGATGCCCTATATGCAAAACACTCCGGCAAAGACCCCTATGAAGTCATCAAAGAACCTACTATCGGGGCTATGGGGTTACTTTATACTGTAGCTTTTGTTATAGCAAAGGTAGCCGTTGTCGGCTTTTTACTACTCAATTCTATGTTTTTTGAATTTTTGGCTATCACATTAGTTTCAAGATTTGCCCTATTGTTACTTATCAAGCTATACGACTTCAAGTCAACTTTCGTCACCTTACTCAAAAATGCCCTATCAAACACGACTATTATCTTTGGTGCTTTATCGGTTTGTATTATAGGCTTTTTACTAATGCATCTTGTGTTTTTAGCTCTTTTTACGGTAGGTATTCTAACCTCCATAATCATCGCCAAACTACTAGGTGACAAACTCGGCTTTCTAAACGGCGACGTTTTGGGTACGGCACTAGAACTTACCGAACTCTTGCTCCTTGTGGGAATATCCTTATGCCTCTAACACTTCTTAGACATTCTCACGTATCACCGCAATACCGTAAAAGATACTTAGGCTGGAGTGACGTGGACATAGAACAGACCCCTTTTTGCGAAGAAAAAGTACAAGAGTTATTATCACAAAACTATGATTTGATTTACTCATCCGATTTAAGACGCTGTACCCAAACTTTGGATAGGATAGGTCTTGCATACACCACCGACCAAAGGCTTAGAGAGCTTAGATTCAAGGACAAAATAGAGTTAAAATCATTTGAAGAGATAGAAAAATTACCGTGTTTTAGACAAGAGTACCTTGATAGTGAAATATCATGGTTTGAGTACATAAGCGACGAAGATTATGAAGAGTTTAAATTTCGAATCAAATCGTTTTTAGATACTCTTGATTTCAGTAAAAATATACTAATATGCTCACATAAAGGGACTTTAAATACCGCATTAGAACTTTTGGGCGAAGAAAAAAAAGATTTTGATTATTTTCAAAGCCATATAGTATTATAATAGCATCATATAAAGGATGAACAATGTTTGAAGAAGAATTAGACCTTACAAAATTCAGAGTCACTATCAAAAAAGTGATAAAAAACTTAGAATCACTTTCAAATATCCCCTTGAATGAACTAAAAGATGAAGTTATAAATGCTTTTGACGGTTACCACTACGAAGGGGAAGAAAGAGTTAAATTCGGCGATGGCTGGGACATCACCAAAGACGGTGAATATGTACTAAACGTAGGAATAGACAACATTCATGCCTATGAATTTAGCGTGTATATAACGGTAAGAAACTCAAAAGCTACTATCAAAAACGTATTATGATATTCCAAAGTAAGATAGCGTACTACGTATCTCTTATCGTTAGCATTAGTGCCGTCTTACTTTTTGCATATCTTGGATTCAATGCCTTTTTTATAGCCAAAAACCAATTCATAGATATCAACGGTGCCACATACGTAAATCAGGTTAGAGAAGATGATTTTACCAAACACCTTGCCCTACATCTAAGCCAAAACTGCAAAGATGACCTATGCAAAGTCCAAAATATGCTTGATTTCGTCACCGCTATACCATACAAAGAAAATACTTTCGTAGCCAAAAGCCCGAAAAACACGGTAGAACAAAACTTCGGTGACTGCGATGACAAAAGTAACCTTTTGATTTCTATGCTCAAAGTAAGCGGTTATGAGAGCTATTTCGTCACCGTTCCAAGACATATCTTCGTCATAGTCAAACTAAAAGACTCTAGGCTCAAAAACACCAAAGGGTTACATATAAACGGTGAGAAATATTATATATTAGAAAGTACCGCAAAAGGCTCAAAAGTGGGATTTGAACTCAAATATCCGCTCACTGATATAAGTGCCGTCATAGACCCTTTTATCAATAAAAAACTAAAAATAAATTCGATGGAGTACAAATGAGTTATGCGAAATGGTTTGATAACCACGCCAAAAAACACCAAAACATCATAAACAAACTATCAGGCAAAAGTATAGATGAGATAATAGAGTATTTTAGATTTGAAAATATGGTACTACACGAAAAAGACTTCTGCCCTCTTTTTGCCAAAAACCAAAAATGCCACGACATAGAAGAACTCAACTGCTACTTTTGCGGCTGCCCTCATTTTAGATTTGATGATAACGCCCCGAAGATAAAAAGCTTCTGCTCCATAGACTCAAAAGACGGCAAACAAATGGAATACAACGGCATCACCCATCAAGACTGCTCAAAATGCACAGTACCCCATAAAGAAACCTATATCAAAAAACACTTTTCATACTCTTGGAGCGAGGTTATGAGGGATGTTAGTTTGGGTTGATAACATTGTATTAGAGAGATTGAAACCTATAAAATCAAAAGACCACTATTTTTATTAATTAAGTATTTGTTTAATTGTACTTGTCCTTTTTTTAGTTGTTGCTTTTTTTCCTACAATAATTTGTTATCTTACTTCATGTGAGTCTATTGACCAATTTGCAGCTCTAATTCCGTCTTCACTAAACATAATTTCAACTGGATATTTAGAGTTACAACCTTGTACTATCCATAATTCTTTCCAAATTCTTGCTCCAACTTTGCCAATAGGCATAGCTAAAACAAATGGTTCATATGATTCAGGTTTTTTACATCCCATTATTGCCACTTTTGAAACTACCCCTAATTTCGTATCTTGAATTAATTTTGCATTTGCAAGAGAACCTCTTTTTATTGCACCGTTAGGTAAATTGCTTTCAGCAAACAAAACTACTGAAAGCATAATAAGTAAAAACATTTTCCCCATTATTATCCTTATATTAACGTTTAAAATCCACAATCAAAAAGCCACCCTCGAGTTTTTGATGCGTATCCTTTGAATTACTAAATCTTTTTATTCTGTTGTATTTATATTCTTTTGTATTAATACTAAACGAAATTCACCAAAATCTTTACCCAAAATCATTTTGATTGGGAAAACAGAAATAACAAGACCTAAAATTAGACCGATAGGCATAGTGATTATTCTTATTGTTTCAGTTGGAACACCTAACATCCCTAAAATCAAACCAAGTAGCCCGCCAACAATAGCACCAATAAACATCGCTGCTATTGCTGCTAATACGTTACGCCATACATATGCCCACCATACGCTAATTGCTCTGCCCCAAGTAACTTCTAATTCCATCTATTCTCCTTTTGTATTCTAAAGCTATCAATGTAAATATGATAATTTCAATCAACATTTATCCCTTTGAATATAACCATTCATTCAACCCAAATTATATAAAACACAACCTTAAAATAACTAAATAAGATACGCAAAAATATCATATATCAAAATAACTATAAATAAAGCAAAGTAAGATTATGAAAGATATTGATTTGATTTATTAGAACGACTGTTCCGGTCCAATTAAAATTTAGTTTGTTTTAGTAGTATCGAATATATGCTAAGGATAGTAGTTTACCCTATGAGGAAATATTATTTCCCCCTTGTGAGATTCATTAAAAATTGAGAATGGATTTTCATGTGATAATCCTTGTATTTTAGATTTATTTACTATATTAGATGCCAATGTATCCTATTAATGTTTAAAACAAAAAATGATAGTATGTTGTATTGCAAGGT
>Ga0172377_10008822_pt1 | contig 10350 bp, 5 predicted proteins | sample Pumphouse3metaG_FD_119749 | JGI IMG/M metagenome (GOLD analysis project Ga0172377, IMG submission 119749) | Leachate microbial communities from a municipal landfill in Southern Ontario, Canada - Pumphouse #3 metaG | ecosystem: Engineered > Solid waste > Landfill > Unclassified | place: Canada... | reverse complement strand
TTCAGCAGCAGCTGCTTGTTCTTGCGCAGCTTGTTCAGCAGCCAATTTTTCGCGCTGCAGTTTCTCAGCTTTCTTCTTTTGTTGTCTGGCAATACGATCGCGCATGTATTGTTCGTGGATGGCGATGTATTCTTCCTGAAGTTTGGGATCACGTGAGAAGAAAAAGGCTTTCACAGACAGGATCAGTCTGCGGTTTTCCATATCCAGCTCAATCACCTTGAGTGGCAGTTCTTCACCAACGTGGAAGGCATCTTCGCTGTGCTCCAGTTTTGCTAAAGCCAGATGGGAGATCGGGATAAAACCTTCAACCACGTCTTCGTTCATCGGGATATCTACCAAGACTCCTTTGGGGATCAATTTTGAGATCTTTCCGATCACTTCTGTGTTCACCGGCAAGCTTTGATTCAAGCTTTCCCAGGGATCCGGAGCGAGTTGCTTTACACCGAGAGCAATCCGGTGTTGCGCTTTGTCGATGGAAAGAATAATTGTCTCTACTTCCTGGCCTTTACGGAATACTTCGCGGGGATGATAGATGCGCTTTGTCCAGCTAATATCTGAGATATGCACCAATCCGTCGATACCTTCTTCGATCTCAACGAAGGCTCCAAAAGCGGTAAGGCTCTTCACTTTACGTTTCAGGACGGTTCCGATGGGATAGCGATCTTCAATAGTGAGCCAGGGATTGGGATCCATCTGTTTCATGCCCAGAGAGATACGTTTGTTCTCCTTGTCCAGTTCCAATACGATGGCATTGATGGTGTCACCGTTTTTGAGGATTTTGCGGGCATCAGTAATCTTTTTTGTCCAGCTCATTTCGCTGATGTGGACCAAACCTTCCACGCCGGGTTCCAGTTCCACAAAAGCACCGAAACTCTTCACGCTTACCACTTTACCGGTGATACGGGTACCTTCAGGATATTTGATTTCGATGTTTTCCCACGGATGTGGTACCAATTGTTTCAGTCCCAGAGATATTTTATTACTTTCAGGATCAAAATTGATCACTTTCACTTTTACTTTGTCGCCTATGGCAAGCATTTCTGAAGGGTGATTCAGCTTGCCCCAGGACATATCGGTAAGATGCAGAAGACCGTCAATACCGCCCAGATCTATGAAGGCGCCGTATTGGGTGATGTTTTTCACTTCACCTTCCAATTCAGAATCGATCTCGATCTTGCTGAGTAATTCTTCGCGTTTATGCGCTGCTTCTTCTTCCATTACAGCACGACGGGAAAGAATGATATTGCTGTGTTCTTCATCCAGATTCACTACTTTGAACTGCAATTCTTTTCCGATAAACTGATCAAGATTGGGTATTGGTTTCAGAGACATCTGGCTACCGGGAAGGAAACCTTCGATGCCATATACCTCTACGATCATTCCGCCTTTTACACGACGACGAATGATGCCTGGTATGGCATTTCCTTCTTCGTTGGCTTTCTTGATGCGTTCGATGTTTTCCTGGTAATCAGCTTTCTTTTTGGAAAGCTGCAAACGGCCGTCACCACTCTCGATCTTGTTGATGTAGACTCTGATAGTGCTATACTTCTCAGGTGGTCCGCTATAGGCAAATTCGGAGATCTGGATTACTCCTTCACTTTTGAAGCCGATGTCTACCCGGACTTCCTTATCAGAAACATCCACGATAGTACCTTCAATGATCTCGCCCACTTTAAAATTTGAGAATGATTCCTCATACATGCTCAGCATGTCTTCATGTTCCATCTCTTCAGGGCTGAGAGTTTCGTGTGTTTCTTCCTCTGCAGGAGCCGATACCTCTGCACTCATATCTGCATCAGACTCAGTTTTCTGATCAGCTTCCGGTTCTGTTTCATGAACTGTTTCTAACTCAGTTTCCTCAACTTCACTTTCTTCTGCTTCAGGGGTTGATTCTTCTTTTCTCGGCTCTTCTTTGTTTTCGAGCACAGTTTCTACTTCCGTTGATTTCGACGCTGTGTCTTCTCCTTCGAGTATGATCTCGGGATCGACTGGGTTTTGATCATGATTTAACATGATTCCTCCTTAAACAAGGGGATGTTCTGAATACCGGTTGCCGGGCATTCTTCCCCATTTATTTTCATAATTTTATTGTATACTTCCACGATCTGCGCTTCAGGGGTACTGGCTCCGGCACAAAGGCCGATTCTAGCTTTGTCCACAAAGATCTCCGGTGTCAATTCAGCTCCGGTCTCGATGTGTATAGTGGGGCAATATTCGGAACAAAGCCTGGCCAGCATTTTTGTATTGGAGCTATGTTTGCCACCGATTACTACCATAATGTCGCTTTCTTTGGCCAGTTCGGCGCCGGCAATCTGTCGCTGCCCGGTAGCCAGACAGATAGTGTTGTGTACTTTCAGATCCATCACTTTGGGCAGCAAGCTCGATACCAGATTGATCAAATGTTCGAGTTTCTGTGTAGTTTGAGATATCACACAGAGACGTTTTGCCATTACCGGAGCCAATTCTTCGTTGGGACTCACGACTACGGTATCCGAGTTGCCATAGCTTTTCATACCGATCACTTCCGGGTGACAAGGATCCCCAAGTATTAAAACAGGGTATCCCTCGGCATTGGCTTGCTTTATCAAGTCATGAGTCTTGCTTACATAAGGGCATGTGGCATCGATTATTGTGTTTCCCTGTTTCACAAGTACATTGTATTCTTCTTTGCTGATGCCGTGAGAGCGTATGATCACTACACTATTATGTAATTCCTGGGCAGCACTCGCGACCCTTAGTCCCTTGGCTCTGAGCTCTTGTACAAACTGCGGATTGTGGATTAACTCGCCCAGACTATATACTTCTTCACCTTTCTGAACCGCGTCCATGGCCAGTTGAATTGCTCGCCGCACTCCAAAACAGAAACCGGAATAACGAGCTAATCTTATCTGCATAACTCATCCATGCGCTGCAGATAGTGTTCATACAGCAAGTTTACTTGCCCCTCGATAGTGAGAGATCCGGTATCAATACGGATGGAGTCCTCAGCTGGGATCAAAGGCGCCAAAGACCGGGAGCTGTCTGCTTTATCCCGTTCTTCAAGCTCTTGCAAAACAGTTTTATAATCCGGCTTAAGGCCGTTTTCTTTCAGTTCCAGGTAGCGTCTTTCCGCCCTAATCTCTACGGGAGCAATTATGAAGAACTTCAGTTCCGCGTCGGGAAAGACCACGGTTCCAATGTCCCTACCATCCAAGATCACTCCACCCTTTTCTCCCATTTTCCGTTGCAGATCCACCATTTTTTCTCGAACAGCTCTTTTCGCTGAGATGGCAGAAGCAAGGCGAGAGATGTCTGGCTCGCGGATTGCTTGGGATACGTCTTGATGGTTCAGATAGGTGCGATTGCCATTTTCATCGTATTGGATTACGACTTGGATAGAGTTCATTAAAGTAGCTATTGCATCAGTATCTTCAAGATCAATATCGCTTTGCTTTGCGGCCAGAGCACAGGCGCGATACATGGCACCCGTATCCAGTTAAACATAGCCCAGTTTGCGAGCTAAAAGCTTTGCGGCGGTACTCTTACCAGAGGCAGCAGGTCCGTCGATAGCGATAATAATTTGTCTCATATCCAATACTAATCTCCATGTTACACCATTTTTTTAGCATGGCTATGAGTCAATATATTTTTTCTCTTTACACTATTTTTATTTCCGGAATCGCTTATTTCTCGGACCAGCTTTTATCGCGCAAGCCACCTTCAAACGCAGAATAAAGCACCGGAATCACTACCAGAGTGATTAAGGTTGAACTGAGCAATCCACCCACAACAGCTCTGGCCAGGGGAGCTTGAGTTTCGCTGCCCTCCCCCATTCCGATTGCCATGGGCAGTAAACCCAGAACGGTTGAAAGTGCTGTCATTAAAATCGGACGCAAACGTCTTCTGCCTGCTTCTTCGATTGCCTCACGCAATTTCATATTGTCGTGTTCTCTCAGTTGATTCGTCGTATTCACCAAAAGGATGGCGTTATTCACCACAATCCCCGCCAGCATGATGATACCGATGTAGGTTTGGATATTGAAGGTAGTGCCGGTAATAAAGAGGATCAAGCTAACTCCAATGAGGGCAAAAGGTACGGAGAACATTACGATGAAGGGATCGCGAATGGATTCAAACTGACTGGCCATCACCATATAGATTAACACCAAAGCGAGAATGATCCCTATGAACAGCTCCCGGAAGGACTCTTGCTGTTCTTTGTAATCCCCCACGATCTCCACAGAAAAACCGATCGGGACGGGAATCTCATCCAGCCTGTTCTGTATGTCGCCAATAACCGCGGAGAGATTTCTTCCACTGATATTTGCGGAAACGTCGATCATGCGCTCTTGATTTACTCGTTCTATCACCGTAGAACTCTCACCGCTTTGAGTGCTCACCACATTTCTAAGTACTATGGGAACTCCATCTGAATTGCTCACACTGAGGTCGAGCAGTTCTTTGATTGGCATTTGGTCAGCATCTTTTACTTGCACCATGATAGGATACTCTTTGCCATGATCCAGATAATCTCCGGCACTCCTCCCGGAAAGCACTGTTTCAAGGGTTGCGGATATCTGTTGCACACTCATGCCCAGTTCCGCAGCCTTGACTCTATCGATAATCACCAGATCTTCCGGAGCTCCGGCAGTACGGCTCAGATTCACATCCGTAATGCCATCGACACTCTCCACATGTTGCATGATAATTCCCGCCAGGCGATAGGCTTCATCCATTTCGTGGCCACGCACTTGAATCTCGATGCGACCACCGCCGCCACCCATAACCCTGGTAAGACGGTTGTTACTGACGGCAAACACCCGCACTCTGGTTCCGGGGATAGCTCCCAATCGAGCGCGAATCTCATCAGCTATTTGCTGATCACTGCGAGCTCGGTCTGATTTACTTAAAAGGCTGATGCGCAAAGAGCCGGTATTGGAGGAGCCCCAACCCCCACCACCGGCAGATGCTACGATACTGGTGATTTCAGGCATATCTTTGATGCGTGATTCGGCTTCCAGCATTTTTTGATCTACCAGTTCCAGTTTGGTTCCGGCTACCATATCCAGACTTACACGCACTTCACCTTCATCACTCATCGGCATCAATTCAGAATCGATTGACCGGGTAAGCACGAATGCCGCTAGCAGCAACAGTAAAGCAATGAGCGCAGTCTTTCCTCTATTGTCCAGTGCAGCAGCCAATAGCTTTTTATAGAACAATTCAATAGTGCTTAGAATCTTTCCAATGGCAAAATACAATCTCGCGGTGAGCCGTTTTGACTTCGGATCCGGTTCTGCGCTAACCTTGATCAATCTACTTGATAGCATCGGCACCAGTGTGAGCGCAGTAGCCAGTGAACATATCAGGGCAAAAACCACCACAAAGGCCAGTTGCTGAAACATGATCCCACTCATGCCCCGCATAAACAGCAGGGGAAGGAATACGACGATGGAGGTGAGTGTACTGGCCAGTATGGGAGAACCTACTTCATTAGCCCCCTCGATGGCCGCCTGTTTGGATTCCTTGCCCATTTCCCTGTGCCGGAATATATTCTCCATCACTACGATGGAATTGTCCAAAAGCTGGCCAACACCCAATGCCAAAGCACCTATAGTCATCAGATTCAGAGTAAATCCATTGAAATACAGCAAACCGAAGGTAGCCATAATCGAGATTGGTATTGCAGTCGATATAACCGTGGTGCTCTTGAGATTGCGCAAGAAAAAAAGCAAAATGAGCACAGCTAGAATGCCACCCAGCAGTGCAGAAAGACTTACATTGTTGATGGATTGCTTAATGAATACAGAGCTGTCCATCAGGGGGATAATATTGATCTGGGGGATGCTGCGGTTGATCTGAACCACCTCATCCAAAACCCCCTGCACCACCTTCACAGTATTGGTTCCGGATTGTTTATTGATGGCTATCTGAATGCCGTTTTGCCCATTTATGCGAACAATGCGGGTTACTTTTGATGCAGTATCCAGTATCTCAGCGATGTCTTTGAGGGCGACTACAGATCCGCCCCGTCGGACTATAATTGTGTTCTTCAGCTCTTCCAGGTTTTCAAATACTCCGGGGACTCTGATGGTAATCTGATGATTTCCCCGATAGATGTTTCCCGTAGGTTGATTGATGTTTGCCGCTCGCACGCTGCTAATCACTTGATCGAGGGGTATCCTCAAAGCATTCATCTTCAACGGATCAATATTGATGTGGATTTCCCTGCTCCTGCCGCCCCAGATGCTGACGCTGGCCACACCATCAACTCTTTCCAAGCGATAGCTGACCTGTTCTTCCAATATTCTACGCAATTCCAATACATCCAGGTCGCTGGTGACACCCATCATAATAACTGGGGTGGCAGACATATCATACTTACGCAGTGAAGGCCGGCTTGCTTCATCCGGCAAGCGAGAGATAATTCGGTCCAGCCGGTCGCGAATATCATTTGAGGCTGCTTCCAGATCGGTGCCCCAACTGAAGCTTACCTGCACATTGCTACTACCTTCGGTAGAGCGTGAAGATATTTCCTGAACCCCCGGCACTGCGGCCAAAGCTTCTTCGATCGGCCTGGTAACCAGTTCCTCCATGGTGAGTGGCGATGCTTTGGAATAACTGGTGGAAACACTGATGGTAGGTGAGGTTACATCAGGCATAAGGTCTATCGGCAAGCGGGAAAGCGCGACAGCGCCCAGAATGATAACGATCATGCTGACCATGATCGTCAAAACCGGTCTTCCTACCGCGACTTGCGATATCTTCACTTTTCACCTCGACCCTGAACTGTAACCTTCCTGCCGTCATCCAACATATCCTGACCCAATACAACCACCTCCCCACTAAGAGGAGGATCCACGATTTCCACATGTCCTTGTGAAGAGATCCCGGTCTTTACCGCAATGAAGTTTACCGTAGCGCTTTCGGGATCATGCAGAAATACACCCTGCTCACCCCTGAGTTTACTGAGTGCTCGTTCATCGACAGCCTGCACACCGGCTTTTGTTTGGAAACTAATGGCCACCCGTACAAACATGCCGGGTTTCAGCATCGCCTGGATATTGGGCACCTCTATCTCGATACGCGCCTGACGAGAAGATTCCTGTAACACCGGTGCAATCCGCAATACTTTGCCTGTGAAGCTTTGATCGGGATAAGAATCGCTATATATTGTGGCGTTCTGACCGATTTTTACACGGTTATAATCCTGCTCAATTACATCGAGCACGGCAATAACACTGCTGATGTCCATCAAGGAAACAATCGGCGTCCCTGCGGATAGCTGAGAGCCTTCTTCTGCAAAACGTTCTCCAATAACCCTGTATTCTGCGTCATCGGACCAATCCGCGGTAATTTTGGCAAAGGAAAGCTGTAATTCCGCTGTATTCAGCGCTGCCAATGCGCTATTTAGAGTTGCTTTGGCAATGCTATCCTGAGCCAGAGCACCGGCATACTGGCTATTGGCATGGTCAAACTCACTTTGGGATATGTACGATCTTTCAACTAGCTCACGCGTTCGCTCCAATTCTGTGAAGGCAAGTTCCAAGCTTAGTTCTGCCTGTCCCGCATTTGCCCTCGCCACTTCCACAGCCGCATTGGCTCGCAGATATTCCTGTTGCATCAACCGATCATCAAGCTGAGCCAGCAAATCTCCCTTGCGTACTCTCTGTCCGATATTCACATGGAGTTTTTGCAACTGACCAGACCCTTTGGGGGCAACTAAGAATTTGTGTTTTGCTTCCAAACTTCCGCTAAAAGTGGAACGTTCCACCATATCCCTGATTTCTACAGGTGCCAGCTCCACCGGAATTGCTTGCATCATTCCGCCGGGTCTTCGCTGATTGTCTCCGGCTTCAGGTTTGGCAACCACTACTTTCCAGATTACTATCGCTAGTATGATGATCAGGATGATCCATATCCATCTATGTTTCATAACTTGTTACTCCAATGCAATTTGCCTTCCTCATAGAATAAATACTCACAGACGGGGGCATAAAATAGCGCAAGCTTTATCCAGTCAAGAAAAAATCGCCATAATCGATATAGAGCTACTTCTTCCTCATCCGCATAATAATGATTACAGGATAATACGAAATAGCATTTATTTAGCTTTTTGAAGGTAAAGCACAAATTCCGTGCCTTTTTGCTCCTCACTGTTTATCTCATAATCCACACCCAAAATCTTGAGATATCCCAGGCACAAACGTAGACCCATGCCCATGCCCATTTCATGACCGGTTCCCTCCTTGGCCTTTGATCCTTCTTTCAGCAAACTAGCCACTTCATTTTGGGTCATGCCAATTCCGTGGTCGCGTATTCTTAGCTCCAAGTTCTTTGCGCGCTGTTCGCAGGTGATTTCGATGCGAGTTCCGGGTTGGCTGAATTTGATGGCATTACTTATGATGTTGCGCAATACGATCTTAAGAATGTTCGGTTCGGTGTGAGACTTGATATTCTCCGGCTCACAAAGCAAATTCACTTGAATCTCCTTTTGCTGAGTATGACCGCGGAAGAATTTGATTATCTGTTCCAAGAGTGATTGCACCGATACATTTTGCTTCAGGCGGTCCACATCCTTTCTGAAACTACGGGATTCGATCCACACCATCATTTCAGCCAGCAAATCCGTGACTGCTTCCAGATTGTCTTTCACATGACTGATCAATGAATGAGTAGCTTCTTTTCCCACACTGCCATCCAGAATCATATCCAAAGCCGCAGCGCTGTTTGCAGCAGGACCTCGCACATCATGAGACAAGATTGAGATCAAGCGATTGAGCATCGAAAACGATGCCTCCAATTCCCGATTACTTTTTACTAATTGTGTAGTTTGTTTTTTTATAAGTTTGTTGGATTTTTCCAATTCTTCATTCTTTCTGCGGTACGATTCTTTTTGCTCTTCGATTTTGTTGCGCAGGTATTCCGCTTCCTGTTTGGAGATCATCCTTTCGGAGATATCACTGTACTGTTCTTCTTGAAGCTTCAGAAGCTCGGTCATCCCCTCACTGGCGCTTTTGTAATCCCCAATAGCCTTTTGATATTCATTCAGCAGCTTGCGTTTGTTTATTATCAATTGTAATACATCGGTTTCTTTACTAAGAGCATCCGCTTCTTGCAGATGTTTGTAGGCTTCCTCATATTTTTTCTGCTTCATCAACAAAGTGCTTAAATTCAAAAGCATCGCCGTGTAACCGATTACGTCAGTTTCCGGATTGACAATGGATAGCGCTTCGTCCAGGTACTCTTTAGCCTCATCCAAACGCCCAAGTTTCAAACAAACGGACGACATTGTACTGAGTGTATCGGCATTGTAGGAGCATCCATAGTAAGACTTGCTGATTATCAGAGATTTCTTAGCGCATTCATAGGACTCTTCGTATTTTCGGATGTCCGCGTATAAACGCGCCAAATTGCCATACACATAGCTTTGATATGGTTTGTTGTCCGAGGAGATGGAAATCTCCAAAGCTTTGTTATAGGCATCAAGAGCTTTGTCGAAACTTCTTAGGGGACCGTAGGCATTGCCCAAATTAATATAGGCGGACACCATTTCATCCGGGCCGGCATTTTGATGTTCAAATACTTCCAGCAGTTCATAGCATAGATCCACCGCCTTGATGAACTGCTTTGAAAAGCCATAAGCCACTACCAAATTGTTAGCAATTGCCGACCATCTTTCTTGATGCTTGTCCAATTGCCCCAACATCTCTTCCCAGATATTGATGGCTTTCTGATGGTCTCCCCGCATCGAATATGTGATAGCCAGAGTGGATTGAACATGTAACACTTCATCAGGAGCATTAAGGCTTTCCGCTATATCCATTGCCCGTTGTAATACTTCCGTCGCAGCCCGGGTATCCTTGCCATTAATGTGATAGCGCGCCAAACCGATCATGGTGTTGATCTGTAAGGATTCGTTTTTTTTGAAATCTGTATTGGAAAGGTAGTCTTCCACCTCTTCAATAATCTCTACGGCCCGTGCCCGTTCGGCTTTGACAAGCTCATCAAGTATACCGAATATATATGATGCTTTCTTGTTTGTTAGTTTGTTCTTCATATTGTTTCACCTGTATACCAAGTTAAGTAGACACAGGGATTAGTCAATCTCTTTTTTTTGTAGTTTTGAAATTTGTATATATTTGTACTTAGCTGTGTAATCAATATGGAATGAAATAAATATGTACAAGATGGCATCAATTTATCTGCATGCTCGTTATGTATGATCTCTGCCGTCCAAAATCAATGAGTGTCCTCCTTACGTACTGTACTCAATCGCCTTTTCATCGGGTTGCAAAGCGTTTCTTGCATATATGTCTGCAAGAAACAATCCTGCTATATATATCCGGCAGACACTTGCAAGCCACAGGC